>Ga0169931_10000894_pt1 | contig 49632 bp, 44 predicted proteins | sample Kivu_15m_20L_FD_129675 | JGI IMG/M metagenome (GOLD analysis project Ga0169931, IMG submission 129675) | Freshwater microbial communities from Lake Kivu, Western Province, Rwanda to study Microbial Dark Matter (Phase II) - Kivu_15m_20L... | ecosystem: Environmental > Aquatic > Freshwater > Lake...
GACATCGGTGGCGGCACGGCCGACATCGCCGTGTTCACCCAGGGCGCGATCCGCCACACCGCGGTCATCCCCATCGCCGGCGACCAGATCACCAACGACATCGCCATGGCGCTGCGCACTCCCACCAAGGAGGCGGAGGAACTGAAGCGCAAGTACGGCTGTGCGCTGCGGCAGCTGGCCAACCCCTCGGACATGGTCGAGGTGCCGGGCGTCGGCGATCGCGGCCCGCGGATGCTGTCGCGCCAGACGCTGGCCGAGGTCATCGAGCCGCGCGTCGAGGAACTGTACTCGCTGGTGCAGGCGGAGCTGCGGCGCAGCGGCTATGAGGATCTGCTGTCCTCCGGCATCGTCATCACCGGCGGCAGCGCCGGCATGCAGGGCATGGTGGAGCTCGGCGAGGAGGTGTTCCACATGCCGGTGCGCCTCGGGGTGCCGAACTACATCGGGCCGCTGGCGGAGGTGGTGCGCGGGCCGCGCTATTCCACCGGCATCGGGTTGCTGATGGCGGCGCACGACCAGCAGAAACGGCGTGACCTCGCCAAGCTGTCCACCGGCAGCGTGCAGCAGGTGTTCAGCAGGATGAAGGAATGGTTCGCGGTCAATTTCTGATCGCGTGACCGGCGGATGTGGCAAAGGCAGGCGGGTTTGAAGGGTAGACGGTTCTAACTCAAAGGAGGCGGGAAGAAATGTTCGAGATCGTGGATACGCAGCCGCAGGAAGCGGTGATCAAGGTGGTGGGCGTCGGCGGCTGCGGCGGCAATGCGGTCGACCACATGATCGACCAGGGGGTCGACGGGGTGGAGTTCATCTGCATGAACACCGATGCCCAGGCGCTCAAGCGCAACCGTGCCGATCAGGTCCTGCAACTTGGCACCAGCGTGACCAAGGGCCTGGGCGCAGGCGCGAATCCCGAGGTGGGCAAGCAGGCCGCCATCGAGGATCGCGAGCGCATCGTCGAGATGATCGAGGGCGCGGACATGCTGTTCCTCACCGCGGGGATGGGCGGCGGCACCGGGACCGGCGCCGCCCCCATCGTGGCCGAGGTGGCGCGTGAGCTGGGCATCCTCACCGTGGCGGTGGTGACCAAGCCCTTCAGCTTCGAGGGCAAGCGGCTCAAGACCGCGATGCAGGGGCTGGAGGATCTGAGCCGCCACGTCGACTCGCTCATCGTCATCCCGAACGACAAGCTCATGGCCGTGCTGGGCGACGACGTCTCGATGCTCGATGCCTTCCGCGCCGCCAACAACGTGCTGCACGGCGCCGTGGCGGGGATTGCCGAGGTCATCAAGTGTCCGGGCCTAGTCAACGTCGATTTCGCCGATGTGCGCACCGTGATGTCCGAGATGGGCATGGCCATGATGGGCTCGTCCCTGGCCTCCGGCCCGCATCGCGCCGCCGAGGCCGCCCGACAGGCCGTCGCCAGTCCGCTGCTCGAGGACGTGAACCTGGCCGGCGCCCGCGGCGTGCTGGTCAACATCACCGCCTCCACCAACCTCAAGATGAAGGAGGTGCACGAGGTCATGAACACCATCAAGGGCTTCACCGCCGAGGACGCCACCGTCATCGTCGGCACCGTCATCGACGAGACCCTGGGCGACGGCCTGCGGGTGACGATGGTCGCCACCGGCCTGGGTTCGCTCACGGCGCGGCCACAGGCCAAGCCGCTGCAGGTGATCAAGAACGGCACGGACAACATGCCGGTTGCCACCGCCGATCCCAACTATCAGGATCTCGACACGCCTGCCGTCATCCGCCGTCGCAACCGCGACACGCTGGAGGCGATGCGGATGTCGGGCATCGAGACCCTGGAGATTCCGGCCTTCCTGCGCAAGCAGGCGGACTGACTCCGCGGATCGGGTCCGGCGTGCCACGCCTTTCAGCTGCCTCCAGCAGGAGGCAGCCGGGCTTGCGGCCGAGCTTCCGGAGCGAGCCCCCTCCCGCTCCGGAAGCCGCGCCGGCCGTCGGCTCGCGAGGCAGCGACGCATTGTGGTAGCCTCATCGGCCAGTCGGATCAAGGTGCTTGCGCACGCGCTCAGCATCCCCGACGGCGGACCCGCAGGGAGCGGGACCGACACGGGCGTGTGCCGATTCAGCCGGTCCGGCCAGCGTCGGGCAAATGAGCGCGTCGGGTTGCATTGCGACCGTGCGTATTGATCAGCCCTCTGGCACAACATGCTCAAGCAAAGAACGCTCAGGAACACCGTTTCCGCTACTGGCGTCGGCCTCCACACCGGCGAGAAGGTGCTGCTCACACTGCGCCCCGCCGCGCCGGATGCCGGCATCGTGTTCCATCGCGTGGACCTGCCGGAGCCGGTGAGCATTCAGGCCGGGCCCTATGCGGTGAAGGACACCCGGCTGTCCTCCTGCCTGGAGCACGATGGCGTTCGCGTGGCGACGGTCGAGCACCTGATGTCGGCCCTGGCGGGTCTGGGCATCGACAACGTGCACGTCGACCTGTCGGCTGCGGAAGTGCCCATCATGGACGGCAGCGCCGCGCCCTTCGTGTTCCTGATCCAGTCGGCCGGCGTGGAAGAGCAGCGTGCACCGAAGCGCTTCATCCGCGTCCGGACACCGGTGGAGGTCCGGCACGGCGACAAGTGGGCCCGGCTCGAGCCCCACGATGGGTTCCGCCTCGACTTCTCAATCGATTTCCGCCACCCGGCCTTCGACATGTCGGGCAACGAGGTGCGGGTGGACTTCAGCGCGACCTCCTACGTCAAGGAGGTGAGTCGTGCACGGACCTTCGGTTTCATGCACGAGGTCGAGAGCATGCGTTCCCAGGGTCTCGCCCTGGGTGGCAGTCTGGACAACGCCATCGTGATGGACGAGTTCCGTATTCTGAATGCCGACGGGCTCCGGTACGCTGACGAGTTCGTCAAGCACAAGGTGCTGGATGCCATCGGTGATCTCTATCTGCTGGGGCATCCCCTCATCGGCGCCTTCAGCGCCCACAAGTCCGGACATGCCTTGAACAATGCGTTGCTGCGCCGTTTGCTGGAAGATGAGCGTGCCTGGGAGTTAGCGACCTTCGACGAGGAGTCCAGGGCCCCGGCGTTTGCCCGCCTGCAGCTGCTGGCTGCCTGAACACGTTGAACCCACCCATCACGCGGTCGCCGTTCTTGCCGCCTCCTGGCTGTGGGGCGTTGGCGAACGGCGCGCCCCGGGCCGCAGGAAGGCCGCGTTGCTGATCCTGCGCATCGTCGGTTTCCTCGCCCTGCTGTCCATCGGCGGCTGCTTCGTGATGTACCTGTTCCAGCGCGACCGCCGCTATCTCAGGCTGGCGGGGCAGATCTTCCGGTTCGCGCTCATCCTGATCGTGGCTGCGATGGCCTTCTACCTCCTGGAGCGCCTCATTCTTCTGGTGTGAGTCATCGACCAGGGCGATCGCGCTGCCGGTCGCACGGGTGGCTTCGCCGGGTGCCGGGGCTCAGGGCCGCCGGGCGCGTCGTGCCATGCGTTCCAGGGCGGCACGCATCGGGGATTCGGGCAGGCTGGCCGCCAGTTGTTCGATGCTCTCCCGGGCCGAGGGGCCCAACACGGCGCGCTTGGGTGGGGCGGGCGGCTCCGGCACGCCCGGCCGGACCTCCGCCCGTAATTCGACCACCGCGACCTGCCGAGCCCGCAGCGCTTCCACCACCTGGGGCGCCAATGTGCGCAGTCGGTGCGCGAGTGCACCACCGCTCACACCGGCCACCAGAACCCCCTGGCGGAAATTGGACACCCGGACCTGCCCACGCAGCGCAGCCGGCAGGCAGGCGTCGAGCACCGACTGGAGAGTGAGCAGCCGCTGGGCGTGCTCGGTCACGGCGCGGGCGTCGCCCGGGGCGGCCAACCAGTCACGCAACGTCCCCGTGCGCGTCGCCGAGCGGGCTTGTCGATCCTGCTTCATGCCCCTATGTTAGACTGGGTGCGATCGATCAAGGAGGGTCGAAGCGCGGTTGCAGGTCCGGCACGGACGGGCGCCGACGTCGACACCCCGGCGCCAGAACGATCGGACGTCTGGCGCCCCTCGTCATGACAGCGCGCGTAGTCGATGCTCTCTTGCGGGGAACCGGTCGGTCCGTGGCGGCACGAATCCGTAATGGCTCGCGAGGGGTGGGGACTCTGGTGCTCACCCCTCGATGCGTTTTGCAGGCGTCCAAGGCTCCTTCCTCACTCCCATGATCGCGAACGTTCTCAAGAAGGTGTTCGGCAGTCGCAACGACCGTCTGCTCAAGAAGTACTCGCAGACCGTGCGTGCGATCAACGCCCTCGAACCCCAGTTGCAGCAACTGTCCGACACCGACCTGCGCGCCCGCACCCAGATGTTCCGCCAGCGGCTGGCCGCCGGCGAGACGCTCGACCAGATCCTGCCGGAGGCCTTCGCCACGGTCCGCGAGGCGAGTCGCCGGGTGCTCAACATGCGCCACTTCGACGTGCAACTGGTCGGGGGCATGGTCCTGCACCAGGGCAAGATCGCGGAGATGCGCACCGGCGAGGGCAAGACCCTCGTGGCGACCCTGCCAGCCTACCTGAATGCCCTGGCCGGCAAGGGTGTGCACGTCGTGACGGTCAACGACTACCTGGCCAGCCGGGACGCCGCCTGGATGGGGCGTCTGTACAGCTTCCTCGGACTCACCGTGGGCGTGAACCTGCCCTACCACGACCTGTCGCCCGATGCCCGTCAGGAGACCAAGCGTGCCGCCTACACGGCCGACATCACCTACGGCACGAACAACGAGTTCGGCTTCGACTACCTGCGCGACAACATGGTGTACGAGGTTGCGGAACGGGTGCAGCGCGGCCTGTCCTATGCCGTCGTGGACGAGGTCGACTCCATCCTCATCGACGAGGCGCGCACGCCGCTGATCATCTCGGGCCAGGCGGAAGGCACGGGCGAACTCTACGTCCGCGTGAATGAACTGGTGCCCCATCTGGAGCGGCAGAAGGAGGAGGACGGCCCGGGCGACTACAGCGTCGACGAGAAGGCCCACCAGGTGCTGCTCACCGAGGCTGGGCACGAGAAAGCCGAGCAGCTGCTCACCGAGGCTGGGCTGCTGGCCGAGGGCGGCAGCCTGTACGACGCTCTCAACATCCAGCTGATGCATCATGTGTACGCGGCGCTGCGGGCCCACGCGCTGTTCCAGCGCGACACCCATTACGTGGTGCAGAACGGCGAGGTGGTGATCGTCGATGAGTTCACCGGCCGCCTCATGCCGGGGCGACGCTGGTCCGACGGTTTGCATCAGGCGGTGGAGGCCAAGGAGGGCGTGTCGATCCAGCGCGAGAACCAGACGCTGGCCTCGATCACCTTCCAGAACTACTTCCGCATGTACGGCAAGCTGGCCGGCATGACCGGCACGGCCGACACCGAGGCCTTCGAGTTCCAGCACATCTACGGTCTGGAGACCGTGATCATCCCGACGCATCACGCGATGATCCGCCAGGACCGGATGGATCAGGTCTACCAGACCGAGCGCGAGAAGTTCGCGGCGGTCATCAAGGAGATCCGCGTCTGCAACGAGCGCGGTCAGCCGGTGCTCGTCGGCACCACCTCCATCGAGAACTCCGAGAAGCTGTCGCACGCGCTGACCGCGGACAACCTCCCGCACCAGGTGCTGAACGCCAAGCAGCACGCCCGCGAGGCCGAGATCGTGGCCCAGGCCGGCCGGCCGAAGATGATCACCATCGCCACCAACATGGCGGGTCGCGGCACCGACATCGTGCTCGGCGGCAATCCCGAGCCCGAGATCGCCCAGGTGATGGCGCAGGCCGACCTGTCGGACGATGCGAAACAGGCCCGCGTGGCGGAGATCCGCGCCCGCTGGCAGGCGGTGCACGACGAGGTCCTGAAGTCTGGCGGACTGCACATCATCGGCACCGAGCGCCACGAGTCGCGGCGGGTCGACAACCAGTTGCGCGGCCGCGCCGGTCGCCAGGGCGACCCCGGCTCCAGCCGCTTCTTCCTGTCCCTCGAGGACCAGCTGCTGCGCATCTTCGCCGCCGACCGCGTCAAGTGGGTGATGGAGAAGCTCAAGATGCCGGAGGGCGAGGCCATCGAGTCGCCGCTGGTCACGCGCGCCATCGAGAACGCCCAGCGCAAGGTCGAAGCGCGCAACTTCGACATCCGCAAGCAGCTGCTCGAGTACGACGACGTCTCTAACGACCAGCGCAAGGTCATCTACCAGCAACGCAACGAGCTCCTCGAGAGCAGCGACATCAGCGACACCATCCGCGCCCTGCGCGAGGGGGCCGTCGGCGACATGGTGGGCTCGCACATTCCACCCGAGAGCGTCGAGGACCAGTGGGACGTTCCCGGTCTGGAGGCGGCCCTGGAGGCCGAGTTCGGTTTCCGCCTGCCGATCCAGGGCTGGATCAAGGCCGACGACAAGCTGGACAGCGAAGGCATCCGCGACCGCATCCTTGCCAGCATGGCCGAGGGTTACGCGGCCAAGATCGCCCCGATCGACCCCGAGGCCTGGCACCAGTACGAGCGCGGCGTGATGTTGCAGAGCCTGGATTCGCACTGGCGTGAGCACCTCGCCGCCCTCGACCACCTGCGCCAGGGCATCCACCTGCGTGGCTATGCCCAGAAGAACCCCAAGCAGGAGTACAAGCGCGAGGCCTTCGAGCTGTTCTCCATGCTGTTGCAGACCGTGCGCAACGAGGTCACGCGCGTGCTCACCATGGTGCAGATCCGCACCGAGGCCGAGATGGCGCAGGCCGAGGAGCCGGTGCCCCTGACCAACGTCAGCTACCAGCATGCCGACCCGGACGAGGCGCTGGCCGAGGTCTCTGCCGGCGAGGTGCTGGACACACGGCAGGAGCCGGTGCGTGCCGAGCCCAAGGTCGGACGCAACGATCCCTGCCCCTGCGGATCCGGAAAGAAGTACAAGCACTGCCACGGCCGGCTCGACTGAAGCCCGCACGGCGCCCCCCCTGACGCCCGGTCCTGCCGCGGGGCCGGGCGGTCCACACGGAGAAACACCATGGCCGTGAACCTCCCAGCGCCCGATCCCGGGTCCCTGCATCCTGTCGCCGGCGTCGAGCTCGGTTTTGCCGAGGCCGGGATCCGCAAGGCCAACCGGCGAGATCTGATGCTCATGCGACTCGCCCCGGGGACGGTGGTGGCGGGCGTGTTCACCCGCAACGGCTTTGCTGCCGCGCCGGTGCAGGTCTGCCGCCGCCACCTGGCGGCGGGTGATTCGTTCCGGGCGCTGCTGGTCAATGCCGGCAACGCCAATTGCGGCACCGGCGAGCAGGGCATGCGGGCGGCGCTCGCCTCCTGCGATCTGGTGGCGCGCGCTCTGGGCGCGGCCGCGGGCGAGGTGCTCCCCTTCAGCACCGGTGTGATCCTCGAACATCTGCCGGTGGATCGGATCGAGGTGGCCCTCCCCGCCTGCGTCGCGTCGCTGAATCCTGCCCACTGGGCCGAGGCGGCGTCGGCCATCATGACCACGGACACCGTGCCCAAGGGCCGCTCGGTACGCACGCCGATCGACGGTCGTGCGGTAACCGTGACCGGGATCGCCAAGGGCGTCGGCATGCTGCAGCCCGACATGGCCACCATGCTGGCCTTCATCGCGACCGATGCGCGGGTCGCGCGGCCGGTGCTGGATATTCTGGTGCGCGAGGTGGCGGATCGATCCTTCAACCGCGTCACGGTCGATGGCGACACGTCCACCAACGACTCCTTCGTACTCATCGCGACCGGATGCGTCGAGGCGCCTGCGATCGATGCTGCCGCCGGGCCGGCCTACGAGGCGCTCAGGGCTGCCGTCCTCGAGGTGGCCCAGCCCCTCGCCCAGGCCATCGCCCGCGATGGCGAGGGCGCGACCAAGTTCATCACCGTCGAGGTGGGTGGTGCCGCCAGTGACGACGAAGCCCTGCGGGTGGCGCGCTCCATCGCCAATTCCCCGCTGGTGAAGACCGCCTTCTTTGCCTCCGACCCCAACCTCGGGCGGCTGCTGATGGCCATCGGCAATGCCGGCGTCGAAGGTCTGGACGCCTCGCGTGTCGGGCTCTGGCTGGGCGACGTTCTGGTCATCGAGCGCGGCGGGCGTTCCGCCACCTACCGCGAGGAGGATGGCGCCAGGGTCATGGCGCCGGCCGAGATCACCGTGCGGGTGGACCTGGGTCGGGGAGATGCCGCGACCACCGTCTGGACCTGCGACTACTCCTACGAATACGTCAAGATCAATGCCGAATACCGCACCTGAAGTCCCGGCCGGCACGTCCCTCGAACGCCTGCTCGGGCGGGCCGAGTCGCTGCTCGACCGCCTCGAGCCCCTGTTGCCTGCCGCGGTCGCGATGCCGGACTGCGCCGCCCACATCGCTTTCCGCTGGCGCCGGCGCAACCAGTTCGCTTCCCTGGTGCCGGTGGAACGCCCGCACCGCATCTCGCTGGAGGACCTGCGCGGCGTGGACGCCCAGGCCCGGCTGATCGACGACAACACGCGGCAGTTCGTGGCCGGGGTGCCGGCCAACAACGTGCTGCTGACCGGCGCCCGAGGCACTGGCAAGTCGTCCCTCGTGAAAGCCGTGCTCAATCGCCACGCCGGCCGCGGACTGCGCCTCATCGAGGTGGAAAAGCAGGATCTCGTCGACCTGCCCGACATCGTCGATCTCGTCGGGGGACTGCCGCAGCGCTTCATCGTGTTCTGTGACGACCTGTCCTTCGAGGCCGACGAGCCCGGCTACAAGGCACTCAAGGCCATCCTCGACGGCACCATCGCTGCCCAGACCGAGAACGTGCTGGTGTACGCCACATCGAACCGCCGCCATCTCATGCCCGAGTACATGCACGAGAACCTCGAGACGAAGTACGTCGGCGAGGAGGTGCATCCCGGGGAAACGGTGGAGGAGAAGATCTCGCTGTCCGAGCGGTTCGGGCTGTGGGTGTCGTTCTATCCGTTCGACCAGGACCACTACCTGGACATCGCGCGCTACTGGGTCGGCGTGCTCGGGGTGGACAATCCCGATCCGGAACACCTCCGCCGAGAGGCTCTGCAGTGGGCGCTGTCGCGCGGCTCGCGCAGCGGCCGGGTGGCATGGCATTTCGCCCGCGACTACGCCGGCAGACTGCTGCTCAGCGCGGGGCGGGCCACGCCGGCGGCGGACTGAAGCCGATGGGCGCCAGCACCGCGCACTGGATCGAGGTCGCTGCGGCCGTGGTCGAGCGCGAGGACGGTGCCTTCCTGCTGGCGCAACGGCCGCAGGGCAAGGTCTACGCCGGCTGGTGGGAGTTCCCGGGGGGCAAGTGCGAGCCCGGCGAGGCTCCCGCTCAGGCACTGGCGCGTGAACTGCACGAGGAACTGGGCATCACGGTGCGCCAGGCTGTGCCCTGGATCACCCGCACGCACGTCTACGAACATGGCCGCGTCAGGCTGCATTTCTTCCGCGTGTTGCGGTGGGGGGGCGAGCCGCAGTCGCGCGAGTCCCAGGCCTTCGCGTGGCAGCGCCTGCCGCATCTGACGGTCTCGCCCGTCCTGCCCGCCAACGGACCGATCCTCAAGGCTCTGTCCCTGCCCGTGTTCATGGGCATCACGCAGGCTTCGCAACTGGGCGAGGCGGCTTTCCTCCGGCGGCTCGACGCCGCCCTGGAGGCGGGGTTGCGTCTGGTGCAGGTGCGCGAGCACGGCATGCGCGGCGACCAGCTGGAGAGCTTCGCGCGGGCTGTGGTGCAGCGCGCGCACCGGGCAGGTGCCCTGGCCATGATCAACGGGCCGGCAGAGCTGGTCGGGTGCGTCGGGGCAGATGGACTGCATCTGACGGCCCGGGCGCTGCGGTCGGCGCAGGCGCGGCCGGCGTTCGAGTGGGTCGGGGCCTCCTGTCATGACAGGGTCGAACTGGAACTGGCCCAGCGCCTGGGCTGCGACTACGCGCTCGCCGGACCGGTGCTGGCGACGGCCAGCCATCCGGGTGAGGAGGGCGTGGGTTTCGGCACTCTGGCGGAATGGGTGTCGCTGCTGGAATTGCCGGTCCTGGCGCTAGGCGGCCTGGGTGGGGAACATCTGGCCCAGGCGCGGCAGTGCGGCGCCCACGGCGTGGCCGCCATCAGGGCGGCCTGGGCTTGAGGCCTGCTGTGCCGGAGCGGTCCGCACCCGAGAGGCGCGGATCACGGGAACGCCTGCCGGTGGTCTCCGGGAATCAGTTCTCCGGCAGGTCCAGCCCGCGGTCCTGCTCCTCGACCGGGATGCGATAGCCTTCGTTGGCCCACTGGCCGAGATCGATGAGCTTGCAGCGCTCGGAGCAGAAGGGGCGCCAGGGGTTGTCGGGGGAAAACACGGCCATGTCGCCGCACCGCGGACACTTCACCTGGCGTGCCGCCCGCCGTGCGCCCGAATTGGCGGAGTCCATGTCTGCCGTCCCTCAGAGGTTGCAGTACGACAGTTCGAAATCGACGTCCCCGTCGTAGGTCCGGCCGCGTTCCGCACCCTGGGCATGGGTGAAGCGCACGTTCATGGCGTATTTGTTGGCGCTCACCTCGGGGACGCAGGCATAGGCTTCGTCCAGCCGCACGCGCAGCATCTGGGAAACCTTGCCTCCCATCATCTGCTGGAAGGTGCCCTGCACCGCCTGGGCGCGGGTGGTCTTGCCGCTTTCGCGCAGCAGGTTGAGCACGATGCGGGACCCTTCCTTGAGGGGTACGAAGGGCGCACCCCAGTGGGCAATGTCGGCCCGACGCACCTCGGCGGGCAGGTGCAGCCACCAGTGGTAGGAGGGCAGGTCGAACTCGCAGACACCACCGGGTATGCCGGAGCGCTGCCGGATGCCCATCAGCCATTCGTTGTCGCGCAGTTCCTGGCCGGTCTTGCCGGAGCCCGCCAGCAGCCGCGCGCTGGTACGGTCTATCTCGCCCAGGACCGCGTCCAGGGCGGCAGCAGAGATGGCCGGGTTGCCACGCAGCCCGTCCAGGTGCTGGCGCTGGCGTTCGAGTTCCTGGATGAGTTCCGACTTGAGATCGGCCCGCCCGGCGACTTCGAGGATTTCGAACAGCGTGAGGATGGCGGCGTGATGGCACCTCTGCTCACCCGACCCCATGAAGAAGTCGAGCTTGCCGCAGAGGTCTTCCAGACGCAGCAGAGTCCTGACGCGTTCGTTGAGCGGGAACTCGTAGCTGATCACGGCGCGCCCAGATTGAGAATTCAGCGAAGTATCGGACAACTTCGCCCGCCAAGTAAACACTCGATGGCAGGCAGCAGCCGGTCCCGCTTATCGTCCCGTCATGCGGTGTCGCGTGCTTCGCCCCGTTGCCTCAAGGGGTTGCGCGCGCCGCGGCCAGATAGCCTTCATGCAGGCGGCGCACCTGCGGTTCGAGGGCGGCAGGTTCGCCATCGTTGTCGATGACGTCGTCCGCGATGGCCAGACGCTGTTCCCGTGTCGCCTGGGCGTCGAGGATGGCGAGTACCGCCTCCCGGGCGAGCTGGCTGCGGCGCATGGTGCGTTCCACCTGAGCCTCGCGGCTGCAGTCCACCACGGCGATCCGGTCGGCCACCTCGCGGTAGGCACCGGTCTCCACCAGCAGGGGGACGACGAGCATGACGTAGGGCGCCCTGCTGGCGGCGATCTCGCCGCGGGCCCGATCCCGGATCATCGGGTGGAGGATCTGTTCCAGGAGGCGTCGCGTCTCGGGCGACGCGAACGCCAGGGCGCGCATGCGCGCCCGGTCCAGACGCCCGTCGGCTGCCACCACCGCGTCGCCGAAACAGCGGCGGATCTCCGGCATGGCGGCGCCACCGGGCGCGGTCAGGGCATGGGCGATGGTGTCGGTGTCCACGATGCCGGCGCCGAGCCGGCCGAACAGGTCGGCCGCCGCGGACTTGCCCGAGCCGATGCCGCCGGTGAGGGCCACCACATAGGTCATGTCGGATCCTGTCTTGTCGGAATGTCCGCGCAGCGATGGTTTGGAGGCCGGCGCATCGCGCGTCCTGGCCGCTGCACTGGCGCCCGAGTCTGCCAGAGCCCGCCATGCCAGAACATCCCGGAGTGATGGCGGGAGCGGGAAGGCGGGGTCCCGCCAGCTGGCCGCGGACCGATGTGGGGTTTGGCCGGGGCGGACATCCGGCGAGCCTGCCGAATCAGAACAGGGACAGCCAGCGCTGGTTGATGTGCTCGCCCCAGACCAGAGCCAACAGGCCCGCCGCGGCCAGGTAGGGGCCGAAGGGGATCGGCTTGCCGCGTCCGTGACGGGCCAGCACGATGAGGCCGATGCCCACCACCGCGCCGACCACGGAGGACAGGAGGATCACCGCAGGCAGCATCTTCCAGCCGAGGAAGGCGCCGATCGCGGCGAGCAGCTTGAAGTCACCGAAGCCCATGCCGTCCTTGCCGGTCGCAAGCTTGAACAGCCAGTAGACCGACCACAGGGTGAGGTAGCCCGCGGCCGCGCCGATCACCGCATCTTCCAGCGGCACGAAGGTCGCCCTCAGGTTGAGCAGCAGTCCGAGCCACAAGAGGGGCAGGGTGATGTCGTCCGGCAGCAGGGTGGTGTCGAGATCGATGAAGGCCGCCGCAAGCAACGCCCAGGTGAACAGCAAGGCCCCGGCGAGCGCCCAGCCCGGACCGAGGTGGAAGGCCAGTGAGCCCGACAGCAGACCGCACAGGCCCTCGACCAGGGGATAGCGGACGGAGATGCCGACGCCACAGCCGCGGCAGCGGCCCCGCAGCACCAGCCAGCTCATGATGGGGATGTTCTCCAGGGCGCCGATGCGATGGCCGCAGGCGGGGCAGGCGGAACGCGGCACCACCAGATTGTAGGTGGGCACGGCCACCACCGCCTCGCCCCGCAGCTCGGCGCACTGCTGGTGCCACTCCGCCTCCATCATCTTCGGCAGCCGGTGGATGACCACGTTGAGGAAGCTGCCCACCAGCAGGCCGAACACGCCGGTGCAGACGGCCATCAGGGGAGGGGAGGTCTGCAGCAGCTCGATCATGAAGGAGTTCCTGGGGGGGCGCGGTGCGGGCGGATCAGATCGCCTGACCCATCTTGAAGATCGGCAGGTACATCGCGATGACCATGCCACCGATCAGCACGCCCAGCACGACCATGATCATGGGTTCCATCAGGCTGGACAGGGCGTCCACCGCATCGTCCACCTCTGCCTCGAAGAAGTCGGCCACCTTGCTCAGCATGGCGTCCAGGGAGCCCGACTCCTCGCCGATGGCCACCATCTGCACCACCATGTTCGGGAATACGTTCGCGTTCTGCATCGCCACCGTGAGGCTGGTGCCGGTGGAGACTTCCGACTGGATGCGTCGGGTTGCGTCGAAATAGGTGTAGTTTCCGGCGGCGCCCGCGACCGAATCAAGCGCCTCGACCAGCGGTACCCCGGCGGCGAACATGGTCGACAGGGTACGGCTCCATCGGGCGATGGTGGCCTTGCGGAGCACATCGCCGAGCACCGGGATGCGCAACAGCATGCGATCCATGACCATCTGCATCTTCGTGGACCGCTTCCAGGTGTGGAAGAAGAACCACAGGCTGCCTCCGAGCCCGCCAAAGATCGCCCACCAGTAGCTCACGAAGAAGTCCGACAGGCTCATCACGAACAGGGTGGGGGCCGGCAGGTCGGCGCCGAAGCTGGAGAAGAGCTCCTTGAACGCGGGGATCACGAAAATCATGATCACCGCCGTGATGACGAAGGCGACGACGATGATGGAGATCGGGTAGAACAGCGCCGACTTGATCTTGCCCTTGATGGCAAGGATCTTCTCCTTGTAGGTGGCGAGCCGGTCCAGGAGGCTGTCCAGGATACCCGCCTGCTCGCCGGCCTGGACCAGGTTGCAGAACAGCGGATCGAAGTACAGCGGGTACTTGCGGAAGGCGGTGGTTAGGCTGTTGCCGGTTTCCACCTCCATCTTGATGTCGATCAGGAGTCTTCCAACGGCCGGATTGGCGTGGCCCTTGCCGACGATGTCGAAGGCTTGCAGCAGCGGCACGCCAGCCTTCATCATGGTGGCAAGCTGGCGCGTGAACAGGGTGATGTCCTTTTCGGTGATCTTGCCGCCGGAAGTCTTGCGCTGTCGCTTGACCCGGGTCACCTGGATGCCCTGGCGCCTGAGCGTCGAGCGCAGCACGGAGTCGCCGCTGGAGCGACTCTCGCCCTTGACGACCTTGCCCTGCTTGTCCCGCCCCTCCCAGGAGTAGTTGTATTCCTTGACCTCGTTCTTGCGATCAACGGCTGCGGCGGTGGCCATGCGTTGTCCTCTCTGTGACTGCTAGACGTTTGTCACGGCCTCGACCTCCTCGAGGGAGGTGAGACCCTGCCTGACTTTCAGCAGGCCCGACTGGCGCAGATCCCGGATGCCCTCGCGCCTGGCCTGGTCGGCGATGTCGATGGCATCGCCGTTCTTCATGATGATTCGGTTGATGTCGTCGCTGACCGGCATCACCTGGTAGATGCCGACTCGGCCCTTGTAGCCGGTGCTCTTGCAGGCCGGGCAGCCCACGGCGTGCATCGGCGCCCATGAACCGTCCAGTTCCGAGGCTGCGAAGCCGGCACGCAGCAGGGCCTCCTCGGGCAGGTCGGCGGGCTGCCGGCACTTCGGGCACAGCCGCCGCGCGAGACGTTGCGCGGTGATCAGCGTCACGCTGGAGGCGATGTTGAATGGCGCGACACCCATGTTCAGCAGGCGGGTCAGCGTGGTCGGCGCGTCGTTGGTGTGCAGCGTCGACAACACCATGTGGCCGGTCTGGGCGGCCTTGATCGCGATCTCCGCCGTGTCCAGGTCACGGATCTCGCCCACCATGATGATGTCGGGGTCCTGACGCAGGAAGGAGCGCAGTGCGGCCGAGAAGCTCAGGCCGGCCTTTTCGTTGACGTTGACCTGGTTGACGCCGGGCAGGTTGATCTCTGCCGGGTCTTCCGCGGTGGAGATGTTGATGCCCGGCTTGTTGAGCAGGTTCAGGCAGGTGTAGAGCGACACCGTCTTGCCGGATCCGGTCGGGCCGGTCACGAGGACCATGCCGTAGGGTCTTCCGATGGCGTGCAGCAGCGCCTCTTTCTGTTCTGGCTCGTAGCCGAGCGCGTCGATGCCGAGGGTGGCGCTGGAGGGATCCAGGATCCGCATCACGATCTTCTCGCCGAACAGGGTCGGCAGTGTCGAGACACGGAAGTCGATGGCCCGGGTCCGGGACAGCACGAGCTTCATCCGGCCGTCCTGCGGCACCCGTTTCTCCGAAATGTCGAGCTTGGAGATGACCTTGATGCGCGAGGCGATCTTCTCCTTGATGGCGAGCGGCGGCTGCGCCGCCTCGTAGAGCAGACCGTCCAGCCGGTAGCGGATGCGGTAGAACTTCTCGTAGGGCTCGAAGTGGATGTCCGACACACCCGCGTGGATGGCGTCCAGCAGGATCTTCTGCAGATACTTCACCACCGGCGCATCGTCGATGTCCGAGCCCGCCTCCGGCTCAGGCTCCGGCCCTGACACGGCGAACTCGGCGCCGAAGTCCTGCGTCACCAGACTGGACAGCGAGGTGTCATCCTCCTTCAGCAACTCGTCCAGCAGAGCGGCCAGCTTGCCATCCTCGACCACCACCGGGTCCACCATGAGCCCGGTCTGGAACTTGATCTCGTCGTAACTGGTGCGGTGGGTCGGATCGGAGAAGGCCACCGCGAGGCGGTTGCCGCGCTGCGCCAGCGGCAGCACCCGGCGCGTCGTCATCACCCTGCTGTCCACCAGCTTGCGCGGCAGGCATTCCGGGTTGACGGCGTCCAGGTCCAGCAGCGGAAAGCCGAAGGTCTGGGCGGTGAACTCGGCCACCTCGCGCTGCGTCATGCGTCCGGCCGCCACCAGGTGCTCGACGAAGCCGCTGCCGGCCGACAGGGCGGCCGCCTGCACGGCTTCCGCCTCCGGTTCGGACAGGCGCCGTTTCTGGACCAGGGCCCTGGCCAGGCCGGTGAGATTGCTCTGGGGTCTTGCTGCCACGCGAATGCCGGGTTGGAGGTTGCCGAGCCTCCGACCGGCCTATTCAGCCGCCCCGGAGTCTCACTCCGGTTCTTTCGGCAAAAGCCGCACGGACTTTACGAGGTTGTCCTGGATCTTCAGGATCTCCAGCGCCTGTTCGCCGAGCTTCATGCTCGTGCCGGGCTCGGGGATGTCCTCGAAATGTTCCAGGATGAGCCCGTTCAGGGTCTTGGGCCCGTCGAGGGGGAAGCGCGTTCCGAGGCGGCGGTTCAGATCCCGCAGCAGGGTGCCCCCCTCGACGATCAGGCTGCCGTCGGGCTGGCGGGTGAGAGTGGCCGAGATGCTCAGGGGCGACTGGGTGGTGAACTCGCCGATCAGTTCCTCGAGGATGTCCTCGAGGGTGACCATGCCCATGAGTTCACCGTACTCGTCCACCACCAGGCCGAGCCGTTCTTCCTCGGCCTGGAACTGCTGGATCTGGGTCAGGAGGGGAGTGCCGAGGGGCACGAAATAGGGAGCGCGCATCACCTGACGCACCTGCGCGGCGGTGATCTCCCCGCGCTCGCTGATGTTCAGGAACTTGCGCACGTGCAGGATGCCGACGATGTTCTCGATCGAGCCCTCATAGACCGGGATGCGGGTGTGGTTCGAGGTCGTGATCTTGCGGCGCAGTTCGTCGGGAGGGTCGTCGATGTCCATCGCGTCGATCTGGGTCCTCGGGACCATCACGTCCTCCACCCTGGCAGACTCCAGGTCGAACAGGTTGAGCAGAACGTTCTGGTGCTTCTGGGGCAGGAAATTCCCGCCCTCCAGCACCAGGGTGCGCAATTCCTCCAGGGTGAGCTTCTGGGCCTGTCCCTCGCCGGCGGTCTTGAGCCGGGCCATGCGCAACAGGGCGGAGACGAACAGATTGACGAACCACACCACCGGGTAGGCCAGCCGCAGCAGTGGCGTCAGCACGAAGGCGGCGACGTAGGCGATGCGTTCCGGGTAGGTGGCGCCTATCACCTTGGGGGTGATCTCGCTGAACACCAGGATTGCGAAGGTGACCAACAGCGTCGCGGCATAGAGCGCCAGCTCGGACTCGCCGAAGAAGCGGAAAGTCAGGTAGGTGACGAGCGCGGCGGCGGCAGAGTTGATCAGGTTGTTGCCCAGCAGCACCACGCCGAGCAGGCGGTCCGGTCTGGCCAGCAGGGCGGCGGCCAGCCTGGCACCGCGGTGGCCGGTCTTGGCCAGGTGCTTCATCCGGTAGCGGTTGAGCGCCATCATGCTGGTCTCGGCGATCGAGAAGAATCCCGAGATCACCAGCAGCACGGCGAGGGTGGCGAGCAGCGCTTCGGTGGAGATGTCGTCCAAGGCCGGTCGCGAGGCTGGAACTCAGCGCCCAAGCAGCACTTCGACCACGAACTTGGTACCCACGTAGGCGAGCACCAGGGCGACGAAGCCGGCAAGGGTCCAGCGCAGGGCGGTGCGGCCGCGCCAGCCCCAGAGCACCCGCCCGCTCAGGAGAAGGCCGAAGATCAGCCAGCTCAGGACGCCGAACAAGGTCTTGTGATTGAACTGCAGGGCGTGCCCGGTGAGCGCCACCGAGAAGAACATCCCGGTGACCAGCGAGGCGGTGAGAATCACGAATCCGGCGGCGAGGATGCGAAACAGCAGCCGTTCCAGGGTGAGCAGCGGCGGGAGGCTGCGCACCAACGGCGGCAGGGCGCCGCTGTGCAGGCGGCGCTCGAGCAATGCCATCAGGAGCACATGCAGGGAAGCGATGGTGAACAGACTGTAGGCCACCATCGACAGCACCAGGTGAAGGCTGAAGAAGGGTACGTCGGCATGCGCCAGCGGGCGGCTGGCGGGAAGCAGGAGCGGCATCAGGGAGGCCACTGCGGCGACAGGCACCACCAGCGCCTGGAGACCTTCCAGCCGGTGGAAGAAGCTGCCCAGCCAGTAAATGACCACCGAGAGCCAGACGATGCACGACAGGGCCGTGCCGACGCCGAGGGTCATGTGACCGCTGCCGAACATGCTCTGTTGCAGCAGCCAGAGCTGCAACAACACGGGGGCTGGCAATGCGTGCCTGACCCATCCGAACTCGGTGACGCTGATCGGTTCGGTACGCCAGAGCCCGCGGGCCAGAACAGTCCCGAGCGCGGCGTAGAGGATGGCATTGAGGGCGTGGGCTAGAATCGCGACCATGTCGGAGGACTGCGGAGCCATTCCGCGTCGCCGGATTATACGCCCCGGGGTGGCCGGGGCCTTCCCGAGGTCTAAGCATGCTGGATGGACTCACAACACGCCTGTCGGGCGTGATCAAGACCCTGCGCGGGCACGCGCGCCTCACCGAGGCCAACGTGCAGGAGGCCCTGCGCGAGGTGCGCGTGGCGCTGCTGGAAGCCGACGTTGCCCTGCCGGTGGTTCGCGAGTTCATTGCCCGGGTGCGCGAGAAGGCGCTCGGACAGGAGGTCGCCGGGAGCCTGACGCCGGGTCAGGCCCTGGTGGGGGTCGTATACGACGAGCTCGCCCTGCTGATGGGCGGTGCCAATGCCGACCTGAACCTCGCCACGGTCCCGCCAGCGACCATCCTGATGGCCGGTCTGCAGGGGGCAGGCAAGACCACCACCGCCGGCAAGCTGGCGCGCCTGCTGAAGGAGCGCCGCAAGAAGGTGCTGCTGGTGTCGTGTGACGTGTATCGGCCCGCGGCCATCCAGCAGCTCGAGACCCTGGCGCAGCAGGTGGAGGTGGACTTCTTCCCCTCCTCTGCAGGGCAGCGCCCGGTCGACATCGCGGTCGCGGCCCAGGACTGGGCGCGTCGTCACTACCACGACGTGCTGATCGTCGATACCGCCGGGCGGCTTGCCATCGACGAGCAGATGATGGGCGAGATCCGCGACCTCCACGCCGCCGTGTCGCCCATCGAGACGCTCTTCGTGGTCGACGCCATGCAGGGACAGGACGCTGTCAACACGGCCAAGGCCTTTGCCGAGGCGCTGCCGCTGACCGGCGTGGTCCTCACCAAGCTCGACGGTGATTCGCGCGGCGGCGCCGCCCTGTCGGTGCGCCACGTGACCGGGGCCCCGATCAAGTTCGCCGGGGTCGGCGAGAAGCTGGCGGGCCTCGAGCCCTTCCATCCGGACCGCATGGCCTCGCGCATCCTCGGGATGGGCGACGTGCTTTCCCTGGTCGAGGAGGCGCGCAAGGGCATCGACATGGAGGAGGCCGAAAAGCTTGCCCGCAAGGTCAAGTCGGGCCAGGGCTTCGACCTGGAGGATTTCCGCGGCCAGCTTCTGCAGATGAAGAAGATGGGTGGCTTATCGGCGCTGATGGACAAGCTGCCGGCCCAGCTGGCCCAGGCGGCGCAGTCGGCTGGCGGTCAGATGGATGACCGGGTGCTGCGGCGCACCGTGGGCATCATCGATTCCATGACGGCCAGGGAGAGGGCCAAGCCCGAACTGCTCAAGGCGTCGCGCAAGCGCCGCATCGCCGCCGGTGCCGGGGTCAGCGTGCAGGAGGTCAACCGTCTGCTGAACCAGTTCGAGCAGATGCAGAAGATGATGAAGATGGTGCAGAAAGGCGGTCTGGCGCGCATGATGCGCGGGATGAAGGGGATGATCCCCGGCATGCGCTGAGCGCGTGCGAAGTGCTCCCGCCGCCGGTCCGGGGAACCGGGTGCGGCGGGCTGCTGTCGCTACCCAAGTCTGGGCTTTCGCCAGCATGGTCTGCGGTTCACCGCTTGCCGTCGCGGTGCCGGTTATGGAAGCGGCTGCGGTTTCAGCCCCAATCACCACGCTCCACCCCGAGGTCCACGATGCGCCTGTCCGCCGCACTGCTGTTGTTCCTTTTCTCCTTGCCGGCGATTGCCCAGGATTACTATCGGGAGAAGCGATGGTCGGATCAGATCGTTCCCGGTCTGGTGGTGGGCGAGGCGGTCTGGCTGGAGCAGGCCAACAAGCACAAGTTCCTGACCCTCTGGACCGAGGCCGAGAATGCGCGTGGCGCCATCGTCCTCGGGCATGGCCGGGGCTGGAATCCCGATTTCGAACTCTATGGGGTGCTGCGCGTCAAGCTCGCGGAGAGAGGCTATTCCACGCTCTCGATCCAGCTTCCGGTGCTCGGAGGCGGTGCCAAGATCGGTGACTACATCCCCACCTACGTCGAGGCGGCGGAGCGCTATCACCTCGCGGCCAACTGGCTGGTATCGAAGGGTTATCGCAATGTTTCCATCGTGTCGCACAGCCTGGGCGCGACCATGGCCAACCATTACCTGATCAACATCGATGCCGGCAAGACACCGGTCAAGGCCTGGGTGTTCGTCGGCATCATCAATGGACTCGAGGAGATGTTCCGGATCAAGATCCCCGTGCTGGACGTCTACGGTGGCAAGGATTGGGAGATCACCCAGGTCGGCGCCTCCGAGCGCCGCAAGCAGATCATGAAGATCAACGGCTCCCGTCAGGTGGTGGTGCCGGATGCACTGCACTTTTTCGAAGGCAAGGAGGCCGAACTGGTCGAGGTGGTGGTGGATTACCTCGACGAGGTGTTCCGCAACCAGCCCCTGCCTGCCTCCCGCTGACCCGCCCCGGGTGGGCCCGATCGCGATTTGCCTTGCCAAGACGAATCGTCCGTGCCTAAAATCCGGCCCTTTTTCCAGGAACCGTCAGGGAATTCCCATGGTCGTGATCCGGCTTGCAAGGAGCGGCGCCAAGAAGCGTCCGTTCTACAACGTGGTAGTGGCCGATTCCCGCAATGCGCGGGACGGAAGATTCATCGAGCGCGTCGGGTTCTACAACCCGGTGGCGCCTGAAGGTGATGTGAAGCTTCGCATCGACGTGGCCCGCGTTTCCCACTGGGAGAGCAAGGGCGCCCAGTTGTCGGATACCGTCCGGCGTCTGGTGAAGCAGTTTGGCAAGTCCGCTGCTGCTGCCTGAGCGGCTGGTGGTCATGGGGCGCGTGATGGCGCCCTTCGGCGTCAAGGGGTGGATGAAGATCCAGTCCTTTGCTGCTGAACCGGGAACGCTGCCGACGCATTCGTCCTGGTGGCTGCATCTGCGGGACGGGTGGCGGGAGTTCTCCGTCGAGGAGGGGCGGGTTCACGGCGCTGGCGTGGTCGCGAAACTCGAGGGTTTCGAGACCCCGGAAGCCGTTGCGGCTCTCGGCAGGGTGGATGTGGCAGTCCCGCGTGACCGTCTCCCACCCGCCCGGGACGGCGAGTATTACTGGTTCGATCTGGTCGGTTTGCAGGTCGAAAACCTTGCAGGCGAAAGCCTGGGAACGGTCGCCGCGGTGATGAATAACGGTGCCCAGAGCGTGCTCGAGGTGGAGGGAGACCGGGTGCGGCTCATACCGTTCGTCGATCCCATCCTGCGACGCGTGGATCTCGGGGCTGGCGTAATCATGGTGGACTGGGGTTCGGACTACTGATTGAAGCAGTACGACGTCATCACATTGTTCCCCAGCATGTTCGACGCGGTGACGGCGTGGGGAATCACCGGACGGGCGCGTGAGCGCGGTGTCTTTGGTTTCGAAGCCTGGAACCCCAGGGATTTTGCTGCCAATGCCTACCGTACTGTGGACGACCGGCCTTATGGCGGAGGGCCCGGGATGGTGATGATGGCAGAGCCGCTGGCAAAGGCGGTAAGGGCTGCGCGGCAGCGCCAGGAAGCGGCGGGTGTCCGCGGGCGACTGATCTACCTGTCGCCCCAGGGTCGGCAACTCGACCACGGCGTGGTCGAGGAACTGGCCACCCTGCCAGGCATGGTGTTGTTGTGCGGTCGGTACGAGGGCGTGGACGAGCGCCTCATCCGGCGCGAGGTCGAGGACGAGGTCTCGATAGGGGATTACGTCCTGTCGGGCGGAGAATTGGCGGCCATGGTGGTTCTGGATGCCGTGATCCGGCAATTGCCCGGCGTATTGGGGGATGCGGAGTCGGCACGGCAGGATTCCTTCTTCGAGGGCCTGCTCGACTGTCCGCATTACACCCGGCCCGAGGTCTATGAGGGGGACCGGGTGCCAGAAGTCCTGATGTCGGGCAACCACGCCGACATCGACCGGTGGCGGCTCAAGCAGGCGCTGGGGCGGACTTGGTTGCGCCGCCCGGAGTTGCTGGAACGATTGGAACTGACCGCCCGCGAGCGGGCCCTGCTGGAGGAATTCCGGCGGGAACATGAATGAAGGAGCGCAACATGGACGTGATCGCACAGCTGGAAGCCGAGGAAATCAAGCGCCTGGGCAAGACAATCCCCGATTTTTCTCCCGGGGATACGGTGGTGGTGGGCGTGAACGTGGTGGAAGGCACGCGCAAGCGGGTCCAGGCCTATGAGGGCGTTGTCATCGCCAAGCGCAACCGCGGCCTCAACTCCTCCTTCATCGTCCGCAAGATCTCTTCGGGCGAAGGGGTGGAGCGCACGTTCCAGACCTACTCGCCCCTGATCGCCTCCATCGAGGTGAAGCGTCGCGGCGATGTGCGTCGCGCAAAGCTCTACTACCTGCGCGATCGCTCCGGCAAGTCGGCTCGCATCCGCGAGAAGATCGGTGTCTCCCGCGCGGACAAGGCTGCTGCTGCGGCGGCTGCGGCAGCGGCCGCTGCGGCCGAGACGCCCGCCAGTTGATCCGTCCGACAGCGCTGCACCAACCGACGGCCTCCTCTGTGAGGCCGTCGGCGTTTCCGGCCCGCACATTCGTTCCGGCAGCATGCGATTCGATGCACTCCGGCCGGGTTAACCCAATGTGATGGACTCCTCCTTCCCTTCGACTGTTGATCACACCCTCGGCCTTGCACCCGATGCCGCTCGGGAGGGAGGAGTCCATCACATTGGGTTACGCAGGTGGGCCGGCCGTGGGACCCGGGACCCGGCCGGGAGGCCTACAATACGCGCCGGTCGAATCCCGAGGTGGTCACCATGCGTTTGATTTCTGCCGCTGCCGCTGCCCTGGTGGCGTGGCTGGCCCTGGCCCCCTGCGCGCTGGCGCAGCCGGTCACTCTTTCGATCGGCTCGGGCAACACCGGCGGCGTCTACTACCCGCTCGCCGGCGGCATCGCCCAGGTGCTCACGCGTCAGGTGCAGGGCTGGCAGGTCACTGCCGAGGTCACCGGCGGGTCCATCGACAATCTCAAGCTGGTCGGGACCGGCAAGGCCGACCTGGGCCTGAGCATGGCCGATGTCGCCTGGGATGCCTTCACCGGTCAGGACAAGTTCGCAGGTCGCAAGATGCCGCTTCGAACCCTCATGGTTCTGTACCCCAACCGCATGCACGTCGTGACCACCGAGGCCTCGGGCATCCTGGTCATGAAGGATCTGGAAGGAAAGCGCGTATCCCTCGGTTCCCCCGGCGGTGCCACCGAGGTGCTGGGCATGCGGGTGCTGTCTGCCTATGGGCTCGCCGAGCGCATCCGTCGCGAGCGCCTGTCGGTCAACGAGGCGGTCAACGCCATCAGGGATCGCAAGATCGACGCGTTCCTGTGGAGCGGGGGCGTGCCGACGGCCGCGGTCACCGATCTGGCGGCCAGCCCGGGCGCGCGCATCCGTCTCATCGACCATGCCGATGCCGTGGACGCCCTGAACCGCCGCTATGGCCCGCTCTACAGCCGCGGAGTGATTCCTGGAAGCGTGTACGGAGCGGCCCAGGATGCGGGTAACGTCAACGTGTGGAACCTGCTGGTGGCCAATGCCGCCATGTCGGATGACATGGCCTACGCCATCGTCCGCTCGCTGTTCGGGCGACGCGCCGATCTGGTGGCGGTGCACAAGGAGTTCGCCACCCTGTCCCTCGAGTACCAGACACGGGGGGCATCGGCCATCCCCTTCCATCCCGGTGCGCTGCGCTACTTTACGGAGAAGGGCCTGAGGCTCCATTAGGGTCCGTTGACGCTGCGGATGCACTGGCATCCGTAGTGTCAGCAGACCCTAGCCCAGGCCAGCCCATGACCGAGTCCCCTGTGTCCGATGGCGGTGTCGATGCCGATCGTCTGGCCGCCGCCGACCGCTTCGTCGAAGAGGAGGAGGGGGCTACGCATCGGCTCCGTGGCCGCGGCGCCATGCTGCTCACGGCGGCTCTGGCGCTCACGTCGGCCCTGCATATGTATGCGGCCTTCGACGTGGTCAGCGCACCCTGGCTGCGGGGAATCCACGTCGCACTGATGCTCGGGTTGCTGTTCCTCACCCTGCCGGCCGGTCGTGCCTGGCGCGATCGCATCATGCCGTGGGACTGGCCGCTGGCGCTGGCGAGCCTCGCCTGTGTCGCCTACCTCCTGCACGACTGGGATGCCCTGGCAGACCGTGCCACCGAGCCCGAGCCCTGGGACGTCGCTGCCGGCGGGCTGCTCATCCTGCTGGTGCTGGAGGCGGTGCGCCGCGCCAGCGGCTGGGTGATGCCGCTGGTGGTGGGGGTGTTTCTCGCCTATGCGTTCGCCGGCCCGGTGCTGCCGGCGCCCTGGACCCACAAGGGCTACGCACTGGACCGACTGGTCGGTCACATGACCATGACCCTGGAGGGCGTGTTCGGCACGCCCGCCGACGTCAGTGCCACCCTGATCATTCTGTTCACCATTTATGGCGCGGTGCTGCAGCAGTCTGGGGCCGGACGCTTCTTCATCGATTTCGCGCTGGCGGTGATGGGGCGGCGCCGCGGTGCGCCGGGTCGGGCGGTGGTGCTCGGCTCCTTCCTGCTGGGCGGGCCCTCCGGCAGCGGTGTGGCCACCACGGTGACCCTGGGGACGGTCGCCTACCCGTTGCTGGCGCGTGCCGGCTACAGCCGCGAGGCGGCGGGAGGCCTGCTGGCCGCGGGGGGCATGGGCGCCATCCTGTCCCCGCCGGTGCTGGGTGCAGCCGCCTTCCTCATCGCCGAGTTCCTCAAGATCTCCTACCTCGAAGTCATCCGCATGGCGGTGGTGCCTACCGTCCTGTACTACCTCTCGCTGTTCGTCATGGTCGAGATCGACGCGCGTCGCTTCGGTGGTCTGGCCGAGTCGGCGGCCGGTCCCGGCGTTTGGGCAATGCTGCGCGGCCAGGGCCACCACTTCCTGTCCCTGGTGGCGGTGGTCGTCTTCCTGGTGCTCGGCTTCTCCGCCACGACCTCGGTGTTCTGGGCCATCGTCCTGGCGGTGGCGGTGAGTTTCCTGCGACCCGAGAACGCACTGTGGCCGTCACGGCTGGTGCGCGCCCTGGCAGAGGGCTCGCGCGGCGTGCTCGGGGTGGCGGCGACCTGCGCCGCCGCCGGGGTGATCGTCGGCGTCGTCACCCTGACGGGGCTGGGTCTGAAGTTCAGCGGCATCGTCATCGACTACGCGGATGGCAGCCGTGCCCTCACCGCCGTCTACACCGCGCTGCTGGTGTGGATCGTCGGCCTGGCGGTGCCGGTCACGGCCTCGTACATCATCTGCGCGGTGGTGGCGGCCCCGGCTCTGGTGGGCGTGGGGGTGCCGGATTTCGCGGCCCACATGTTCATCTTCTACTACGCGGTCCTGTCCGGGGTATCTCCACCGACCGCCCTGTCGCCCTTTGCCTCCGCTGCCATCACCGGGCGCAGCCCGTACCGCACCACCCTGTCTTCCTGGAAGTACACCCTGCCGGCCTTTGTGACGCCCTTCATGTTCGTCCTGGCCCCCGAGGGCACCGGCCTGCTGCTCGCCGGTGCCCCGCTCGACATCGTGCTCGTCTGCTGCACGGCAATCGCCGGCATCGTGGTGCTGGCGATCGGTGCCCAGGGGTGGCTCGGCCAGCGCCTGAGTCTGACCGAGCGCGCCGCCTTCATCCTCTCGGGTTTGCTGCTCGCCTGGTCGGCGCGCTGGAGCGACGTGACCGGCCTTGCGCTGGCGCTGGCGGCCTTCGGGCTGTACCGGCTGCGCATCCGGGGTCGGACGGCGCGGGCCTGATCCTCGGGGAGCTGCCAGCGTGTCCTCCTCCGCTCTTCCCCGGCGCGGCCGCGCCCGCGTCGCGCAGCCGACGCCTGACGATCCGCTGATCGATGCCTTCTGCGACGCCCTCTGGCTCGAGGATGGGCTGGCGCGCAACACCCTCGATGCCTATCGGCGCGACCTCGCCCTGTTCGCCACCTGGCTGCACGACGGGCGCGGTGGCTCCCTGCTGGCCGCCTCCCACGCCGACATCCTTGGCTATCTCGCCCATCGCTACCGTCTGCGCACCAAGGCCACCTCTGCCGGGCGCCTGCTCTCGACGCTGAAGCGCTTCTATCGCTTCCAGGTCAGGGAAGGTCGGCTTCAGGCGGACCCGACCCTGAACGTGGAATCACCGAAGCTGCCGCGGCCACTGCCCAAGTCGCTGACCGAGGAGGATGTCGGGCGGCTGCTGGAAGCACCGCGCATCGAGGATGCCATGGGCCTGCGCGACCGGGCAATGCTGGAACTGCTCTATGCCACCGGGCTGCGGGTCACCGAGCTGGTGACGCTGCGCACGATGCAGGTCAGCCTGGATGCCGGTGTGCTCCGGGTGCTGGGCAAGGGCGCCAAGGAGCGGCTGGTGCCGATCGGGGAGCAGGCGATCGACTGGATCACGCGCTACCTGCGCGAGGCCCGGCCGGCCCTGCTGTCGGGGCGAAGCGCCGATGCCCTGTTCGTCACCCAGCGGGCCGAAGCCATGAGCCGCCAGATGTTCTGGATCCTGGTGAAGCGTCATGCGCTCGCGGCGGGCATCACGCGGCCCATCTCCCCGCACGTGCTCAGGCACGCTTTCGCCACCCACCTGCTCAATCACGGCGCCGACCTGCGTGTGGTGCAGATGCTGCTCGGGCATGCCGATGTGTCCACCACCCAGATCTACACCCACGTGGCGCGAGAGCGCCTGCGCCAGCTGCACGCACAGCACCATCCGCGCGGCTGAGGGGGAAGGCTTCCGCGCCAGGCCTTGAAGCGCGTCGCGCCGGCCCTCACCTCCTGCCCATGACGGGCACGGGCCCGTCGCCGATGGAGTGGATGCACATGATGGAGTTTCTCCCCAGGCTGCAGGAGATGCTGACGGGTGATCGCAAGGGACGGGATGCCGACGGCGAGACGGGATCCGGGACAGTGGAATCGCTGCGGCCGCTGCCGGACGACGCCATGATCGTCATCCCGATGCGCAATGCCGTGCTGTTCCCCGGGGTGCTGTCCCCGGTGTCGGTGGGGCGGGCCAGTTCCGTCAGCGCCGCCGAGCACGCGCTGCGCGAGGAACTGCCGGTGGGATTCCTGTTGCAGCGCGATGCCGCGCTGACCGATGTTTCGCCGGACGACCTGCACTGGGTCGGGACGGCCGGCCGCATCGTCCGCCACATCGCTGCGCCCGAGGGCGTGCATCACCTCGTGGTGCAGGGGCAGGGGCGCTTCCGGGTGCTGCAATTCCTGGAGGGCTGGCCCTTCATGGTGGCGCGCGTGGCGCCGGTGGACGCGGTCGAGGCCGATGGCCCGGAGATCGAGGCGCGCTTCCTGCAGCTGCGCGAGCAGGCTGCCGAGGCCATCGATCTGCTGCCCAACGCCCCGCAGGAACTCAAGGCGGTGATCCAGGGCATGGACACGCCGGGGCTGCTGGCCGACATGGTGGCCAACATCATCGATGCCAAGCGCGAGGAAAAGCAGGACATCCTCGAGACCTTCGACGTGAAGCGCCGGCTGGACAAGATCCTGGCCTTGCTGGGCGCGCGTGTCGAGGTGCTGCGCCTGTCGCGCGAGATCGGCGAGAAGACCCGCAAGGAGTTCGACGAGCGGCAGCGCGAGCATGTGCTGCGCGAGCAGTTGCGTCAGATTCGCAAGGAGCTGGGCGATGATGCCGACACCGCCGCCGAGCTCGAGGAACTGCGCAGCGCGATCGACGCGGCAGGCATGCCGGACGAGACCCGCGAGCACGCCCGCAAGGAGTTGCGCCGCCTCGAGCGCATGAACGAGAACTCGGCAGAGTCCTCCATGCTGCGCACCTACCTGGACTGGCTGGTGGAGCTGCCGTGGACGGCGGACGACGCGCCCGAGATCGACATCGCGCAGGCCCGCAGCGTGCTCGACGAGGACCACTTCGGCCTGGAGAAGATCAAGCGCCGCATCCTCGAGCATCTGGCGGTGCGCAAGCTCAATCCCCGGGGCCGCAGCCCGATCCTGTGTTTCGCCGGGCCGCCCGGTGTGGGCAAGACCTCCCTGGGTCAGTCCATCGCCCGCGCCACCGGCCGGCCGTTCCAGCGTGTGGCCCTGGGGGGCGTGCACGACGAGGCCGAGATCCGCGGCCATCGCCGGACCTACATCGGCGCCATGCCCGGCAACATCGTCCAGGCCCTGAAGCGGGCCGGGTCTCGCAATGCCGTGCTCATGCTCGACGAGATCGACAAGCTCGGCGCGGGCGGCTTCCACGGCGATCCGTCCTCGGCGCTGCTCGAGGTGCTGGATCCGGAACAGAACGCCCGCTTCCGGGACAACTATCTGGGCGTGGACTTCGACCTGTCGCGCATCCTGTTCATCGCCACGGCCAACCAGCTCGACACCATTCCCGGACCGCTGCGCGACCGCATGGAGGTCATCCCGCTTTCCGGCTACACGGAGGAGGAGAAGCTGGAGATCGTCCGCCGCCATCTGCTGGCGCGCCAGCTGGAGGCCAATGGACTGGGTGCCGATCAGGCAGAGGTCACGCCGGCCGCATTGCGCGCCATTGTCGCCGGGTACACGCGCGAGGCCGGGGTGCGCAACCTCGAGCGGGAGCTCGGGTCCGTTCTCCGGCATGCCGCCATGCGCATCGCCGAGGGTGAAGCCGGTCCGGTGGTCGTCGACGCCGGGGATCTCCAAGCCATCCTGGGGTCGCGCCGTTTCGACAACGAGGTGGCCGGCCGCACCCCGATCGCCGGCGTGGCCACGGGTCTCGCCTGGACCCCCGTGGGTGGCGACATTCTCTTCATCGAGGCGGCCAAGGTGCCCGGCACCGGTCGTCTGACCCTCACCGGACAGCTGGGCGAGGTGATGAAGGAATCCGCCCAGGCGGCCATGACGCTCGCCCGGACCCACCTCGGCGAGAAGCTGGACACCTGGGACATCCACATTCACGTGCCGGCGGGTGCCACGCCCAAGGACGGCCCGAGCGCCGGGGTGGCGATGTTCCTGGCGCTGGTGTCGGCCATCACCGGCCGGGCGGTCCGGCCGGAGGTGGCGATGACCGGCGAGATCTCGCTGCGCGGGCTGGTGCTGCCGATCGGCGGCGTCAAGGAGAAAGCCCTCGCCGCCCTGCGGGCCGGCATCCGCACCGTGATGCTGCCTCGGCGCAACGAGAAGGATTTGGCCGACGTGCCGGCCGAGGTGCGCGAAGGCCTGGAGTTCGTGTTGCTCGACCGGGTGGAGGATGCCCTCGCGGTCGCCTTCGCGGCAGCTCCCGAAACAGCCTGCGAGGGCGAAACCGCGGGGGCCTGACGAAAGATCCGGGCCAGCCCGGTCATTTCATCCGGTCGGCCGGGAAGACGAACACCGCGAGCGCGACGTCCGGATTTGTGGTCCACCGGTAGCGGTACGCATTCGCCCGCTCACCTGCGCGGGTGCGGGCGGGCTGCCTTGCCGTCGTCGCTAGGCCGGACTGAACCGCCGGGTCAGAGTTCCCGCACGAGCCGGAATCCCACCTGGTAGTTGCGGTAGCCGGCGTCCTCGGGATGCCGGTAGGCCGCCCGGGTCGTGGAGGCGCCGTCGATCCAGGCGCCGCCGCGCACGATGCGCTTCTCGCACTCCTTCTCGTCCCAGACCGAGCCATCGGTCGGTGCGTCCTTGTAGCCGCTGTGGTGGCAGTCCAGCACCCACTCGCGCAGGTTGCCCAGGATGTCATGCAGGCCGAAGGGATTGGGTGCGAATCTGCCCACCGGGGCGGTTTCGCCAAAGCCGTCGGCGCACTTGTGGTTCGACCACACGTACATGGGGTGGGCGTCCTTGCCGGTCTCGTCGTGGGTGTTGGCGAACTGGCAGGCCTTGCTGGAACCGGCGCTGTCCTCGGCTGGACCCCAGAACCAGGGAGTGCTGGTGCCACCGCGGGCCGCGTACTCCCACTCCGCCTCGCTGGGCAGTCGATACTTCTGGCTGGTTCGGGCCGACAGCCAGGCGGCGAACGCCCGGGCATCGTTCCAGTGGACATTGAACACCGGCACGTTGCCACGACCGAGGCCGTCGTCCGAGGCGGCCTCGCACTTGCCGTCCGCGACGCAGGCGTCCCACTGCTCGAAGGTGATCTCGAACTTCGACAGGGCGAAGGCGCGGCCGATCTTCACCGGATGCTGCGGTTTCTCGTCCGGGTGACCGCTCTCCTCGTAGGTCGAGCCCATGAGGAATTCCCCGGCCGGGATGACCACCATCTCCGGACAGGCGGGGCAGTCGCGGAACACGCTGCCGGGTTCGCCGGCCTCGGCCTGCGCGGACAGCGATGGCGCCTGGGAGACTACGATCGCGGCCAGGGCGGCCCGGACTGCTCGCGCTGCGTGCTTGTGATGTGACACGGCTGCTCCTCCAGTGATGGACAATGAACGGGCGTCCACCATAGCCCGTCGGGCCTGCGCACGGTTGATTTCGATCAATCGCCTTCCACTGCGGCCGGGACATGGACACGGCCACTCATGAGCCGGCGGGCGCTGCGGCTCATGAGTGCCCGTTCGACATGCCAGCGTCCGCCTGTCTCGCTGACCTCGGCGCCCACGGTCATGGTGCCTGAGGGATGGCCGATGCGTACCCGCGCGCTGGCGCCGCCGCGGGCGGCCCGCGCCACCACCGAGCCGGGCAACGCGGCAGCCACCGCCAGCGCCACGGCGCCGGTGCCGGTGTAGGCGTGGTGCAGCGCCCCCATGGAGAGGATGCGGGCCAGCAGGTCGATGTCGTCGGCAGCCACGGATCTGCCGGCGGACGATGCGTAGGCGGCCGGTGGCGCGACGAAGGACAGCTTCGGCGTGGCGGGGCGGGCGCGCGTGGCGGACTCCGCCGAGTCCGCCAGCCCCATGCGAACGGCGGCATGGGCCCGCACCCGTTCGCAGGTCTCGAGCAACTCGGGCCGGTTGTTTACGTCGGGCTGCAACTCGGCGCCGTGCAGGCCGAGGCCGGCTGCAGCCACGAACACCGTCGGGTTGCCGGCGTTGATCAGGCTCACTTCCAGTGTTCCGATCCCTGGGACTACCAGCGCTTCGGTCACCTCGCCGGTGGGCAGCAGCGCGCCTTCGCCACCGCCCGGATCGAGGAACTCGAGCAGGATCTCCGCGCCCGGAAAGGCGACGCCGTCCATCAGGAATGCGCCCGATTCCACCGGTCTGCCCTTGCGCACCGGCACGTGAGCGACGATGCGCTCGCCCAGGTTGTCCTGCCACAGGCCGACCTCGGTCACGCCCTCGACCGGAGCCGCCAGGCCGTGGAGGATGGCGAAGGGGCCGACGGCCGTGGTCAGGTTGCCGCAGTTGCCCGACCAGTCGATCACCGGCCGGTCGATCGACACGGCGCCGAACCGGTATTCGACCGCGCAACCGGGCCGCGCGGATGGCCGCACCAGCACCACCTTGCTGGTGCTGGAGGTGGCTGCGCCGAGTCCGTCGATCTGCTTGCCGTAGGGGTCCGGGCTGCCGATGACGCGCAGCAGCAGGGCATCGCGCCGCACCGGATCCGCGGGCAGGTCGCGTTCGTGAAAGAACAGGCCCTTGCTGGTGCCGCCGCGCCAGAGTTCGGCAGCGATGTCGATGCTGTCCATCCGGTGATCTCCGAGGAGCGCCGATTATGCATTCGCGGCGCCGCCCGGGCGGTGTTCAAGATCCACCGGAGAAGCCGTTAACCGGATGGGCTCACTCACTCCTCGTGGAGGATTTCTTGCGTTCTGGCGCCACCCCGCGCGGATTCACCCTGGTCGAGCTGATGACCGCGATGGCCATCGTCGCGATACTCGGCGCGGTCATCACACCCATGATCATCGCCACCGTCAAACGCGACAAGGAACACGAACTGCGTGTCGCGTTGCGGCAGATCCGCCAGGCCCTGGACGACTACAAGCAGGCCGGGGACCTCGGACGCATCCCCAGGCTGCCGGGTGAATCCGGCTACCCGCCTTCGCTGGGGGTGCTGGTCACCGGGGTGCGGGACCCGCTCGATCCCGCCGGACGCCGCATCTTTTTCCTGCGCCGTCTGCCACGTGATCCCTTCGCCAGCGAACGACTCCCGCCGGAGCAGACCTGGGGGATACGCAGCTACGGTGCCGAGCCCGGGACCATCGGGCCGGGCGCTGACGTCTTCGACGTGCACTCGCTGTCGCGTGGCATCGGGCACAACGGCGTGCCCTACCGGGAATGGTGAGGCGGATGCCGCGCATGCGGGCTCAGCGCGGGTTCGTCATGGCGCTGACCCTGCTGCTGCTGATGGTGGTCAGCTCGGTCATGCTGCTCATGGCCCGCCGCTGGGAACTCGAGGAGAAATCGGTCCGCGAGCGCGACCTCTACTGGATGGGCGGGCAGTTCGGTGCCGCCCTCGGCAGCTACGCCCTGGCCACGCCTGCCGGCATGTCGCCCACGCCGCGCGAGCTGGCCGACCTGCTTCGGGACGATCGCGGCCCCGCGCCCCGCCAGCACCTGCGCAGGCTCTACGTCGACCCGATGACGGGGCGGGCGGATTGGGCCGTGGTGCGCGCCTCCGATGGCGGCATCGTCGGGGTGCATTCCCGGTCCCAGGGGCGGCCGCTCGCGCGCGACGGCCTGTGGCCGGTCGATCCCGCCTTCATGGCCGCCCGGCATTACTCGGACTGGGTGTTCGTGGCCGGGCGCCGGGTGTCCGGCCACTGAGCCCTTCGCGGGCGCGTGCGCGCTGCCCGCGGTGTCAGTCCAGGGCCCGGCTCACCACCTCGGTCACATCCCTGGACAGACCTGGATGCGAGCGGATGCGCGCCAGCACCTCCTGCGCCAGGCTCTGGCGGCCCTGATCGAACTTGCGCCAGCGGTCCATGGCCCGCGCCAGCCGTGCCGCCACCTGCGGATTGAGCGCGTCGAGCTGGATCACGTGCTCCGCCAGGAAGTCGTAGCCGGAGCCGTCGGCGGCGTGGAATCGCACCTGGTTGTGGTGACAGAAGCTGCCGACGAGTGCCCGGGCGCGGTTCGGATTGCGGATGTCGAAATCCGGATGCCGGGCCAGCGCCCGCACCTGTTCCAGGGTCCCTGGCAGGCGCGCCATCGCCTGCACCGAGAACCACTTGTCGAGCACCAGGGCCTCGTGCCGCCAGAGCCGGTGGAACCGCGCGAGCGCATGCTCGCGCTCCGGGCAATCGGTGTTGGCAAGCGCCGTCAGTGCGGCCAGGGTGTCGGTCATGTTGTCCGCGCCCTCGGACTGGGCGACGCAGATGCCCAGCACCTCGTCGTCGTCCAGTTCCATCAGCAGTCCCAGGCACAGGTTGCGCAGGGCCCGTCGGCCTGCCGAGGCGGCGTCCGGGTTGTAACGCCCCGGCACCGCCATGCTCCGGTAGGCGGCCAGCAGCGGGTCGCGCAAGGCCTCGGCGACGTGCTGGCGCAGGCGCACCCGCACGGCATGGATCGCCTCGGGGTCGCAGACCTCCATCTGTTCGCCGACATAGGACTCCGAGGGCAGGGCCAGAACTTCGGCCGCGAACGCCGGGTCGGCGGCCGCGCCCTGCAACACCCGTTCGAGCGCCTCGACGAAGCTGGCCGGGACCTCGAACGCACGGCCGCTCTGACGTCTGGCGACGCATTGCAGCATCAATCGGGTGGCCAGACGCTGCCCGGCCTCCCAGCGGTTGAAGGGGTCGCTGTCGTGGGCCAGCAGATGGCACAAGGAGGCCTCGTCGTCGTCGGTGTCCAGGATCACCGGCGCAGAGAACCCGCGCCCCACCGAGGCGACCGGTCGCACCGGGACATCCACGAACTCGAACAACTGCTCCGCCGCGGTCACGGAAAGCACACGCGTGCCCGGACCCGCGACCGGCTCGCCCTCCAGTCGCAGCGGCAGGTCGCGTCCCTCCGGGTCCACCAGTCCCACCGCCAGCGGAATGTGCAGCGGCTGCTTGTCGGGCTGCCCGGGGGTCGGGGGGGTGTGCTGCCGGACCTTCAGCAGGAAGCGGCGGCTGGCCTCGTCGTAGGCGGTGCGCACCTGCACGCGGGGCGTGCCGGCCTGGTCATACCAGCGGCGGAACTGATCCAGGTCCACACCGCTCGCGTCTTCCATGGACTGCACGAATTCGTCGCAGGTGACGGCCTGACCGTCGTGCCGGGCGAAGTAGAGGTCCATGCCGCGGCGGAAGGCCTCCGCCCCGAGCAGGGTGTGGATCATGCGCACCACCTCCGCGCCCTTCTCGTACACCGTGGCGGTGTAGAAGTTCGAGATCTCCATGTAGGCCTGAGGACGGATCGGGTGGGCCATCGGTCCTGCGTCCTCGGAGAATTGCATCGCTCGCAGGCCGCGCACCTCCTGGATGCGCTGCACCGGGCGTGAATAGGTGTCGGCGCCGTACTCCTGGTCGCGGAACACCGTCAGCCCTTCCTTCAGGGAGAGCTGGAACCAGTCGCGGCAGGTGACGCGGTTGCCGGTCCAGTTGTGGAAGTACTCGTGCGCCACCACGCGGTCGATGTTCAGGTAATCGGCGTCCGTGGCGGTGTCCGGCCGCGCCAGCACGTAGCGGGTGTTGAAGATGTTCAGACCCTTGTTCTCCATCGCCCCCATGTTGAAGTCGCCGACCGCCACGATCATGAAGCGGTCGAGATCGAGTTCCAGCCCGAACACCTGCTCGTCCCAGCGCATGGAGCGCTTGAGGGACTCCATGGCAAATCCGGCCTGGTCGAGCTTGCCCGGCTCGACGTGCACCTGGAGCAGGGCACGGCGTCCCGACCGGGTCACGAAGTGGTCCTCGAGGACATCGAGCTTCGCGGCCACCATGGCGAACAGGTAGCAGGGTTTGGGGAAGGGGTCCTCCCAGCGCGCGAAATGGCGTCCGCCGGGCTCGTCGCCCTGCGCCACCAGATTGCCATTGGACAGCAGCGTCGGGTGGCGCTCGCGGTCGGCGTGCAGGGTCACCTGGTAGCGCGACATCACGTCCGGCCGGTCGATGAACCAGGTGATGCGGCGGAAGCCCTCCGCCTCGCATTGCGTGAACAACCCGTCGCGCGACTGGAACAGGCCCATGAGGCGTGTGTTGCCATAGGGATCGATGCGCGTGACCGTGCGCAGGGTGAATGCCGCGGCCGTGGTCCGCACCATCAGCCGGGTGGCGTCGACCTCGAATTCGTCGGCCGCCAGTACCCGTCCGTCGATCGACACCGACTGCAGCGAGAGTTCGTCCCCGTCGAGGATCAGCGGCGCAGCCGCGGCGGCGTCGGCCGCCGGATTGCGGCGCACCGCGAGGACCGCTGTGACCAGGGCATGGTCGGCCTGGATGTCGATGTCCAGTTCGACGGTGTCGATGAGGAAGGCGGGCGGGGTGTAGTCATCCAGCCGGATGACGGTGGGGGCGGGGTCGCGCATCGGGCGGGGCTCCGTGGGTTCGTTGGTGGCAAGGGATGTCCGGCATGCGGCCCGGGACGGGCACGGCCGGCATCAGGACTCCCCCGGCGCGGGGCCGGTGGATCGGAAGAAGGATTCCAGGCGGGTGCGGTCGAGGCCGCTCATGCGCGCCACGACCCCAGGCGAGGCCAGTGCCCAATCGGCTTCGCAGGAGGCCAGCACCGGACCCTCGGGCAGGCGCACCTCGGCGCGCGTGCCGGCGCGTCGGCCATCCCGCGACACTACCCACGCCTCCAGCGAGAGCGTCTGGCCGATGCGCACCGGGTTGTGGAAATGCACCTCCATGCGGGTGGTCAGGCCGAGGCATCCGGTGTGCATGATCAGCGCCCAGGCCGCCGTCTCGTCCAGCAGGGTCGAGACGATGCCTCCGTGGGCCATGCCTTCCAGCCCGCAGTGTCGCGCCTCGAGGGTGTGGGTCGCATGGCAGCCCGCCGTCGTGCGGTGAAAGCGCAACTGCAGGCCGGCCGGGTTGTCCGGGGAACAGCCGAAACACTGGCCGGGCCATGGGGTCGGGTCTTCTGTCACGCCTGTCTGCAGAGTGCGCGGTGTCGGGAGCAAGGTGGTCATGACCACGCCGTCGGGACGCAGTCCGGGCGGCCGGAATGATGTGGATCAAATCGACGCGGGGTGGCCGTGTGGCATCCTCGGCCTTCCTAAGTTCCGGCGTCGGGAGCGAGGCGATGATCCCAGAAGTGAAGGCATTTTTCGATGATGCCACCTGGACCCTGAGTTACGTGGCGTGGCACCCCGACACCGGGGACGCCGTGGTGATCGATCCGGTGCTGGAGTATGACCCGGCCGCCTCGCGGGTGTCCTACGGTCCGATCGACCAGATCGCGCAGTTCACCCGCGACGGCGACCTCCGCCCGCACTGGATACTCGACACGCACGCCCACGCGGACCATCTCACCGGCTCGCAGGCCCTGAAGGCACGTTTCCCCGGGGCTGCGGTGGCGATCGGCGAGGGCATCGTGCAGGTGCAGTCCATCTTCAGCCGAATCCTGAATCTCGGCCCCGCGTTCCCGGCCGACGGTCGCCAGTTCGACCGCCTGCTGCGCGACGGCGAGGTGTTGCGCGCCGGTGCCCTGGAAATCCGCGCCCTTGCCACGCCCGGCCACACGCCGGCGTGCATGTGTTTCGTGGTGGGTGACGCCGTGTTCACCGGCGACACGCTGTTCATGCCGGACTACGGCGTCGGCCGCTGTGACTTCCCGGGCGGCAGCGCCGCCGATCTGTACGATTCCATCACCGGCAAGCTCTACGCCCTGCCCGACCAGACCCGCGTCTTCGTCGGTCACGACTACCAGCCCGGCGGACGCGACGTTCTCTGGGAGACCACCATTGGCGAAGAGAAGCGCGGCAACGTCCAGCTGCCGTTCGGCGAGTCGCGCGAGACCTTCGTCCAGTTCCGCCAGGCGCGCGACCGGCGGCTGAACGCCCCCCGGCTGCTCTATCCAAGCATCCAGTTCAACATGAACGCCGGGCGAATGCCCGAGCCCGAGGACAACGGCAACCGCTACCTGAAGATCCCGTTGCGCGCCTGAGGGCGCAGGCGGGGTGTCGGTCGCGCGGCAGCACGCAACCGCGCGATGCATCGACCGCGCACGCAGGCGGGGCGTCCGCGGCTGCCGGGCTTGCGCGTATCATCCAGGCCGAGCCCGGCCGGTCCGGCGGGTGTCCGGGCGTCGCGCCCCGCGGCCGCGCATCGCCGATCGTGGGCCGCCGACGCGGCGACAACGCTCCCTCGTGCCGCTGCCGTCATCGCGGAGATCTCCGTGAAGTCACCCGTTCGTGTGCCAACCCTCTTTTTTCTGGTCGCCCTGGTTTCGGCCTGGCTGGTGATCGACGCGGGGCGCTTTACCCTGGCTGCCGACGCCTCCGGGGACGAGGACAATCCAGGACTCGGCGTCGGTCCACTGTCCGGCAGCTACGAGGGTGTGGTGCTCAACGGGGACGATTTCGATCCCGTGCTAACCGCCTTCTCCCGTGACTCCGCCGGCCGCTGGTCCGGCACCTACGCGATCGGCGAGGAGGACGGCATCCAGGTCGGGGTGCTGGACGAGTGCGACTGGGAGGCGGCTTACCTGTTGCGCTGCACCTGGAACGACGCCCAGGGAAGCGGTGTGGTGCGCTGGCTGTTTTCGTCGGACTACCGGGCATTTCGCGGATACTGGGGCGAGAACGCCGAGTCCACGAGTGTGCCGTGGGACGGCCTCAAGCAGTAGGCGCAAACATGGATCTGCTCCAGACCCTCGGCCTGCGTATCCCCGTGATCCAGGCCCCGATGGCCGGCCATCAGGCCGGCGCCATGGCGCTGGCCGTATCCGAGGCCGGTGGACTGGGTTCCCTGCCCTGCGCCACGCTGTCGGCTGAAGGCATCGCCCGCGAACTGCAGATGCTCGCCGCAGCCACCGACCGTCCGGTGAACGTGAATTTCTTCGTGCACGAGGTCCCGCCCGAGGACCACACCCGTGAGATGGCCTGGCGCACGACGCTCGCGCCCTGGTATGCCGAGTTCGGCATCGATCCGGGCACGATCCGGCCGGCACCCGGGCGTTCCCCGTTCGATGCCGCTGCTGCCGAGGTGCTGGCGCGATTCCGTCCGCGGGTGGTGAGTTTCCACTTCGGCCTCCCGGCCCCGGAACTGCTGGCCCGCGTGAAGTCCTGGGGCAGCCTGATCATGGCCTCCGCGACCACGGTCGACGAGGCTGTGTGGCTGGAGGCCCATGGCGCAGACATCATCATCGCCCAGGGCGTCGAAGCCGGGGGGCACCGCGGCATGTTCCTCAGTGCGGACATCACCACCCAGATCGGCACCCTGGCCCTGCTGCCCCAGGTGGTGCGTGCGGTACGCCTGCCGGTGGTCGCCGCTGGCGGCATCGCCGACGCGGCCGGGGTCCGTGCCGCGCTGGCGCTGGGTGCCAGCGCCGTGCAGGTCGGCACGGCGTTTCTGCTGTGTCCGGAGGCCACCATCAGCGAGGTGCACCGGCGCGCCCTCGCCAGTCCGGCAGTGCGCCACACTGCGCTCACCAACCTCTTCACCGGGCGTCCCGCGCGCGGCATCTTCAACCGTGCGATGCGCGAACTCGGTCCGATGCGTGACGACGTGCCGCGATTCCCTCTCGCCACCACCGCGATGGCCCCGCTGCGCAGTGCCGCCGAGGCGGCAGGCAGCGGCGACTTCTCGCCCTTGTGGTCCGGCCAGAACGCCAGCGGCTGCCGGCAGGTGCCCGCTGGCGCGTTGGCGCGCTCGCTGGCCGGGCTTGACTGAGCGCCTGAGCCCATTCATCTGCGCGGGCCGGGTCCGCGCCACCCCTCGAACTGGAGCGGTGCCGCGGCGCAGGGTAGCCCCTGTGGCAGGGTCTGCCGGAAGGCACCCTTCCCGATGTGCGTCTCCGCGCCGGCTGCCGACGCTGCCGCGAGTCCGTTACACTTCGTTACATTCAGGTCCTTGCAGGGCTGGAGCATGATTGCACTGAAGGAGGCGTGGCAGGCCGGACTCCTCGGGCGCGGGCACTGGGTGCCCAATATCGTCTCGGGTCTCATCGTCGGTGTGGTGGCGCTGCCCCTGGCCATGGCCTTCGCCATTGCCAGCGGTGCCAAGCCGGAGCAGGGGCTCTACACGGCCATCGTTGCCGGGTTCCTGGTGTCGGCTCTGGGGGGCAGCAGGTTGCAGATCGCCGGTCCCACCGGTGCCTTCATCGTCATCCTGTCCGGCATCACGGCGAAGCACGGCATCGACGGTCTGCAGATCGCCACGCTGATGGCGGGCGTCATGCTGCTGGGCATGGGTCTGGCCCGCATGGGGGCGGTGATCCGGTTCATCCCGGCGCCCGTGATCGTCGGGTTCACCGCCGGCATCGGCGTCATCATCTGGGTCGGGCAGTGGCGTTACTTCTTCGGCCTGCCGGCACCGGCGGGCGAGCATTTCCATCAGAAGCTCTGGGCCTTGCTGCAGTCCCTGCCCGCCCTGCACCTGCCCACCACCGCCCTGGCCGTCGCCAGTCTGGCGCTGGTCGTGTTTGCACCGAGACTGCCAGGCCTCAGCCGGGTGCCCGGGCCTCTGGTGGCCATGGTGCTCGCCACGCTGGCGCAGGTTGTCTTCGGCTTCGAGGGCGTGACCACCATCGGCAGCGCCTTCGGTGGCATTCCCCGGGGACTGCCGTCCTTTGCCATACCCGACGTCACGCCCGCCCGGGTGGTGGAACTGGTCGGCCCTGCGTTCACCGTGGCGATGCTCGGCGCCATCGAGTCGCTGCTCTCCGCGGTGGTGGCCGATGGCATGGCCGGCACCCGCCACGATTCCAACCAGGAACTGGTGGGTCAGGGCATCGCCAACATCGCCGCGCCGCTGTTCGGTGGTTTTGCCGCCACCGGGGCCATCGCCCGCACCGCGACCAATGTGCGCAACGGTGGCACCGGGCCGATCGCCGGCATGACCCACGCACTCACCCTGGTGCTCATCATCCTGTTCCTTGCGCCGCTCGCAGCCCACATTCCCCTCGCCGCGCTGGCCGCCATCCTGTTCGTGGTGGCCTACAACATGAGCGAACTGAAGCACTTCGCGAGGATGGTGCGGCGGGCACCGCGGGCCGACGTGGTCATCCTGGTGATCACCTTCGTGCTGACGGTGTTCGCCGATCTGGTCGTGGCGGTGAACATCGGCGTCATCCTGGCCACGCTGCATTTCCTGCGACGCATGGCGGCGTCGGTGGAGGTCAGGCCGGTGGCCGGGCGGGAGCTGGCCCAGGCGCTCGGGCAGACGGAGGACGCTTCTCTTCCGGACGGCGTGCTGGTCTATGCCATCGACGGGCCGTTCTTTTTTGCCGCGGTCGAGCAGTTCGAGCACGCGCTCGCGGTCACGCACTCCGATCCCCGGGCGGTGGTGATCCGCCTCGGGCGGGTACCGTTCATGGACATCACCGGACTGCAGGCCCTGGAGGAGGTCGCGGACAAGCTGCGCCGGCGGGGTGTCCGTGTGGTGATGTGCGAAGCCAATGATCTGGTTCGGGGCAAGCTGGAGCGCGCCGGCATCCCCGCCAGGCTGGGCGAGGGCGGCTATGCGGACGACCTGGCTTCAGCCCTGCGCCAGTGCGCCCCGGCTGTTGCGCCGAACAGCGCTTGACCGCACCGACCTCGGCGGCGAGGTGGAGATGTCGGCGACGTACGGTTGGCGCATCTGGCCTCGCCGCGGTCGAGGCTCAGCGTTTGTCGCGCCAGACCTCGGCCAGCCGTGCGTCACGGCCGCAGGACGTGCGGTAGACCTTGTAGCGGATCGGATTCTTGCGGTAGTAGTCCTGGTGGTACTCCTCGGCGGGGTGGAAGGTGCCCGCCGGCACCACTTCGGTGTGGATGCGCGAGAAGCGGCCGCTGCGCTCCAGGGCCGCCTTGCTGGCATCGGCGGCCAGCCGCTGTGCCTCGCCCAGGGTGAAGATCGCGCTGCGGTACTGCGAGCCGGCGTCGCAGAACTGACGGTCCTTCACGGTCGGGTCGACGTTGCGCCAGAAGTGTTCCAGCAACTGCTCGTAACTCACCCTGGCGGGATCGAAGACGATGCGCACCGCCTCTGCGTGGCCGGTGCCGCCTGCGCTCACCTGCTCGTAGGTCGGGGCGGGGGTGTGGCCGCCGATGTATCCCGACTCTGCCGAGAGCACGCCGGGCACCTTCTCGAAGTCCGCCTCGACGCACCAGAAGCAGCCGCCTGCGAAGATGGCTGTGGCGGTGCGCCCGGGCTTGCCGCCTGCATCGTCGCCGGCGCGCGGCGTCGCGATGTGCAGCGTGCCCAGGCCCAGCCCCAGGATCGCCGCGACGGCGATGCGTCTGCGTCCCGGGCTCACGTGCGCAGCGCCGGAAGAGCCTCGCCCCGAGGCACGAACTGCAGGGCGAGGCCGTTGTTGCAGTAGCGCAGGCCGGTGGGCCTGGGTCCGTCATCGAACACGTGCCCCTGATGCCCGCCGCAGCGCACGCAGTGGTACTCGGTACGCGGCCACACGAGCTTGAAGTCGCGCTTGGTGCCCAAGGCGCCGGGGCGGGCATCCCAGAAGCTCGGCCAGCCGGTGCCGCTGTCGTACTTGCGGTCGGCATCGAACAGGGGAAGGAAGCAGGCGGCGCAGACGAAGGTGCCGTCGCGCTTCTCGCGGTTCAGCGGGCTGGTGTGCGGTGGCTCGGTGTCTTCCTCGAACAGGATGGCGTAGCGCTCAGGAGGCAGCAGGCTCTTCCACTCGGCGCGGGTCTTCTTCAGCGTGGGCGTTGCGGCAGCAGCCTCCCGGGTCAGGGCCGGCCCCAGGGCGACGGGCAGGAGCAGAGCGTTCATGAAGCGACGACGATGCATGGGGGGCCTACCTCGCTGGATGTGACGGCGGGTTGGAGCATCGGCAGAGGCCGGAGTTCATCCCAGGCGCGGCGTCGGCGCCGTCTCAGGCGGCGGCGTGGTGGCGCGCACCGCGCGCCAGGCGATCAGTGCGGACAGGAAGGCGCAGGCCGACAGGAACAGCAGACCCATCTCGAAGCTGCCGGTGCTGTCCTTGATCCAGCCGACCACGAAGGGGCCGACGTAGCCGCCGACGTTGCCGATGGAATTGATGAGCGCCAGGCCCGCCGCGGCCGCTGTGCCGGTGAGGAACAGTGAGGGCATGGGCCAGAAGGTCGGGCGGCAGCCGTACAGGCCAAGGGTCGCCACGGACATCGCGGCGACTGCGAGCAGCGACTGGCTGAAAAGGCCCGCCAGCAGCAGCCCGCCGGCGCCGATGAGGGTGGCGGCGATGAGGTGGCGCCTGCGTTCGTTGCGCCGGTCTGATGACCATCCCCACGCCACCAGCCCAATCAGGCCGATGGTGTAGGGAATGGCGGTGACGAAGCCCGTGGCCAGGTTGGACAGGCCCATGCCCTTCACGATCTGCGGCATGAAAAAGACGATGCCGTAGCTGGCCGTCACGTTGGTGAGGTAGATGAGCGACAGCGCGATCACGCGCCGGTCGGTGAGGGCCTGCAGCAGGCTGGCGATGCCGTGTCGTGCCACCGCGTCGCGCTCCGCCTGCAGGCGGGTCTCGAGCCAGTCGCGTTCGTCCGGCGTGAGCCAGCGCGCCTCGGCGGGACGGCCGGTCATGGCCTTCAGTACCACCACGCCCAGCAGCACCGCCGGAATCGCCTCGACGATGAAGATCCACTGCCAGCCGCGCAGGCCCCAGAGGCCATCCATCTGCAGCAGCGCCCCGGAGATCATGGAGGCGAGCGCGTTCGACATCGGCACCGCCAGGTAGAGGGTGGAGATGGCGCGCGCCCGGTAGGCGGCCGGAAACCAGAAGGTCAGGTAGAAGATGATCCCCGGGAAGAAGCCCGCCTCGGCCACGCCGAGCAGGAAGCGCAGCACGAGGAAGCTGGTCGGCCCGGAGACGGCGGCCATCAGTCCGGAAATGATCCCCCAGGTGATCATGATGCGGGCGATCCAGAGGCGGGCGCTGGTGCGTTGCAGCACCATGTTGCTGGGCACCTCGAACAGCGCGTAACCGAGGAAGAAGATGCCGGCGCCCCAGCCGTAGAGCGTCGCGGAGAAGCCGAGGTCCGCGTTCATGGTGAGCGCGGCGAAGGAGATGTTGGTGCGGTCGATGTAGGCCACCAGGTAGCCCGCCACCACCAGCGGCAGCAGGCGCCAGGAGACCTTGCGCATCAACTGCCGTTCCTGCGCGGGCGACAACGGCGACTGCATGGAACCTCCCCTGCGTGGTGGCACTGCAGTGCGTCGGCCCGGGTGGGTCGGCGGCGCCGGCACGATAACCCGCGCCTCGCGCTGTGCTCAATGTGCGGTGCACACTGAAACGAGGAAAGGGTGCGGCGGCCGGCCCGGCGAATTCGACGGTCTACACTGATGGCTGGATGCGTTCCCGGGGGTTCATGTGATTGCCGTCATCTTCGAAGTCTGGCCCGCCGAGGGCCGCCTGCAGGACTATCTCGACCTCGCCGCCGTGTTGCGGGCCGATCTGGAGCACTCGGACGGGTTCATCTCGGTGGAGCGCTTCGCCAGCCTGTCGGCACCGGGCAAGTACGTGTCGCTGTCGTTCTGGCGCGACGAGGCTGCCGTGCAGGCCTGGCGCAACCGTGCCGGCCACCGACTCGCGCAGGCCAAGGGGCGCGAAGGGGTGTTCGCCGACTACCGGCTGCGGGTGGCGGCGGTGGTGCGCGACTACGGATTGCACGATCGCGCCCAGGCACCGCTGGACAGTGTCGCGGTGCATGGGTGAGGGTGGTCTTCCGGCCTGCGACGCAGTGGGCCGGCTGGCCGGGGTTTCGCTGCTGCTGCGCCAAAGCCCTGAAGTCACCCCGATGGGGTGAGCGTGCCTCCCCAGGCTCGCGGCGGGTGTTCCGGACCTTCCGCTGCACGGCCACCCGCCACCGGTCGCTCGATGGCCGAGGCGGTGGTCCGCAGGTGTGGACGCGGCTCCGCCGCGACCTCCACTGGCGAGCCGCGCGCGTAGCACGGGCAACTGCTGCGATCGGCCACCCGGGGCACCCCCTGGCGGCACCAGAACACCGAGGTGCGGGCGGCCGCCACCATGGCGGGGATCATGGTGCCGAAGCGGCAGGTGCAGCACAGGGCGGGAACGGTGTCCATGGCCTGAATCATGGCCATGGGGGTGGCTCATGGCGTGAGCCAGCCCGCCTTGCAGGCTGCAGTTCGCGCGCCGGTGTTCCCGCAGATGCAGCCGTCAGCCCTTGGCGCGCGAGTCCTTAAGAGTCACGGCGCGGTTGAACACCAGGGCGCCCGGCTGCGAGTCGCGCCGGTCGGCGACGAAGTAGCCGTGGCGTTCGAACTGGAAGCGGTCTTCCGGCTGCGCGCTTGCGAGGCCGGGCTCGAGCTTGGCCCGGATCACGCGCACTGCGTCCGGATTGATCTGGGCGAGGTAGTCGGTGTCGCCGGCGCCGGGGGCAGGCACCGTGAACAGGCGCTCGTACAGGCGCACCTCGGCATCGAGGGCGTCGGCCGCTGCGACCCAGTGGATGTTGCCCTTGACCTTGTAGTTGTCGGCGCCCGGCGTGCCGGACTTTGAGTCGGGCTGGACTTCGCAGTGCACGGCGACGACATTGCCGGCCGCGTCCCTGTCGCAACCGGTGCACTTCACCACGTGGCCGTAGCGCAGCCGCACCATGTTGCCGGGGAACAGGCGGAAGAACCCCTTGGGCGGGGTCTCGGCGAAATCCTCGCGCTCGATCCAGAGCTCCCGCCCGAAGCCGAATGTGCGTCGGCCGAGTTCCGGCTTGTGGGGATGCACCGGGGCGTCGCAGGGCTCGACGAAATCCGCCGGCCAGTTGTCGATGACCAGCCTGAGCGGGTCCAGCACGGCGGTTGCGCGTGGCGCGCGCTCGTTCAGGTCGTCGCGCAGGCAGTCCTCCAGGATTGACATGTCGATGGTGGAGTTCTCCTTCGACACGCCGATGCGCTCGGCGAACAGGCGGATGGACTCGGGCGTGAAACCACGGCGGCGGAAGCCGACGATGGTGGGCATGCGCGGATCGTCCCAGCCTTCGACATGCTTCTCCTCCACCAGCTGGATGAGCTTGCGCTTGGACAGCACGGTATAGGTCAGGTTGAGCCGCGCGAACTCGTACTGCCGCGGCAGCGGCCGCGCCAGCAGCCCGAGATCGGCGAGGCGTTCCAGCACCCAGTCGTACAACGGGCGGTGATCCTCGAATTCGAGCGTGCACAGCGAGTGGGTGATGTTCTCCAGCGCGTCCGAGATGCAGTGCGTGTAGTCGTACATCGGGTAGATGCACCACGCGTCGCCCGTGCGGTGATGATGGGCGTGGCGGATGCGGTAGATCACCGGATCGCGCAGATTGATGTTGGGCGATGCCATGTCGATCTTCAGCCGCAGGACGTGGGCACCGTCGGGAAACTCGCCGGCGCGCATGCGGCGGAACAGGTCGAGGTTCTCGGCCACGGTGCGGCTGCGGTAGGGGCTGTCCTTGCCCGCCTCGGTGAGGGTGCCGCGCAGGGCCCGCATCTGCTCCGGGCTGACGGAGTCGACGTAGGCCAGGCCATGCTCGATGAAGGCCTCGGCGAAGCGGTACAGCGTCTCGAAGTAGTCCGAGGCGTAGAACAGATGACTGCCCCATTCGAAGCCCAGCCAGCGCACCGCGTCCAGGATGGAGTCGACGTACTCCTGCTCCTCCCTGGTCGGGTTGGTGTCGTCGAAGCGCATGTGGCAGGCGCCGCCGTAATCGCGCGCCGTGCCGAAGTTCAGGCAGATCGACTTGGCGTGGCCGATGTGCAGGTAGCCGTTGGGTTCCGGGGGGAAGCGGGTGCGGATGCGGGCAGGATCGTGCGTGCCGCCGGCCTGCACCGCAGCCGGGCCGGGGCGGCCGCTCCAGAGGCGGCCGGCGTAGGCGTCGCGCGCCAGGTCGGCGTCGATGATGCCGCGGATGAAATTGGAGGCGGGTGTCGCTGCGGCGCTGGTGTCAGGCTTGTTCAACTGGGCTTCCTTGGAGGGGGCGCACCCGCGGGTACGCCGGTCACGACCCGTGATTTTACGGGCAAGGCGGGCCCAACTCACATTGCCCGTCGCCCGGCAGGGTGATCCGGGCCGGGCGGCGCGTGAGGATGACGGATTTCACGACCCCGCGGAGGCCGCTGGCGCGAGCGCCGTAAGAAGCTGCAGGTCGACGACCCGATAGGCCGGTGCGTGGGCGGCGCGGTAGGCCTCCGAGTGACGCACCGCTGGCCAGCCCTCCTCGCGCCGCGCGTTCATGAAGGCTTCCACCGTCGCGCGGGGAAACGGCAGACCACCGGCATCGGCCAGATCACCCAGGCAGGCGCAGAACTTGGCCAGCCGATCCACCGAACCCTGGTAGCCCGCGGCCGTCGCGGCGAAGGCGCGGGCCAGCGCCGCCGGTTCGTGGCCTGCGGCGAGGTAGGGGCGCAGGTGGACTCGGGCCAGCCGGCCATCGGGGGAGATCACCTCGAACAGCGGGTCGGCCTGTGGCGCATCGGTCAGCGGGCGTGCGGGCAGGGTGGCGATCTCGGCCAGGAGGCTGGCCTCGGCGTCCCCCTGGCTGACGGCGTGGGCCGGTCCGAGCGCTGCCTGATGCAGCAGCTTGTAGACGTCGGCGGGTTGCATGTCCGGATGACGGGCGAGCTGCGCGCCCAGCAGTTGGCTGATGAATTTCACGGCATTCCTCCGCGGGGTGTTACCGGGTCGCCAGGTTTCATTCGGCGACGATGTTGCGGCTGCGGGCCACCTCGCCCCAGCGCGCGCTTTCCGCGCGGATCAGTTTGCCGTAGTCGGCAGCGCTGCCGCCCGCGGGTTCGAGGTCGATCTCGGCGAAACGTTTCTGCACGGCAGGATCGCGCATGGCCTCGTTGAATACGGCGTTGAGGCGCGCCAGCACGGGAGCCGGGGTTCGTGCCGGCGCAAGCAGCCCGAACCAGGGGTTGATGGTGACCCCGGGGTGGCCCGCCTCGCGCATGGTCGGCACTTTGGGAAACAGCTTCGAGCGCACGGTACCCGTCACCGCCAGCGGCCGCACCCTGCCCGCCAGCGCATGCGGCGAAATGGAGGGCATGTTGTCGAACATGATCTGTGTCTCGCCAGCCATCAGCGCCGTGACCGCCAGGGCGCTGCCCTTGTAGGGTACATGCCGCAACTCCACGCCGGTCTCGATCTGGAACACCTCCGCGATCAGGTGCACCGAGGAGCCGAAGCCGGAACTGGCGTAGGTCAGGCCACCCGGCGTGGCCCGCGCCAGGGCCACCAGCTCGGCGACGCTGTTCGCCTTCACCGAGGGGTGCACCGCCAGCAGATTGGAGATGGAGCCCACCAGCATGAGCGGGGCGAAATCCTTGTCCACGTCGAAGCCCACCTTGCGGTAGACGTGAGGGTTGATGGCGCAGGTGCCGATGGTGCCCATGATGAGGGTGTGACCATCCGCGGGCGCGCGCGCCACCACCTCCATCGCCACATTGCCGCCGGCGCCAGGCCGGTTCTCCACCACCACGGACTGTCCGAACAGCTGCGAGGCACGCTGCCCGAGCAGGCGCGAGAGCATGTCCGGCGTGCCGCCGGGGGGAAAGGGGACGACGATCCTGACAGGCCGGCGGGGGAAGTCCTGGGCGCGCGCGCCATCCGCGGCGATCGCGGCGGCCGCAGGCAGCAGGGACAGGAAGGTTCGACGGCGCATCGGCGGCTCCGGCGTGCGGGAAAGACGATCTATGTTCGCAGAAAAACTGCGTGCGGCTCACGCGGCCCGCGGACGTCCCTCGAACCAGCGATAGACCGCGGGCAGCACCAGCAGCGTCAGAGCGGTCGAACTGACCAGCCCGCCGATCACCACCACCGCCAGCGGGCGCGTCACCTCCGAGCCGGGGCCGGTCGAGAACAGCATCGGGATCAGGGCCAGCATGGCCACCGTGGCGGTCATCATGACCGGCCGCAGGCGCGCCAGGCAGCCCTCGCGGATCGCGTCACGGGCCTCCATGCCCTCGAGGCGCAGTTCGCGGATGCGGCTGACCAGCACCACGCCGTTGAGCACGGCGATGCCCCAGAGATTGATGAAGCCCACCGCAGCCGGAACGGACAGGTACTCGCCGGAGATCAGCAGGCCGAACACTCCGCCGATGGCGGCCAGCGGCAGCACCAGGATGATGAGGGCTGCGTGGCGCAGGGTGCCGAACAGCAGGAACAACAGGAAGAAGATGGCGGCGATGGTGAGCGGCACGATGATGGACAGGCGCTTCATGGCGCGCTCCATGTTCTCGAACTGTCCCCCCCATTCCAGGTAATAGCCGGTCGGCAGCGGCACCTCGCGTGCGATGCGCTCGCGGGCCTCGGCCACGAAGCCGCCGAGATCGCGCCCCAGGACGTTGGCGCCGATGACCAGCCTGCGCTGGCCATCCTCGCGTGACACCTGCGGCGGACCGTCGACCAGCTGGATGTCCGCGAGATCCCGCAGGCGCACCAGCGCCCCGCCACCGGAGCGGATGACGATGTCTCCGACGTCCCGGACGCTGGCGCGGTGCGCCAGGGGGAAGCGGACCGCGAGGTCGTAGCGCCGCTCGCCCTCGAAGATGGTGGTGATGATGCTGCCGCGTATCGCCGACTCGATGACGTCGTGCACGTCCTCGACATTGAGGCCGTAGCGCGCGATCTCCTCGCGCCGGATGCGGGCGGTGAGGTAGTTCTGGCCGGCGGCGAGTTCCAGTCGCAGGTCGGCCGCACCCTCGAGCGACTGGATGACGCGGGCGATGCGCTGGCTGAGTGTTCCCAGGGTGTCCAGATCGTCGCCGAAGATCTTGATTGCCACCTGTGAGCGCACGCCCGAGACCATCTCGTCGACCCGCGCGGCGATCGGTTGGCTGACCGAGAACTCGATGCCCGGCAGGACGTGAAGCTTTTCGCGTATGGCGTCGGCGAAGGTGTCCTGGGTCCATCCCGCGGGCCATTGGTCCCTGGGGGCCAGGGTGACGATAGGGTCGGATTCGTGCGGCTGGCCTGCGTCGGCCGGGGACTCCCCGCGGCCGAGCCGGGACACCGCGCCGGTGATGCCGGGAATCTGCATGATCGCCTGCAGCGCCTGTTTCTCCAGCTTGATCGACTCGTCGATGGCGATGCGTGGTACCCGGGCGATGACCGGCGTGAGCTGGCCCTCCTTCATGACCGGGATGAAGGATGTGCCGAGTAACGGGATGCAGGCCACGGCCGCGCCCATGGCCGCGATCGCACCGGCGGCGACGGTCTTGGGCGAGTCGAGGGCGCGGTCCAGAAGCGGCGCATAGGGCCGCTTGAACAGCCGCAGCAGCCAGGTGTCGTGCTCCGTGCCCCCTTTCAGAAAGTAGGCGCAGAGGACTGGCGACAGGGTCAGCGACAGCAGCAGCGAGATGCTCAGGGCGATGGCGATGGTCAGGGCGAGCGGTGCGAACAGCTTGCCTTCCATGCCCTCCAGGGAGAGCAGCGGCAGGAACACCAGGATGATGATGCCGACGCCGAACAGCACCGGCTTGCCGACTTCGAGGGTCGCGGCCAGAACGGCCTCGAGGCGTTGCGCGGTCCCCGTGACGCCATGGCCCAGGCGCGCAAAGGTGTTCTCCACCACCACCACGGAGCCGTCCACCATCAGGCCGATGGCGATGGCCAGCCCGCCGAGCGACATCAGGTTGGCCGACAGGTCGATGCGTCCCATCACCAGGAAGGTGACCAGGGGCGTGAGCAGCAGTGTGGCGACGACGATCAGAGACGAGCGCACATCGCCGAGGAAAAGGAACAGCACCACCACCACCAGCACCACGCCTTCGATCAGCA
>Ga0169931_10000895_pt1 | contig 49606 bp, 46 predicted proteins | sample Kivu_15m_20L_FD_129675 | JGI IMG/M metagenome (GOLD analysis project Ga0169931, IMG submission 129675) | Freshwater microbial communities from Lake Kivu, Western Province, Rwanda to study Microbial Dark Matter (Phase II) - Kivu_15m_20L... | ecosystem: Environmental > Aquatic > Freshwater > Lake...
CCGAGCCCGACGCATCGAAGATGCGGTTGTTGTAGAAGCGGCTCGTGCCGCCCCACGAGGCGAGTCCTGGGGCGCTGCCGGTCTTCTGCGCGCTCCCGAACCCGCGACCGAGGATCGTGCCTGCGACGTGCGAGCCGTGCCCGCTCTCGTCGTTCCAAGCGCCTGTGGTGTTCGAGAGGTCCCAGCCCCAGGCCCACACGCTCAGGTCCGAGTGGTTGGTCTCGAGGCCGGAGTCGGCGAAACCGGCGATCACGGCGTCGCTCAGGCCACCGTTGTAGATCGCGCGCGTGCGGTCGCTCGAGATCATCGGCATCGATTCCTCGTGCGGCTCCGGAGCGCTCAGCGTGCTCGCGGGCAGGTCCGGCTCGACGAACTGCACGAAGTCGCTCGCGAGCAACGCCTCGAGCGCGGACTTGGGCATGTGCGCGCGGAAGGCGCGGATGCGGTCGCTGTACTCGTGCACGTCGAGGCCGAGCTCGACGAGCCGCTTCTACTGCCAGCCGCGCGACATCCACTTCACCGCCGGCGCCACGCCCGGCAGCGTGCGCTCGGTCCCGTCGGGATCGACGCTCGAGAGCTCGGCCACGACGATGCGCTCCGACGCCTCGCAGCGGTCGGAGTCGTACACCGACACGTACACGTCGAGCAGCACGCCGTCCTGCGCGTCCGCGAGCTGTCGCTCGAGCGCGGGGTGCAGCTTCTGCGCACTGCGCGGCTGGCCGACCCAGCGCACGAAGTCGAGCGCCGCGACGGGCGCGAGCGCCTCGCGCCCGAGCGCGACCTTCATCGTGTAGTGCGGGTGGAACTCGATCACGCGCGCGCCCGCGGCGCGCAGCGCGTCGAGGCGCGCCTCGGTGATGCGCTTCTCGAACATCACGAAGGCCCACGTGACGTCGTCCGGACGCCCGTCGCCGCGCACGCGCTCGAGCTCGGCCGAAAGCAGCGGGTCGATGCGCTCGCCCGCCGGCGGGTAGTGCTTGCCGCCCGCGAAGCCGAGGAAGTACGGGTTGCCCGAGGCCGGAGCGACGATGCGGTCGCCCGCGTCGCTCGCCTCGACCACCGCGCGGATCGGCAGCGGGATCGAGTCATCGTGCTCGCTCTCGAACGGGCCGTTGGGAGTGAACTCCGGCGGCACGGCGGGGCGCGACTGCGGACCGAAGGGCTCCTGCGCGGCCTGCAGGGCCAGCGCGGCGGGCGCGAGCAACGAGCAAGCGACGAGACTGCGGGAGAGGCGCTACTTCACGTGGGGACTCCTTCGAGAAGGTCGGAGGCTCTAGGGGACGCGAAATCCAGAAACTTGGACGCAAGGTTAGCGAGGCAGACGGAGCCGTCGGGTGCCAAGTTCCACGCGACCACGGATTTCCAGCGCTCTTTGCGCGCGCTTGTCCGGAGTGCGCAGTCAGCGCCCTCCGCCCGGCGCAGCTGGTATGCTCGCTCCCCAGCGATGGACCCGGCCTCGCAAGAACTCGAGCGGCTGGCGCAGCGCGCTGCGGCGGGCGAGCGCGCGGCCGTCGACGCGCTGATCGCGCGCTACCTGCCGGAACTGCACGCCTTCGTGCGCCTGCGCGCCGGCCCGGTGGTGCGCGCCCGCGAATCGAGCTCGGACATCGTGCAGTCGGTGTGCCGCGAGGTGCTCGAGCACATCGATCGCTTCCAGTTCCCGAGCGAGTCCGCGTTCAAGCAGTGGCTCTACACGACGGCGCTGCGCAAGATTCTGAACCGCCACGACTACTGGCTCGCGCAGAAGCGCGACGCGCAGCGCGAAGTCGGGCTCGGCGCCGATGCGAGCGGCTCGTTCGACGAAGGCGCGCTGCTCGACTGCTACGGACGCTTCTCCTCGCCGAGCCGCGGAGCCGTGCGGCGCGAGCAGCTCGAGTGCATCGAGCGCGCCTTCGAGCGCATGCCCGAGGAGTACCGCGAGGTGATCACGCTGGCGCACTTGGTCGGGCTCTCGCGCGCGGAGATCGCGCAGCAGATGGGCAAGAGCGAGGGCGCCGTGCGCGTCCTCCTGCACCGCGCGCTCGCGCGCATGTCGGCGATCCTGAGTGGGCCGGGCACGCCCGGCGAAGGAGAGTGAGCGCATGGAGATCGAGTTTCACGGCGCGACGGATGGAACGACCGGCAGCTGCCACGTGCTGCGCGCGGGCGGGCGGCAAGTGCTGCTCGAGTGCGGCCTGTTCCAAGGCCACCGCGAGGACACCTACCGCCGCAACTCGCAGTTCCGCTTCGACCCGCGCGCGATCGACGCGGTGATCCTCTCGCACGCGCACATCGATCACTCGGGGCGCCTGCCGATGCTCGTGCGCGGCGGCTTCAAGGGACCGATCCACTCGACCGGCGCGACGGTCGATCTCGCCGAGCCCATGCTGCTCGATAGCGCCAACATCCAGCTGAAAGACGCCGAGTTCCTGAACAAGCGCCGCGTGATGGACAAGGTGCGCGCGCGCCACGATCACCGCCTCGAGCGCCGCCGCGTGCGCCACGGGCTGTCGCACTTCCACACCCACGACGACGCGCCCGCGCTCGCGGTCTCGAACCCGCCCAAGCGCGAGGTGCTGCCGCTCTACCTCGAGGAGGACGTGCGCGACACGCTGCCGCTGTTCGTCCCCCACCAATGGGGCGATTGGTTCCAAGTCGGGCCGAACCTGCGCGTGCGGCTGCACGACGCGGGCCACATCCTCGGCGCCTCGTGGGTCGAGCTCGAGGCCAAGGAGCGCGGCAAGACCACGCGCGTGGTGTTTTCCGGCGACTACGGACGGCCGCAGCCGATCCTGCGCGATCCCGTGCCGCTCGCGCCCGCCGACATCGTGATCTGCGAGAGCACCTACGGCGACCGCTGCCACCCGCCCGTCGACGACACGGAGGCGCAGCTCTCGCTCGCCGTCGAGCGACTGCATAAGCGCCGCCACGGCAAGCTCTTGATCCCGGCCTTCGCCGTGGGTCGCACCCAGCACATCCTCTACGCGCTCTCGCGCATCTTCGAGCGCAAGAAGATCGCGGACATCCCGGTGCACGTCGACAGCCCGCTCGCCAAGCGCGCGACCGAGATTGTCTACAAGCACCGCGAGTGCTTCGACGACGAGGCGCTCGCGCGGCTGCGCAAGGCCGAGTCGGGCGAGCACCGCCTCAAGGTGCACTTCACGCAGACCGTCGACGACAGCAAGGCGCTCAATCAGGCCAAGGGCCCGATGGTGATCGTGTCGGCCTCGGGCATGATGGAGTCGGGCCGCATCCTGCACCACCTCGCGTGGTCGATCGGCAGTCCCGACACGGAAGTCGCCGTCGTCGGCTACCAAGCCCAAGGCACGCTCGGTCGCCGCCTCGTCGAGGGCGCGCGCGAGGTCAACATTCTCGGCATGCTGCACCCCGTGCGCGCGCGCGTCACCGTGATGAACGGCTTCTCGGCGCACGCGGACCGCGACGGCCTGCTCCAGACGCTCGCGCCGATCGCGCCGCAGTGCAAGGCGCTGTTCCTCGTGCACGGCGAGAACGACCAGCGCCTGCCGCTCGCGCGCACGCTCGGTCAGCGCGGCTTCGGGCGCGTCGAGTGCCCGCGCAACGCCGGCGTGTGGAAGCTGTGACGCCGACGCGCGCGCACCTGCCTCTCGAGCTGCGCGAGGAGCTGCTCGCTCGTGCGCGCCGCGCCGCGCCGCGCGAAGCCTGTGGGCTGCTTCTCGGCCGCCGGGCAGCGCGCGCCGTGGCGATCGAGGCGCTCGCGGAGCTCGACAACGCCGCGCGCGCGGACTCCGCCTTCGAGCTCGAGCCGCTCGACGTGCTGGCGGCCGAGAGCGCAGCTCTGGCACGCGGACAGGAAGTCATCGGTGTGTGGCACTCCCACGTCGATGCGCCCGCGGTGCCGTCCGTGCGCGACCTCGCGCGACCCGGCTATGACCTCGCGCTGATCGTCTCGCTGCGCGAGAGCGGCGTGCGCGCATGGCACGGCCGCGAAGAGCTCGAGCTCGCCTGATCAGGCCGGGAGCGGTCCGTCCCAGCGGCACGTGGCGCGCGCGACGTTGCCGCGCGCGTTGAACTCGAGCGACTCGGACAGATCGCGCACGATGGCGAGTCCGCGGCCGGAGCGGCGGCCCGGCAGCGGCGCGCGCGGCGCAAGCGGGTCGAAGCCCGCGCCGCTGTCCTCGACTTCGATCGCGAGCTGCGGCTCGCCGTGCGCTTCGCGGAAGGCGAGCGCGATGCGCACGCGGCCCGCGCCGTTCTCGCGCAGCATCCGCTCGCGCAGCACGTAGTAGTCGCTGAAGCCGCCGTCGCGTTCCTTGAGCGCGGAATCGAGCCCGAGCACGCCGTGCTCGAGCGCGTTGTGCCACAGCTCCGCGACGACCAGCGCCGCGGAGTCGATCGAATCGCGCGACCATCCCGCGTCGGCGAGCGCCTGCTCGCAGGCGGCCACCGGATCGGCGGCGCCCAGCTCGCGGCCGCACAGCTCGAGCTCGAAGCTCCAGCGCGTCGCGGCAGCCTGCGTGAGGAGCGGTCCCATGGCGCGGCCTCAGGCCACGGTGAACCAGTGGCCGAAGTCGCTCGCCGCGAGCGTGCGCGCCACCAGCGGGCGCGGATGCTCGAGAGTCACGCGCGCGCCCTTCGAAGCGGCGAAGTCCCGCAGCAGGAGCAGCATCCCGAGCGCCGAGCTGTCGACGTACTCGGCGTCGCGCAGGTCGACCACGAACGCGGCGGGCTCGCGCTCGCACTCCTCGTAGGAGCGCAGGAAGGCCTCGCGGGAACGGAAGTCGAAGCGTCCGGCAACGCGCAGCGTGAGCGTGCCGTCGCCGGAGAGGGTGGAGAGGATCGGCATGGGGGGCTCGGAAGGTGTGTTTCGACCGCCAGCGCACTTCCCTTGGGCCGAGCGGGAAGCGCTTTCCCGGCTCTGGGCCCGCGTCCCCGGCTCCCCTGCGCCCCCGTGCCCGCCCACTTGGGGCCTCGTTCGCAGCCCGGGGCTGGAATCGGTCCGGATCTGGACTAAGTCCAGCCCGTGCCGCGCTCCCATCCGTCCCGCCGCTCCAAGACCCCGAGCTCCGCGCGGGCCCCCGCGCCGGGCTCGGTCGCGACGCCGGGCTCGGTCGCGACGCAGGGCTCGGTCGCGACGCAGGGCTCGGTCGCGACGCCGCACTTGGTCGCGGAACAGGGCCTGCGCGGCCGCCTCGCTGCCTGCGGCATCGGACCGTCCGTCCAGCGCCTCGCGATCGCCGAAGTGGTGCTCGCGAGCGACCGCCATCCGTCCGCGGAGGCCGTGCTCGCCGCCGTGTCCGCGCGCCTGCCGAGCATCTCGCGCGCGACGGTGTACGCCACGCTGCGGCTGTTCGCGGAGCGCGGCCTCGTGCGCGAGCTCGCGCTCGAGGAAGGCCGCGTCGTGTTCGATCCCAAGCTCGAGCGCCACCACCACTTCATCGACGACGAGAGCGGCGCCATCGTCGACGTGCCGTGGGAAGCCCTCGCCGTGCGCGGCGTGCCCGCGCTCGCAGGCCTCGACGTGCGCGAGTTCCAGGTCGTGCTGCGCGGAACGCTCCGCGCGGACGGCCCTGTCCAAAGAAGTTCCTCCTCCCCCCACGCTTCCACCTGACCATGCTGACCATCGGAGATCGCGTTCCCGCCTTCCGCCTGCAAGCCGCCGTGTCCCTCGAAAAGGGCAAGGAGTTTGCGGAGCTCACCCACGAGAGCTACCCGCAGAAGTGGCTCGTGCTGTTCGCTTGGCCGCTCGACTTCACCTTCGTGTGCCCCACGGAGATCGCCGAGTTCGGCCGCCGCAACGCCGAGTTCCGCGAGCGCGACGCGCAGGTGCTCGGCCTCTCGTGCGACTCGCAGTACGTGCACCTCGCGTGGCGCCAGAACCACGCGGACTTGAAGAACCTGCCCTTCCCCATGCTCGCCGACCTGAAGCGCGAGTTGTGCGGCGCGCTCGGCATCCTGCACAAGGACGAGGGCATCCCGCTGCGCGCGACGTTCCTCGTCGATCCGCAGGGCGTGATTCGCCACGTCTCGGTGCACGACCTGTCCGTCGGCCGCAACGTCGACGAGGTGCTGCGCACGCTCGACGCCCTGCAGACCGACGAGCTGTGCCCGTGCAACTGGAAGCCCGGTCAGGCCACCATCAAGGTCTAGGGCTGCGATGGACGCCCTCGAAGCGCTGCGGACGAGCCTGCCGGAGGCCGCCAAGGACATCCGCCTGAACCTCGCGAGCGTGCTCGCCGACGGCGCGCCGCTCGACGTGGACCAGCGCCTCGGCTGTGCCTACGCGGTCGCGCTCGCCACGGGCTCGGTCGAGCTCGCGGCGGCGCTGCGCGCGCACGCGCAGTCCAAGGCCTCGCCCGCGGCGCTCGAGGACGCCACTGCGGCCGCGGCGCTCGCGGCCATGAACAACGTCTACTACCGCTTCCGCCACCGCGTCGGGATCGAGTCCTACGCACAGCGCACCCCGCGCCTGCGCATGAATCGACTCGCGCAGACGGCCGGTTCGCGGACCAGCATGGAGCTCTACGTGCTCGCCGTGAGCGCCTACAACGACTGCGAGACGTGCGTGCAAGCGCACGAGCGTCTCGTGCGCGAAGGCGGGCTCGGCGAGGACGCGGTCCACGAGGCCGTGCGCATCGCCGCCGTCGTCGCCGGCGCAGCCACGGCCCTCGCGGCGGCGCGCGCCGAGCGCGAGGCTGCGGCGCTGCAAGGCTAGGGAAACGACGCGGCGACGGAGCGACTCCGATGACCCGCAACACCCTGAAGCCCGCCGCACGCACCACGGTCGTGCACACCTCGACCCCGAGCAGCCTGAGCGAGACGACGCGCGAGCGCATCGTCGCCGAGCTGAACGACCGGCTCGCCGACGCCACGGACCTGCACTCGCAGGCCAAGGTGGCGCACTGGAACGTCAAGGGCCCGCAGTTCGCCGCGCTGCACCCCCTGTTCGAGAGCTTCGCGGTCGCGCTCGCCGGCTGGATCGACGAGCTCGCCGAGCGCGCGGTGATCTTGGGCGGCACCGCCTACGGCACCGTGCGCCACGCCGCGCGCGCCTCGCGCATCGCGGAGTACCCCTGCGAGGTGACGCGCGATCTCGAGCACGTCGAGCTGCTCGTCGCCCGCTTCGACACCTTCGCCGAGGGTCTGCGCGCGAGCCGCGGACTCGCCGAGGAGTTCGGCGACATCGACACGGCCGACCTGCTCACCGCCATGCTGCAGCAGCACGAGAAGCACGGCTGGTTCCTGCGCGCGACGCTCGGCGTCTAGCCGGATCGGGGCCCTGCGCTCGCCGGGCACGCGGGCGGTGACGTCCGCGCGCTCGGTCGGTTAGCTTGGGCCGCGTGAAGCTTCGCCCGCGTTCCATGCTCGCGCCGTCCGGCGCCGTCGCGCTGGTCGCGCTGCTCGCCTCCGCGGGCAGCGTGTGGCAGGCGCGTACGCCTTGGCCGCTCCAGCCGCCGGCTCCGGTGCCCGACGGTCGCCCCGAGAAGCTCGCGCGCGCGAGCGAGCTCGCGTGCGCGGAGTGCCACGCCGCGCAGGTGGCGGAATGGGCCGGGACGACGCACGCGCTGGCGTGGGAGAACGAGCCGTACCAAGAGGAGCTTCAAGGCCGCAAGAAGGCCGAGAGCTGCCACGGCTGCCACGCGCCGGTCGCGCTGCACGGCGCGGACGACGCACTGCTCACCGGCAAGCCCGAGGCGCGCAAGGAGGCTCGCCATCTCGGTGTTTCCTGCGAGAGCTGCCACCTCGCGACGGACGGTGCGCTGCTCGGGCCGACCGGCGCCGCCACCGACAAGCACGCGACGCGCAAGGGCGCGAGCTTCGGCGCGGCCGGCTCGAACGCGCTGTGCGCGAGCTGCCATCGCACCACGGTCGGGCCTGTGATCGGTCTCGCGCGCGACTTCGAGCAGTCCGCCGGCGCCGCGGAGGGCGCGACCTGCGTCGGGTGCCACATGGCCCCGCGCGCGGACGTGGCGGTCGAAGGCGGCACGCGCACGGTGCGCAGCCACGCGCTGCAGACCCCGCGCGACCCGGCGTTCCTCGCGCTCGGCTTCGAGCTCGCTCTGGCGCTCGACGCGTCGAGCCCCGCGCTGCGCGTTCGCAATCGCGCGGGCCATCGCGTGCCGGGCCTGATCGGGCGCGAGCTCGAGTTCGTCGCCACGGCGCTCGATGCGGCGGGCGCGGAGCTCGGCCGCGAGACGCTCACGCTGACCACCGAGAGCTACCTGCCGGTCGACGAGAGCGTCGACCTCGCGCTGCCGGCGCGCACCGCGCGCGTGCGCGTGCTCGGCCGTCACCACGACCCGCGCCTCGAGAAACCCGTGACGTTTCTCGAGCGCGAGCTCGGGCCCTGAGGTGCGCGAGGAGCGGCCGCGCTACGCTCGTCGTCCCCGCCGTGCCGCGCCTCCTCCGCTCCCTGCTCGTCTTGCCCGTCCTGCTCGCGCTCGCGGCGGCGCTGCGCGCGCAGTCGGGTTCCGAGGACTCCGTCGCGCGGGCCCAAGCATGGCTCGCGCGCGCCAGCCGGCCGACGCTCGCGCTCTCCGACGACGACGTGCTAGCGCTCGAGCGCTGGCTCGACGACCTGCGGCTCGTGCAGGTGATCCAGCCCGAGCGGCGCACGGTGGTGTTCGCGCTGTTGCTCGATCTCTCGGCGCTCGATCCCGGCGAGGCGCCGCCGCCGGCGCTGCAGACTCCGTGGCAGCGCATGCGCGTCGGACGGGCCGCGTTCGCGGCGCTCGGCCCGGCGCTCGAACTCTCGAAGGACGGCGCCACCCAGCGCTGGCTCGCGCGCGAGGTCCTCGCGGGCGGAGCGGGCACCGCGCGCGCACGGCGCATCGAGGCGCTCGAGTGCCTCGCGGGTCGGCGCGAGAGCGAGACGCTCTCCGCCCTGCTGCACTGCGCGCGCGACGCCGATGCGCAAGTGCGCGAGCTCGCGATGCGCGCGCTCGTCGGCTGGCCCGACGACGGCGTGCACCTCTTCATGCTGGCCCAGCTCGACGAAAACGAGCGCAAGAGCGGCTGGATCCATGTCGCGCTCGTGCGCCAGCACTTCCAGTCGCTCGAGCGCCTCGGCGCGGGCCGCGCGGCGCAGGCGCTGGTCGCCTTCGTGCGCCCCGCGCTCGTCTCGAGCAATTGGCGCGATGCGGTGCGCGCGCTCCCGCTGCTCGCGCGCGTCGACGACAGCCTCGCCGTGCCGGTGCTGATCGAGGGACTCGGGCTGTGGGTCGCGCGGCGCGAGGTGGGCGGTGGCTCGCGGCGCGTCGAGAGCGAGTATGTCGCGGAGCTGCGGCGGCGCTCGGGCCGGACCATGGGCGCCTTTCCGGAGCGCTGGTCGGCCTGGTGGCGCGCGCGCAGCAGCGGAACGCTGGTCGACGACCCCGGGCAGGCCGAGGCGCCTACCTCGCGGGCGGGTTTCTACGGGCTGCGGCCCGAGACCGACCGGGTGACCTTCCTGATCGACGCCTCGGGCTCGATGGACCAGCTGGTCGCTTCCGGCGTGTCGCGCTACTCGCAGGCGCTGGAGCAGCTGGTGGCCTTCCTCGACGGGCTCGGGGAGGGCGCGCGCTTTCGGGTGGTGCTGTTCGAGAACAGCCCGCGCGTCTGGAAGGAGAGCCTGCAGCCCGCCACGCGCAGCTCGATCGAGGCCGCCGAGCGCTGGGTGGCCTACCAGCGCCCCGACGGCGGGACCTACCTTCGCGCGGGGGTGGAGACCTGCCTTAGGGTTGGATTGGACGGAAAAATCGACCTGCGGCGCCTCGAGGAGGACACGGTGATCGTGCTCTGCGATGGGGACACCGCCGAGGGGCGCGGCTGGGTCTGGCCGTGGTGGCGCGAGGTGGCGGAGGAGACCTGCGTGCGCTTTCACTGCGTGCAGCTCGGCTCCGGCGGCAACGGCACGCTGGAAGCGCTCGCCGAAGTCTCCGGCGGCGAGTTCGTGCGCGTGCCGTAGCGCAGGCGCGCCGCCCGCGAACGGAGCCTCGCGGGAGCCGGGCTCGCGGTTCCATCGCCCCATGCGCGCCGCTATGCTCTCGGCCCCAAGAATCGACGGCGGGAGGCCCGCGTGGCCCTCCGGCGGACGGTTCGTCCCACTGCCCCATCCCCCGCCCTGACCGCCGTCCCAAGGCCTTCCCCCGAGGTCCGGACGCCCGGCCCCAGGGTGCACCCCCGCGAGCACAGAGCCCCCCGCCGGTGGCGGCCGCGCGCTCGCGTCGAAAGCGATGCTCCAGAACTACGCCCCGATCCTGATCCTCGCGCTGGTCGTCGCGGGGTTCGCGATCGCGAACCTGATCATCTCCGACGTGCTCGGCAAGAAGCGCCGGGCCATCGGCAAGGCCGACGCCTACGAGTCGGGCATGGATCCTGTCGGCAGCGCGCGCGTGCGCCTCTCGATCCACTTCTACCTGATCGCGGTGCTGTTCATCCTGTTCGACGTCGAGTCGATCTTCCTGATTCCGTGGGCCGCCACGGTGCGGACGCTGTCCGCGCAGGGTCTGGGACCGGTGATGTTCTTCGAGGTGCTGGCCTTCGTCGGCGTGCTCGCCGTGGGTCTCGCCTATGTCTGGCGCAAGGGAGGTCTCGAATGGGATCGCTGAAGCCTGTCGGTCCGGAGAGCAACGAGGTCCAAGGCTCGGGCTTCTTCGCGACGCGCGCGGATTTCCTGATCAACTGGAGCCGCAAGAACAGCCTGTGGCCGATGCCGCTCGGCCTCTCGTGCTGCGGCATCGAGCTGATGGGCCTGCTCGGCCCCAAGTTCGACCTCGCCCGCTTCGGCGCCGAGGCCGCGCGCTTCACGCCGCGCCAGTGCGACCTCCTGATCGTCGCCGGCACGCTGACGTGGAAGATGGCGCAGGCCGCGCGCACGATCTACGACCAGATGCCCGACCCCAAGTGGGTCATCGCCATGGGCGTGTGCTCGAGCTCGGGCGGCATGTACGACAGCTACTCGGTCGTGCAGGGCATCGACTCGATCATGCCGGTCGACCTGTACGTGCCCGGCTGCCCGCCGCGCCCGGATGCGGTGATCGACGCGGTGCTCAAGCTGCAAAAGAAGATCGAGCGCGAGGATCCGCTCGGTCGCCTCGTCGGCACCGCGGCCGCTGCGCGCGCGGAAGAGGGCACGGGCCAGCTCGTGTTCCAGCCCAATCAGGGCTTGCCGAAGGGCGCTTGGGACAAGCACGCGCACGACCCCAAGTCGCGCCTGCCGCTCGGCGATCCGCTGCCGCGCAAGACGGAGGTCAAGCCGTGAGCGACGCCCAAGCCAACGCACCGGTGGCGGAGGCCGCGCCGCGCTTCGTCGCCGCGCTGCGCGCGTTCCCCCACTGCCTCTCGCAGTCGCCGGACGGCCCCGTGATCGAGGTCGAGCTCGCGAGCTTGCACGCCGCGCTGCGCGCGCTGCGCGACGACGCGGGCTTCGAGCTGTGCACGTTCGTGACCTGCATCGACCACTACCCGGCGCAGCCGCGCTTCGCGCTGCACCACCAGCTGCTCTCGCTCGCGCACAACGACCGCGTGCGCGTGCGCTGCGTGCTGCCCGGCGAGAGCGCGCCCACGTGCACCGATCTGTGGCCGGGCGCGAACTACATGGAGCGCGAGTGCTTCGACATGTTCGGCGTGCGCTTCGAGGGCCACCCCGACCTGCGCCGCCTGCTGATGCCCGACGGCTACGACCACCACCCGCTCCGCAAGGAGTTCCCGCACCACGGCATCGAGCCCGATCGGCTGTACCGCGAGTGGGATCGCGCGCGCCGCGCGAGCTGGACGGAGGACGCCCAATGACGCTCACGAAGCAAGTCTTCGAGTACGTGCCCGCGCCGCCGCAGGGCGACGATCCGCTGCACGGCGAGCTCCTGACGCTCAACATGGGCCCGCAGCACCCGGCGACGCACGGCGTGCTGCGCATCGTCGTGACGCTCGACGGCGAGCGCATCGTCGAGTGCGATCCGGTCGTCGGCTACCTGCACCGCGGCAAGGAGAAGAGCGCCGAGTCGCTCGGCTGGCACAAGTTCTTCCCGCACACCGACCGCCTCGACTACGTGCAGCCGCTGATGAACAACGTCGGCTACGCGCTCGCGATCGAGCAGCTCGCCGGCATCGAGGCCCCGCCGCGCGCGCAGGTGATCCGCGTGCTCCTGATGGAGCTCTCGCGCATCATGGGGCACCTGATCTACCTCGGCACGCAGTCGATCGACCTCGGCGCCGTGACGATCTTCTTCTACGCGTTCAAGGAGCGCGAGAAGCTCTACGAGATCGTCGATGCCTACACCGGGCATCGCATGAACAACACCTACGTGCGCATCGGCGGCCTGTACGCCGACGTGGACGAGAAGGTCGAGCGGCTGATCGAGGAGTTCTTGGTCGAGTTCCCCAAGGGACTCGACGACATGGACAAGCTGCTCACGCGCAACCGCATCTGGAACGACCGCAACCGCGGCATCGGCGTGATCTCGCGCGCGGATGCGCTGGCGATGTCGCTCACCGGGCCGGTGCTGCGCGGCTCGGGCGTCGAGTGGGACCTGCGCCGCGCGCAGCCCTACTGCGGCTACGAGAGCTACGACTTCGACGTGCCCACGGGCGCGAGCGGCGACTGCTACGACCGCTACCTCGTGCGCATGGAAGAGATGCGCCAGAGCTGCCGGATCGTGCGTCAGGCGCTCGATCGCCTGAAGACCACGCCGGGCGAAGTGCTCGTGGAGGACCGGCGCTTCGTGCTGCCGCCCAAGGACCTCGTCCACTCGTCGATGGAAGAGCTGATCTTCCAGTTCAAGGTCGTCACCGACCTGCGCCTGCCGAAGGGTCAGAGCTACCGCGGCATCGAGTCTTCGAAGGGCGAGCTCGGCTTCTTCGTGGCGAGCGACGGCAGCTCCAAGCCGCTGCGCTGCCACATCCGTGCGCCGGGCCTGATGAACATCCAGGCGCTTCCGATGCTGGCCAAGGGCCGGCTGTTCTCCGACATGGTCTCCCTGATCGGCTCCATGGACTTCGTCATGGGCGAGGTGGATCGCTGATGGCACTGTCCGACAAGCTCCAAGCCGAGTTCACCGAACTCGTCACGCACTACCCCGAGAAGCGCGCCGGTCTGATTCCGGCCCTGCACCGCTGCCAAGAAGAGCAGGGCGGCTGGCTGAGCCCGCAGGCGATCGAGGACTTGGCCGAGTTCTTCGGCCTCGAGCCGGTCGAGGTGTTCGGCGTCGCGACCTTCTATCCGATGTTCCGCCTGACGCCGCGCGGCCGCCACTTGGTCAGCGTGTGCCACAACATCTCGTGCACGCTGCGCGGCGCCGAAGACCTGCTCGCGCACGTGTGCCACGTCACGGGCTCGCCCGTCGGCGGCACGTCGCCCGACGGCAAGTTCAGCGTCGTGCGCGTCGAGTGCCAAGGCGCCTGCGCGAACGCGCCGATGTTCGACCTCGACGGGACCTACCACGAGGACCTCGACGCCCCGAAGGCCGAGCAGATCCTGAGGAGCTGCCAGTGAAGGACTTCCCGAAGTATCTCCTGAACCGCGTCGGGCTGCCCCAGTCCCACACGCTCGCGACCTACCGCTCCGAGGGCGGCTACCGCGCCATCGAGGACGTGCTCAAGAAGCCGTGGACGCCCGAGCAGGTCATCGGCGTGATGAAGGACTCCGGCCTGCGCGGCCGCGGCGGCGCCGGCTTCCCCACCGGCATGAAGTGGAGCTTCATGCCCGACATCACCAAGGACCCGCGCCCGCGCTACCTCGCGGTCAACGCCGACGAGTCCGAGCCCGGCACGTGCAAGGACCGCGTGCTGATGGAGAAGGATCCCCACGGCCTGATCGAAGGCTGCCTGATCGCGTGCTTCGCCATGCGCGCCAAGGCCGCCTACATCTACGTGCGCGGCGAGTACCGGCTCTCCTACAACCGCCTGCAGGCGGCGATCGACGAGGCGCGCGCCGCGGGCCTCATCGGCAAGAACATCCTCGGCACGGACTTCTCGTGCGACATCTGGATGCACAAGGGCGCCGGCGCCTACATCTGCGGCGAAGAGACCGGCCTGATGGAGTCGCTCGAGGGCAAGCGCGGCCACCCGCGCCCCAAGCCGCCCTTCCCCGCCGGCTCGGGCCTGTGGAAGTCGCCGACGACCGTCAACAACGTCGAGAGCATCTTCAACGCGCCGTTCATCGTTCGCAACGGCGCCGAGTGGTTCAAGTCGATGGGCGTGCCGAAGAGCACGGGCAACTTCCTGCTCGGCATCTCGGGCCACGTCAACAAGCCCGGCGTGTACGAGCTGCCCTTCGGCCTCACCGCGCGCCAGATCATCGACGAGGTCGCCGGCGGCGTGTGGAAGGGCCGCAAGCTCAAGGCCTTCTTCCCGGGCGGCTCGTCGACGGGCCTGCTCCCCGCCTCGATGGTGGACGTCGTGATGGACCACGACTCGGTCAAGGCCGCGGGCTCGATGTTCGGCACGGCCGCGATGATCATCCTCGACGAGACCGCGTCGATCCCGCAGGTGATGGACGTCACCGCGCGCTTCTACGACCACGAGAGCTGCGGCCAGTGCAGCCAGTGCCGCGAAGGCACGCAGTGGCTGCACCAAGTCTTCCGCCGCATCGCACACGGCAAGGGCCAGATGTCGGACCTCGACCTCCTGGTGTCGCTCTCCAACGGCATGGCGCCCGCCAAGACCATCTGCGCGCTCGCCGACGCCGCCGCGATCCCGACGCTCGCGGCCGTGAAGCACTTCCGGCACGAGTTCGAGGAGTGCATCCGGCTCGGCCGCGATCCGCTCCGCAACGAATCCAAGCACGCCCCTGAACTGCACGAGGCGCACGCGTGACCAAGATCCAGATCAACGGTCGCGAGGTCGAAGCCGATCCGAAGCAGCCGCTCATCCGCGCCTGCCACGACCAAGGCGTCGACGTCCCGATGTACTGCTACCACCCCGGCCTCGCGCCGGTGGGTTCCTGCCGCATTTGTCAGGTCGAAGTCGCCGCCGCGCCGGGCCAGCCGTCGCGCGTCGTCGCGGCCTGTCGCACGCCGGTGAGCGAGGGCATGGTGGTCTCGACGGACACGCCGAAGGCGCACGACACACGCCGCGAGTGCCTCGAGTTCCTGCTGAAGAACCACCCGCTCGACTGCCCGATCTGCGACAAGGCCGGCGAGTGCGACCTGCAGGACTATTCGTTCAACGAAGGGCAGGGCAAGGGCCGCTCGAGCGAGCCGCGCCGCAAGCTCGAGAAGCGCAAGTCGCTCGGCGACGTGATCGTGCTCGACGAGGAGCGCTGCATCCTGTGCTCGCGCTGCGTGCGCTTCTTCACGGACGTGACGAAGAAGGCGCAGCTCACCGTCGAGGGCTTGGGCTCGCGCTCGGTGATCAACACCTACATGGACAAGCCGCTCGAGGGCAACTACCAGGGCAACCTCGCGGACATCTGCCCGGTCGGCGCGCTCACGAGCAAGAAGTTCCGCTTCCAGGCGCGCGTCTGGAACCTGTCGAAGACGCTCTCGACCTGCGGCGAGTGCTCGCGCGGCTGCTCGATCTCGGTCGAGGCCCTGCGCGCCAAGGAAGTGAAGCGCATCCGCCCGCGCTACAACGCGGCCGTCAACCAGTGGTGGATGTGCGACACCGGTCGCCACGCGCTCGCGCCGCTGACGCGGCCGCTCGCGCCCGAGGGCGTGGTGCTCGGCGGTCGCCTGCGCGGCGCCGCGGTGCGCGGCTACAACGGGCTCGAGCTCGCCGACGATGTCGCGGCGCTCGACCTCGCGGCGGACATGCTCGCGGCGCACCCCGGTGCGGTCGTGATCGTCTCGCCCTTCGCGACGCAGGAAGAAGCCAAGGCCGCGCTCGCGCTCGCGCAAGCGCTCAAGGCCACGCCGCAGTTCGTCTCGCCCGCGCCGAACGCGCTGAAGGACGACCTGCTGCACACCGGCGATCCGTGCCCCAACCGCCGCGGGCTCGTCGAGCAAGGCTTCGCCGCACTCGAGCCCGCCGCGGCACTCGCGGCGCTCGCGGCCGCGCCGTCCGGGGTGCTCGCGGGCGAGCGCGTGCTTGAGCTCCTCGGCCACGAGGGCCTCGCCAAGCTGCCGACGAAGCTGCGCTTGATCGCCTTCGACGTCGAGACCAGCGACATTCCCGCGCTCGACGTCGCCTTCCCCGTTCCGACCCACGTCGAGAAGTCCGGGCACTGGGTCAACGTCGACGGTCACGTCGGCGTGCTCAACGTCGCGGTCCCGCCGCCCTCGGGCGTGCGGCGTCTCGATGCCCACCTCGCGGCGCTCGCCGCCAAGCTGTCGGCCGTGCCGGCCCGGAGCTAGGGAGCGATGGAAGCCTTCCTCAAGGATCTCCCCGAGTGGGTGCTGTGGGTCGCCAAGGTGGCGATCATCTTCGGCGGCCTCGTCGGCACCGCAGCGCTGATGTCGCTCGCCGAGCGCAAGGTCTCGGCGTGGATGCAGTACCGCCACGGCCCCAACCGCGTCGGACCGTTCGGCCTGCTGCAACCGCTCGCCGACGGCATCAAGTTCATCTTCAAGGAGGAGCTGATCCCCGCGGGGGCCAACAAGTTCCTCTTCCGCCTCGCGCCCGCGCTGGCGGCGATCCCGGCGATGATGACCATCGCGGTGATCCCGATCGGAACGATTCAGATCGGCGAGACCGAGATCCCCTTCTCCATCGCGCAGCTCGACTTGGGGATCATGTACATGCTCGCCCTCGGCGGCCTGTCGGTGTACGGCGCGATCTTGGGCGGCTGGGCCTCGAACTCGAAGTACTCGCTGCTCGGCGGCCTGCGCGCGAGCGCGCAGATGATCAGCTACGAGCTCACGCTGATCCTCTCGATCCTCGTGATCGTGGCGCTCTCGGGCTCGCTCGACTTGGGCGCGATCGTCACGGCCCAGCGCGAGAACGGCCTGTGGAACGTGTTCACGCCCTTCGGCGCGGTCGCCTTCGTGCTGTTCACGATCGCGAGCTTCGCCGAGACCAACCGCCACCCCTTCGACTTCGCCGAGTGCGAGCCGGAGCTCGTCGGCGGCTTCCACACCGAGTACTCGGCCATGCGCTTCGCGCTGTTCTTCTTGGGCGAGTACTGCGCCATGACCGTGATGGCGTGCCTCAACACCACGCTGTTCTTCGGCGGTCCCTCGGTGCCGTTCTGGCCCGAGGCGCCTTGGTTCCTCGGCATCCTCGCCTTCCTCCTGAAGGCGGGCTTCTTCCTGTTCCTGTTCATCTGGGTGCGCTGGACCCTCCCCCGCTTCCGCTTCGACCAGTTGATGCGGCTCGGATGGAAGGTCGCGCTCCCGATCGCGCTGGCGAACTTGCTCGTCGTCGGTGCGTGGGTCGCCTTCACCACGAAGGGCAGCTAGGCCATGGTCGTCGTCCAGCGCAAGGAACTCACGCTCGCCGAGCGGCTGTACCTCCCCGAGGTGCTGCGCGGCCTGTCGCTCACGTTCCGCAAGTTCTTCGAGAAGCCGATCACCCGGCAATATCCCGAGCAGCCGCTCCCCACCGACGAGGTCACGCGCGGCCAGCCGCGCCTCGTCGTCAAGGACGACGGCAACATCGCGTGCGTGTCCTGCGGCATGTGCGAGATCGCCTGCCCGGCCTACGCGATCACGATCGACGGCGGCGAGACCGACCGCGGCATCGAGCGCGAGCCCAAGAAGTTCGAGATCGACATGCTGCGCTGCATCCTGTGCGGCTTCTGCGAGGAAGCCTGCCCCAAGGACGCGATCTTCATGTCGAACGAGCTCGAGCTCGCCGACTACACGCGCGCGGGCCTCGTGTACGACCTCGAGAAGCTCAAGCGCCCGAAGAGCGCGCTGCAAAAGCGCATCGACTACGTGTACCGGCTCAACAACCGCTGGCGGAGCAAGCAGTGAGCTCGATCCTCTTCTACGTCCTCGCTCTCGTCGCGCTGCTCGGCGCGGCCGGGGTGATCCTCGCGAAGAGCCCCATGGGCAGCGTCATCTCGCTGCTCGGGACCTTCTTCGCGCTGGCGGTGATCTACCTGCTCGCCGGCTTCCAGTTCCTCGCCGCGGCGCAGATCCTCGTCTACGCCGGCGCGATCCTGGTGCTGTTCCTGTTCGTGATCATGCTGCTGAACTTGGGCGCCATGGGCTCGCGCTTCGAGCTCTCCTTCGCGCCGCTGCAGGGCGGACGCGCGCGGCTCGCCGGAGCGATCGCGGTGGCGTTCGCGCTCGTCGGCCTGATCGCGGCCCAGCGCACGACGCTCGCCGCGACGCCCGCGCCCGCCGCGGATGCGCAGGCGATCGACGGCCTCGAAGGACTCGCGCTCGAGCTGTTCGGCCGCTACAGCCTGCCGTTCCAAGCGGTGTCCGTGCTGCTGCTCGCGACCATGGTGGCCGTGATCGTGCTGGCCAAGCGCCAGCGCGCCGGCGAGCACGGGGAGGAACCGCGATGAACGTTCCGACCGAGCACCTCTTGTACTTGTCTGCGGGCCTGTTCGCCCTCGGCGTGCTGGGCTTCATGGTCCGGCGCAACGTCATCGTCGTGCTGATGTGCGTCGAGCTGATGCTCAACGCCGCGAACCTCGCCTTCCTCGCCGCGAGCCGCCAACACGCCCTCGAAGGCAAGCCCGCGCTGCAAGGCCCGGTGTTCGCCATCTTCGTGATCACGGTCGCCGCGGCCGAGGCCGCGGTCGGCCTCGCGCTGATCATCGCGCTCTACCGTCTGAAGCAGTCCGCCGAGACCGACGCCGCGGCGGAGATGAAGGGTTAGTCGAATGCAGAGCCACGAGTCCCACGCGTGGCTCTGGTGGATCCCGCTCCTGCCGCTCATCGGCAGCGCGATCGCCGGAGCCCTGCACCTTGCCACCCTGCGCGCTCGCAAGAGCGACCCGCAGGCGAGCGCGCCCGCCAGCCTCGCCCCGTGGATCGCCTGCGGCGCGATGCTCGGCGCGTTCGTGCTCTCGCTGCAGGGCTTCTTCGCCCTGCGCGACCTCGAGCCCGCGGCGCGCCACCTCGCGAGCACGGCCCACGACTGGATCTCGATGGGCGGCCTCGACGTCGACCTCGGGCTGGTGCTCGATCCGCTGTCGTCGGTGATGACGCTCGTGATCACGGGCGTCGGCTTCCTGATCCACGTGTACGCCTCGGGCTACATGAAGGGCGACCCGGGCTACGGCAAGTTCTTCGCGTACCTGAACCTGTTCGTGTTCGCGATGCTGATGCTGGTGCTGTCGAGCTCGCTGCTCGGCGTGTTCATCGGCTGGGAAGGCGTCGGCCTGTGCTCGTTCCTGCTGATCGGCTTCTGGTACGAGAAGGGCTGGCCGGCCGACGCCGCGCAGAAGGCCTTCGTGATGAACCGCGTCGGCGACGCGTGCTTCCTCATCGGCTCGTTCCTGCTGATCCGGCTGTTCGGCACGCTCGACCTCAAGACCATCGCGGACACGGTCGGCTCGGCCAAGAGCTTCACCGATGAGCAGGCGCTCCACATGTCGCTCGCCGCGCTGTTCCTGTTCGGCGGCTGCTGCGGCAAGTCGGCGCAATTCCCGCTGTTCACGTGGCTGCCCGACGCCATGGCCGGTCCGACGCCCGTGAGCGCGCTGATCCACGCCGCGACCATGGTCACGAGCGGCATCTACCTCGTCGTGCGCCTGAACCCGCTGTTCGCGGCCTCGGGCTGGGTGCTGCCGCTGATCGCCATCGTCGGAGCGCTCACCGCTCTGATCGGCGGCTCGACGGCGCTCGTGCAGCGCGACATCAAGAAGGTGCTCGCGTACTCGACCGTGAGCCAGCTCGGCTACATGTTCCTCGCGCTCGGCTCGGGCGCTTGGGCGGCCGCGCTGTTCCACGTCGTCACGCACGCGTTCTTCAAGGCGCTGCTCTTCCTCGGCGCGGGCTCCGTGATCCACGGCATGCACGAGGAGCAGGACATGCACAAGATGGGCGGCCTGCGCAAGCACATGCCGCAGACGTACATCACGTTCCTCGCGGGCGCCGCGGCGCTCTCGGGCCTGCCGCTCCTGTCGGGCTTCTTCTCCAAGGACGAGATCCTCGCGCACGCCTTCGCGAACGGCGGCCTGTACTACGGCCTGTGGGCCGTGGGCGTGCTCACCGCCGCGCTGACGGCGTACTACACCTGGCGCATGGTGGCGCTGACCTTCTTCGGCGAAGAGCGCTTCGACCACCACCACGTGCATCCGCACGAGAGCCCGCTGGTGATGACGCTGCCGCTGATGGTGCTCGCGGTGCTGTCGATCCTCGGCGGCGTGCTCGGTCTGCCGCCGGTGCTGCACGTCCCCCACCTGCTCGCCGAGTGGCTCGCCCCGGTGACGGACGCGGGCAACAGGATCCTCGCGGAGAGCCACGGCGAACACCACTTGAGCCACACGCTCGAGTGGATTCTCCTCGGCCTCGGCTCGGCGATCGCGCTTGGCTTCGCGCACACGGGCTTCCATGCGCACAAGCACGGCACCGCCCAAGACGAGTTCTTCGCGAGCAAGCGCCCGTCGCTCGCGGCCTACCTCGGCGATGCGTGGACGATCGACTCTGGCTACGCGCGCATCATCGTGCTGCCGCTGCGCATGCTGAGCTTCTTGATCGCGGTGGTCGTCGACCAGTTCGCGATCGACGGACTCGTCAACGGCGCGGGCTCGACGGCGCGCGACTTGGCCAGCTGGTCGCGTCGCTCCGTCGACGGCAGCCTCGCGAGCTATGCCCTGTGGATGGGCGCCGGCGCGCTGGCGATCTCGGCCCTGTGGATGTGGAGCTAGGGAGACCGACCCCATGGAACTCGTCCTCCTGACCTTCCTCCCGCTCCTCGGTGCGCTCGCCGTGCTCTGCACGCCGCGCGCCGCGGAAGGCCTGCAGCGCGGCATCGCGCTCGCGACGACACTCGCCGTCGCCGTGCTCGGCGTGAAGCTGTTCTTGGGCTACGGCGTGCCCGGCGGCGACGCCACGCCGTACTCGTTCAGCCTGCCGTGGTTCCAGTTGCCCTCGGGCTACGCGGCACCGACGCAAGTGCACTTCAGCCTCGCCATGGACGGCATCTCGCTGCTCATGGTGACGCTCACCGCGGTGCTGATGCCGATCGTGATCCTCTCGACGTGGGGCCACGTCGAGAAGCGCGTCAAGGAGTTCATGGTGTGGATGCTCGTCATGCAGACGGGCATGCTCGGCACCTTCCTCGCGGTCGACCTCGTGCTGTTCTACTTCTTCTGGGAAGTCAGCCTGATCCCGCTGTACTTCCTCGTCGGCATCTGGGGCGGCGAGCAGCGCCTGTACGCGACGGTCAAGTTCTTCCTCTACACGCTCGCGGGCTCGCTTTTGATGATGGTCGCGATCATCGCGATCCTGTTCGATCGCGGCACGAGCGACCTCGGCGAGCTCATCAAGCAGCTCGGCAACGCGCCACTCGAGCAGCAACTGTGGTACTTCGCGGCCTTCGCGCTGGCCTTCGGCATCAAGGTGCCGATCCTGCCGTTCCACACGTGGTTGCCCGACGCGCACACGCAGGCCCCGACCTCGGGCTCGGTCGTGCTCGCCGGCGTGCTGCTCAAGATGGGCACCTACGGCCTCCTGCGCTTCTGCATCCAGATGCTGCCGGATGCGGCCGTGGCCGCTGCGCCGTGGATGATGGCGCTCGGCGCGATCGGCATCCTCTACGGAGCGCTGCTCGCGTGGGCCCAGACCGACCTGAAGCGCCTGATCGCGTGCTCGTCGGTGAGCCACTTGGGCTACGTGGTGCTCGGCCTGTTCGCGCTCACGCCCGCCGGGCTCTCGGGCGGCATGCTGCAGATGGTGAACCACGGCATCTCGACCGGCCTCCTGTTCCTCTTGGTCGGCATGATTTACGAGCGCCGCCACTCGCGCGCGCTCGACGCCTTCGGCGGCGTGGCGACGGTGATGCCGGTGTTCGCGCTGTTCTGGGTCTTCACGGTGCTCTCGAGCGCCGGACTCCCGGGCTTGAACGGCTTCGTCGGCGAATACCTGATCCTGCTCGGCTCGTTCCAGAGCTCGCCGCTGTGGTCGGTGATCGGCCTCACGGGCGTGATCTTCGGCGCGGTGTACCTCCTGATGGCGACGCGCAAGATGCTCTTCGGAGCCTGCACGAACCCCGAGAACCAACACCTCACCGACCTCAACGCGCGCGAGATCGGGCTGATGATCCCGCTGGTCGTGCTCGCGGTCTGGCTGGGCGTGCGTCCCAACGACTTCATGGGCAAGGTCGAGCCTGACCTCGCCAAGGTCCAGCGGCGCGTGGCCGAGGCCCAGCAGTCCACGGCGGCGCTCGAGCCCGTCACCCCGCTCACGGAAGGAGTCGCGGCGCGATGAACGCCCAGAACCTGCTCCAGATGTTCGATGCGAATGCGCTGCGCGCGCTCGCGCCGCTGATCGCACTCGCGCTCGGCCTCGTGCTCGTGCTGCTCGCCGGCGTGTTCCCGCTCGGTCGCGCAGTGCGCTCGGCGCTGGTCGTCGCAGCGCTCGTCGCTTCGGCGGTGCTCCACGGCAACCTGCTGCTCGGCGGCGAGACTCCGGGCAAGGTCTTCGCGGGCACGTTCGAGTCGAGCTCGACCACCGCGATGTGGGGCCTCGTGTTCGTGGCCAGCACGCTCTTCGCGTGGCTCTACAGCGTGCGCTACTACGAGGAAGACGCGCCCTTCAAGAACGAGCACGACGTGCTGATGCTCGCCACCCCGATCGGCATGATGCTGATGGCGGGCGCGCGCGACCTGATCGTGTTCTTCATCGGCCTCGAGCTGCTCTCGATCCCGCTCTACGCCCTCGCGGCCTTCCGCCGCGACCGCACGCGCTCGGTCGAAGCAGGCCTCAAGTACTTCCTGCTCGGCGCCTTTGCCGCGGGCTTCTTCCTGTACGGCACGGCGCTCGTGTACGCGACGACCGGCAGTCTGTCGCTCGACATGCTCGCCGACCCCGCCGCGCGCGCGGCGCTCGGCCAGCCCATGGCGCTCGTTGGCGTGGCTCTGATCGCCGCCAGCGTGTTCTTCAAGGTCAGCGTGTTCCCGTTCCACCTGTGGGTGCCCGACGTGTACGAGGGCGCGCCGACGCCGGTGACCGCGCTGATGGCGACGGGCACGAAGGCCGCGGGATTCGCGTTCCTGATGAGCGCGCTCGTGCTGCTGCCGTCCTCGACGGCGAGCACGGTGGCGCTCGTCGCCGTGATCACCATGGCCGCGGGCAACTTCGGCGCCCTCGCGCAGACGGACGTGAAGCGCATGCTCGCCTACTCAGGCATCGCGCACGCCGGCACGCTGCTGCTCGGCGTCGCGGGCGCGATCCACGGCGATCCGAGCAACGGCGGAGCGGTGCAGGCGAGCCTCGTCTACATGGCGGCCTACGTCGCCACGGCGGCCGGTGCCTTCGGACTGCTCGCGCTCCTCGAGCGCGACGGCGGCCCGACGACGCTCGAGTCGCTCAAGGGCCTCGCGCAGCGCCGCCCGTGGGTCGCGGCCGCGCTGACCTTGTTCATGCTCTCGCTCGGCGGCATCCCGGCGACGGGCGGCTTCCTCGGCAAGTACCTCGTGTTCTCGGTCGCCGTGCGCTCCGAGCTCACGGGCTTCGCGATCGTCGGCGTGCTGCTCTCGGTCGTCGCCCTCGGCTACTACCTGCGCGTCATCATCGCGATGTACATGCAGTCGCCGGAGCACGACGCGAACATCCCCGAGCCGCGTCCGGCGAGCGCTGCGGCCACGCTGGCTTCGATCGTCTGCGCGGCCTTGGTGCTCGCCACGGGCGTGCTGCCGGGCTGGTTGCTCGAGCTCACCTGAGCATCGAACGCTGCCGAACTTCAGCGGGGCGTCGCGCGCGAGCGTGGCGCCCCGCTCGCTGTCTGCCGCGCTCTCCGCGGCTCCATGCGCGCCTCAGGACGGGCGCTCGAACTCGACGGCGAAACCGGTCGTATGCTCGCTCAGGCGCTCGACGCGCACGAGGCGGCCGGGGTAGCTCTGCTCGTGGCCATCCTGCAGGAGCTTCAGCGTCACGCGCACGGGCTCGTGCGCGAAGAAGAACACACCGTCCGCGGAGATCTGCTCGGCGCGACCCTCGATCGACTTCGAGTCGAAGGCGACCTCGAGCAGGATGTCGTCGCTGCGACGGGAGGCCTTGCGACGTTCGGCCGGACGCGGGGGCTGGGCTTCTTCGGGGGCGCTCATGGGGAGGGGTGCGCGGCGCAGGAGCAGCCGGCAGCGCGATGGTAGCGCATGCGAACGCCCGGTGGGTGTGCGCCCCGGGACAGGCTCCGGGCGGGCGCGGTACGATCCCCCACATGAGCGCTCCTCGCCCCCACCCGCACTTCAACGACAAGGGAACTCTCGACTGGCACACCAGCTGGAAGGAGGCCCAAGCGAGCGCCAAGGCCCAAGGCAAGCTCGTGTTCATCGAGTTTGGCCGCGAAGCCTGCGGACAGTGCCGCGCCCTCGTGCAGGGCGCCGTCCCCCACCCCGAGATCGCTCCGCTGCTCCAGCAGCACTTCGTGGCCCTCGCGTCGGACTGCGACGACGCGGAGTACGAGGTCGAGGTGCTCGCGGGCCAACTCGAGGACGCCTACATGCTGCCGTTCATCCTGTTCGCGGACGCCGACGGCAAGTTCCTCGGCGGCAACTCCGGCGCCGTGAACCCGCTCTACCTGAAGCGCACCCTCGAGAAGCTCGTCCAGAAATGACCGCACCTTTCCAGCCGCCCGCGCGCACCCTGCTCGGCCCAGGTCCTTCCGACGTCGCGCCGTCCGTCTCGCGCGCACTCGCCGCGCCGACGCTCGGTCACCTCGATCCGAAGCTGCTCGGCTGCATGGACGAGCTGCGCACGCTGCTGCGCCCCGTGTTTGGAACGCAGAGCCCCGCGACCTTCCTCGTGTCGGGCACCGGCACGGCCGGAATGGAAGCGGTGCTCGTCAACCTGATCGAGCCCGGCGAAGTCGTGCTCGTGGCGGTGCACGGCTACTTCGGCGCGCGCATCGCGGAGATCGCCGCGCGCTGCGGAGCGGATGTCGTGCGCGTCGACGGCGAGTGGGGTCGCGCGAGCGATCCGGCGCGCGCGCGCGCGGCGCTCGGCGGCAAGCATCCGAAGCTCGTCGCCGTCGTGCACGCAGAGACTTCGACGGGCGTGCGTCAGGACCTTGCGCCGTGGAGCGCGCTGGCGCGCGAGTTCGGCGCCCTGTTCGTCGCCGACACGGTCACCTCGCTCGGCTGCATTCCGATCGACGCCGACGCACATGGGATCGACGGAGCGTGGTCATGCACGCAGAAGGGCCTCTCCTGCGCGAGCGGCATGTCGCCGGTCACGTTCTCTCCGCGTGCGGTCGAGCGCATCCGCGCGCGTTCGCGCAAAGTGGCGAGCTTCTATCTCGACCTCGGACTGCTGCTCGACTACTGGGACGGCGCGCACGTCTACCACCACACGATCTCGTCGAACCTGACCTACGGAGTGCATGAGGCGCTGCGGCTGGTGCACGAGGAAGGGCTCGACGCGCGCTTTGCGCGCACGGCGCTCGTGTCGCGCGCGGCGGTGGCGGGCTTCGAGGCGCTGGGGCTCGAGCTGCTGGTTCCCACGAGCGAGCGACTGCCGCAGCTGCTCGCAGTGCGCATCCCCGAAGGCGTCGACGACATGCGCGTGCGCACGCGGCTCTTGCAGCAGTTCGACCTCGAGATCGGCGGCGGTCTCGGCGCGCTCAAGGGCAAGCTGTGGCGCGTGGGGCTGATGGGACACGGAGCGACGCGTCGCAACGTGCTCCTGCTCCTCGCGGCACTGCGCACCTGCCTCGAGGGCGAGGGTTTCCGTCCGAAGGGCGACGGCGCGGCCGCGGCCGATGCAGTCTTCGGGGGACGCTGACGAGCGATGAACGCGCCGCGCCGCTCGCTGTGGGCTGCAGCCCTGCTGTTCGTGCTCTCGGGGCTCACGGGTCTCGTGTACGAGACGGTGTGGTTCAAGCGCCTCGGTCACGCGTGGGGCAGCTCGTCCCTCGCGATGGCGAGCGTCGTCGCGACGTTCCTGTGCGGACTCGGACTCGGAGCGTGGATCGCCGGACGCATCGCCGATCGCTCGCATCGACCGCTCGCGCTCTACGGCTGGTGCGAGCTCGGCATCGCGGGGCTGGCGCTGCTCGTGCCGTTCGAGTTCGGCTGGCTGCTCGAGAGCGCAGCGCCGCTGGCGCATGAGCTCTCCGATTCGCCGTTCTTGCTCGTCGCACTGCGCTTCGCGCTCACGTTCCTCGTCATCGGGCCGCCCTGCGTGCTGATGGGAGCGACGCTGCCGCTGCTCACGCGGCAGTTCGCGGCGCAGGGCCTCTCGCTCGGCGCCTCCGCGGCGTGGCTGTACGCCTTCAATGCGCTCGGCGCGGCTGCGGGAGCCTGGCTCGCGGGCTTCTTTCTGCTGGAGCACTTCGGCCTAGGCTGGACCAATGCGCTGGCCGCAGCGACCAACGCAGCCATCGGCGTCGCGGCGCTCGCGCTCGCTCGCAACGTCGAGGTGTCCGCCGCAACCGCTGCGGATCCTGCACCGGTCGCTGTCGAGGAGGTCTCGCCGCGCGCGCTGAACACAGCCGCGCTCGCCAGCGGCCTTGCGTCGATCACGCTCCAGATGCTGTGGGCGCGCGAGCTCGCTCTGCTGCTCGGCGGCACGACCTACGCCTTCAGCGCGACGCTCTCGGTCTTCATCCTCGGCATCGGCCTCGGAAGCCTGTGGTTCCGGCTGGGTTTCTCGGACAAGCCGCGGCTGGAGAAGCTCGTGAGCCTTTCCGCCGCACTGATCGTGCTCGCGACGTTGGGCGGCCTCGCGCTCGAGCCGGGCCTCGCGCGCGCCGTGGGCTACTTGCGCGACGGGCGCGGCGACGGAGCCTTCAACTCAGTCCTGTGCGCCTCGACCGCCGCGGTGCTGCAACTGCTCCCCACGATCGGGATGGGCCTCCTGTTCCCAGCGCTCGTGCAGCTTTCGCGACAAGGTGCGTCACGCGCCGGCCACGCCGTCGGCGCGCTGTACGCCTGGAACACCGCCGGATCGATCGCAGGCGCCGCCTGCGCAGCGCTGCTGCTCCTCCCGGCGCTCGGCAGCTTCTGGACCGTGCGCGCCGCCCTGCTCGCCTACGCGCTGCTACCGCTCGTGCTCTTCCGCACGCGCACCTTTGCCGTCGCCACCTCGATCCTGTGCGCGAGCCTGCTGTTCTCCGACTGGCGCCGCCCCGACCCGCTCGACACCAACGTCGGCAGCTACATGTATGGCCCGACGACGCCCGAGGACGTGCGCGCCACGATGCGGCCGGTGTTCTTCGAGGAAGGCGCCAACTGCAACGTGCTCGTGCTGCAGGGCGAGAAGCTCGCACTCGAGGGCGGTGCCAAGCCCGAGGAGTTTTTCAACCTGCGCTCGAATGGCAAGGTCGATGCCTCGACGGGCGAAGACATGCCGACGCAGCTCGGCATCACCTGGATTCCGCAGTTCTTGCGGCCTGCAGCGCGCAGCGTGCTCGTGATCGGCATGGGCTCGGGCACGACCGCGGGGGCAGCGGCGCTGCTTCCCGGAACGCAGGTGACCGTGTGCGAGATCGAGCGCGGCGTGATCGATTCGACGCGCTGGTTCGAGGGCGTCAACCACAGGCCGCTCGAGCGCGGCAACGTGCAGGTGGTCGTCGACGACGGCCGCAGCTTCCTGCAGGGCCACCCCGGCGGCTGGGACATCATCGTCAGCGAGCCGTCGAATCCGTGGATCGCCGGTGTCGCGAACCTGTTCACCGAGGAGTACTACCGCACGGCGCAGCGCAAGCTGGCGCAGGGCGGCATGCTCGCGCAGTGGCTGCAGACCTACTCGTTCGACGCCGAGGACTACGCGCTCGTCGTGCGCACCGTGCAGCGCGTGTTCCCGCGCTGCGCATTCCTGCGGCTCGGGCACTACGACACGCTAATCCTCGCCAGCGAGGCCGAGCTGTTCCCCGATGCGGCCGCCCTCGATCGCACCCAGCGCAAGGTCGACGGCCTGCCGCTCGTGCTCGCCGACCTCGAGCGCCACTTCGGCTCGCGCGACGTGCGCTCCGTGATCCTGCAGCGCCTGTGGCTCGATGAGCGCGGCCTCTCGCGCTTCACCGCCACGCTCGGCGGCAGCGAGATCAACACCGACCTCAACATGCGGCTCGAGTTCGCCGCTCCGCGCCGCTTGTTCGGCGAGCTCACCGACCCTGCCGAGCGCACCTTCCGGCTGCTGATGCAGTCGGCGGACAACACGCTCCACCCGACGCTCTTCACGCGTTGGCGCTGTGGCCCCGAGCAGCTCGCCGCGCTCAAGGATCTGAAGTCGAGCATGCTGCGCGCCGAGGCTGTCGTTCCGGCGGCAGCGGTCGTCGCGCTCGGCCTCGCCTACGCGGACGACGACGGAGAGCTCGTCGCCGACCGGCTGCTGCTCGATGGCTCGATCCCGCCCGAGGAGTTCCGCGAGACGCTGACCCGCCTTGCGAGCAGCGCTCCCATGGAAGCCCTGCGGCTCGGCCACCAGCTCGGCGAGCTGGCCCAGCACAATGCGGCCCGCATCGCGTTTGAGGCGCTGACCGCGCGTTACCCGAACTCCGCGACCGCGTGGCACGCGCTCTCGCTGCAGCAGCGCGCGCTCGGCGACGCCGCCGCGGACGCGTCCCTTGCGCGCGCGCGCGAGCTCGACCCGATCCACGACCGCCTGCTCGAGCTTCCGACCGCGCGCTAACGCGAGCGCGCCTTGGCGGCGGACAGCAGCGCCTCGAGCTGCGCGCGCTCGGCCGCATCGACGAGCTCCGCGCGTCCGCGCGCGACGAGTTCTTCCTGCAGTGGAGCGCTGCCGCCGCGCGCCGCGGCTCCTGCGAGCGTCGCGTACGCGGCGGCACGCCGATCGACACCGAGCACGAGCGTGCACAGCGCACTGGCGTCCCCTGCGCGTCCCACGATGCCGAGCGCCTCGACGTGCATCGCCGCAGACGCCAGCGTGGACGTGCGCCGAACATCGAGCGGATCGATGCCCGACTTGCGCTCCGCGGGATTGCCCTTGGCGTCCCGCGCGATCTGCTCGGCCTCGGCCGCAGCCCGTGCAAGCTCCTGCTCGAGCGCCCGGTAGCGCGCGTCGAAGTCCGCGAGCAAGTCTGGCTTGCCAGCGAGGAACTCCTCGAAGCGGCGCTCGCGAAACAGGTGCTGCGCCAGCATGTCGGTAAAGCTCGCCGCGAGGATCTCGGGCGCCACGCCTTCCCGCGAGCGCAGCGCGCGCCACGTCTCGAGCTGCTTCTCGGGGGCGAGCAGCGCCGAGTTGAGCGCAGCGAGATCGAGCGCGAGCTCGAGTCGCACATCGCCCTCGCGCGGCTCGAGCAGGCGCGCCGCAAGCGCGTCCCGGCGCGCCACGAGCTCCTTGCGCAGGGGCTTCATGCGACCGGACATCTGGCCGAGCTTGTAGATCGTGACGTTGCGGCGCATCTGCGCGAAGTCGCTCTCGCGCGCGCCGTTGTCCCACGCCCACAGGAGGTGCTCGATCGCCCGCTCGGGCTGCAAGATGTCGATGTAGGCGTCGCCCAAGAGCGCCCGCGCCAGCGCGCTGTTCGGACTCGCTTTCACGCGCGCGCGCGCCGGCGCCATGAAGTCGACGTGCTTGAGGAGCGGCTGCATCGCCGCCATCAGTGCGCGCGGCTCGATCGCGCTCGACCAGCGCTCGACCTCGGCGAGGCCTGCGGTGCACAGCACGACCGCGCCGTCGCCCTCCACGCCGAGCTCGACCGCGAGCGACGGACCACCGGCGAGGTCGAGACGCACTGCCACGGCGCGCCCGCCCAGCCACTCTCCAAACGCCGCATCCTGCAGGACCCGCGCGTCGAAGGCGCGCCCCGCCTCGCTGCGAGAGTCGAAGAACGCGACCACGAGCGCGCGCTGCTCGTCGCGCGCGGCCAACTGCGCCGCCGCGACCGACACCGCCCGGAAGCCGCTCGCAGCGGGCTGCGGAGCCGGCGCCGGATCCTGCGCGAGAGCCAGCGCGAGGGCGAGGAGAGCGGGGTGGAGCATGTGTCCCTGCCAGTATCACCCACTGACCACCCGCGTGGACAGCGCTCCCACCGCAGGTGGCCCGCGCAGGGGGCCGGACTGGCTCCTGGCCTATCGGCGCAGGGTTGGCACGCCCTTCGCACTGCTTCCCTGCGGCGCGCCCTCGCGCCCCTGCCACGGAAAGGAGTGCCCCATGAAGACCCTCGCCCGCCGCGCCTTCGCTCTGGCCCTCGCCACCCTGACCCTGCTCCCCGCGGCCCACGCCGGCGAGCGGCTCGACATCCGACTGCGGGCCCCGCGCCGCGAACCGCTGCCCGTGCGCTGCGCGGTGCGCGAGTGGGTGCCGGGCCACTACGAGACGATCCTCGAGCGCGTCTGGGTGCCCGGCGCCACGCGTCAGGAGTGGCTGCCCGCGCGCCACGAGTGGCGCGTCGACCGCTGCGGCCGAAGGCTGCTCGTGCTGGTCGAGCCCGGCCGCTGGATCACGGTGACCGATCCAGGCCGCTTCGAGACGCGCGAGCGGCACGAGTGGGTCCCCGGGCACTGGCGCGTTCGCTAGCGCGGCCGGCCGACGACGGAGGAGCTTCGGGCCACGTTCTCTTACGGAACGCGGTACAGGCTCCCGAGTGGAGGGTCCCCTGCGGCACGGTGCCGCAGGGGACCGATTCGCAAGCTCGCGGCGGTGCGTGCAAGCGCTGCGCGGCTGTGGGATGCTCGGCCCGTCCATGCCCGAGAGCTCGAAGTCTCCGTCCGGCCTCGCCGTGGCCGCGCTCGTGGCGCTCCTGTGCGCGATCTGGGGCAGCACGTGGATCGTGATCCGAGGCGGGCTCGAGGTGCTGCCGCCCTTCACGAGCGCCGCGGCGCGCTTCGTGGTCGCCGCGCTCGCGATGACGCTCGTCACGGAGCTGCTGCGCAAGCGCGAGGGCGGAGCGAACCCGCCCACGTGGCTGTGGGTGACGCTCGGCACGCTCAACTTCTTCGGTTCCTACTCGATCGTCTACCGCACCGAGACGCTCCTGCCCTCGGGCCTCGTGGCGCTCCTGTGGGGCGTGTTCCCGATGCTCTCGGCGCTCGCGGGGCACTTCTTCTTGGCCGGCGAGCGGCTGCGCCTCGCGCACTGGATCGGCTTCGGGATCGGACTCGTCGGACTCGCGCTGCTGTTCCTCACCGACGTCGCGAGCTTCGGTCCGGAGGGCATTCCGGCCGCCGCGGTGCTGCTCCTCTCCCCCATCGTCTCGACGATCGGCAACACGGCCGCGAAGCGCAGTGGCAAGGGCGTGAGCTCGCTCGCACTCAACCGCAACAGCATGGCGCTCGGCGCCGTGATGCTCTCGGCGCTCGCCTTCGCCACGGAGGAGCCGCTCGCGGTCGAGTGGAACGCGCAGGCCGTGCTCACCGTCGCCTACCTCGCGCTCGCCGGCACCGTGCTGACCTTCGGCCTCTACTACTGGCTGATGCGCCACGTCGCCGCCAACCAGCTGAGCCTGATCGCCTACGTGACGCCCGTGGTCGCCCTCGGACTCGGCTGGGCCTTCGGCGAGCCCCTCACGGCCTGGACCGCCGCCGGCGCGGCACTGATCGTCGGCAGCGTCGCGCTGGTCGTGCGCGTGCCGAAGGACACCGGCAACTAGCGCCGCGGGCGGCGCGCGGCGGCCCACGAGCGGCGCTGGGCGCTGCGGTCGAGCGGAGCTTCGCGGCCGAACTCGAGGTCCACCTGCACGGTGGCGATCTCGTGCGCGCGCATCGGCACGCGCAGCACGCTCCACGGCAGTTGTCGCGGCCCGTGCGGGGCGGCGCAGGGCTTCGCGGCGAGCGGCTCGAGCACGCGTCCGAGCAGGTCGGTCTTGGCCGCGCGCGCGATCGGCCCCGGCAGCTTGAGCAGCGCCTCACCCGCGCGGCCGTCGCACTCGACGAGCCGCACGACGAACGGATCCGCGCACTCGGCGGAAAACGCGCCTTCGAGCCCGCCCGCAGCACGCTGAGACTCGCGGTGCAGCGAAGTACACAGCACGTGCGACGACTCGACCGCGAGTGCGCCGAGTGACTTGGGCAGGTCCCCGCCCCCCGCGACCGGAGCGAAGCTCTCGAAGCGCGGCGAGCCGAGGTTGCACTCGAGCGCGAGCCGTGCGCGCTCGACCGAGGCGAGCTTGCCGTGCGGGAAGAGCCAAAACTCCGCGTCGAAGACGTTGTCGTAGTGCTCGCCGTCCCACAGGTCGCTCGCGTGCACCAGCGCCCGGACGCCGCGCGACTCGCGCAGGAATTGCTGTGCGCCATCGTGCACCACGAGCAGCCCGCGCCCGTCCTCGCCCTCGTCGAGCAGGTCGACGAAGCTATGGGCCGTGAAGGGCCGCAGCACGTCCTCGAACACCTGCGGCGAACCCAGCGGATCGCCCGTCGGATACTTGCGCGGGCGGTCGCGCTCGGCGCGCACCTCGCTGATGCCGTAGGGATGGTCGTGAAGGAGCCGCGCGGGAGCGAAGCGCGGCGCGATCGACAGCCCGAGCGCGGACATCAGTCCCGGATCGGGCTGGGCCACATTCTCGCCCTGCAGACGCACCCACAGCGCATCGTGCACCATCGAGAGCGAGTAGGTCACGCGGATGCGGCTCCCGCCACGTCCCTCGCGCAGGAACACGTACTCCGCGAACTCCGCGCCATCGGCCGGGCCCGAGAGATTGACGGTCGCAAAGCGCTCGAGCGCGCGCTCGCGGCGCATCTCGAGTGCGCCGAGCGGCCGACCGGGAGCGAGGATCCCGTCGGGCCAGTCACGCGAGTGGAGCTGCTTCACGAGCCCGCTCTGCGCGTCGATGCGCACCTCGAACGCGCCGCGCGAAAGCACGAGGTCGCTCTCTTCCTCGCGCATTTCGATGCGGCCGAGCGGCGTCTCCTCGATCTCGTCGTAGGGGTCGACCACGCGATAGCCGAAGGCCGGAACGCCCCGCACGACGCCGTGATCGTGCGCGATGTCGCGCGTCCAGCCCAGCGTGTTGAAGACGATCGTCCCGCCCTCGGGGCCGTCGACGCGCTTGCCCAAATACTCGAGCGTGCGGGCAAAGACCTCGCCGCCGGTCGCGATGGCGCGCTCGAACAGGCGCTCGCCATAGGCTCCGCACTCGCCCTCGCCCGCGTGCACCTCGTGGTGCTGTCCCGCGAGCAGGTCGCGCCACGCATCGTCGAGCTCCCAGTGCGGATAGACGTGCAGCCCGGCGTAGGGCCGACCAAACAGGCCCGCGAGCGAGCACAGGCTCTCGGCCGCGAGGAGCTGCTCCTCGGCGGTGCGGCTGTAGCGCAAGACGTAGTCGCCGTTCTTCGCGGTCGTGATGCCGTGCCACGCATCATCGAGCGTGTAGGCGCGCACCGGAATGTCGGCGGAGCTCGCGCGCAGGACCTCGACGAGCTCGCTCAGGGTCGCCGCGCGCACTTCGAAGCGCGCATCGGAGAGGAGCGCCCGCAGAGGCTCGAGCAGCTCGCTCGAAGAACACAGTCCGGCCGACTGCGGCTGCAGCTCGAGCCACTGGCGCACGACGAGCGGTGCGGATGCGCGCGAGAGACGCGTGGCGAGCTGGCCGCCGAGCTCCTCGAGCCACTGCTGCAGCGCAAACTCCGTCCGCGGCAGCGTCGGCAGGCGCGTACCGTCGAGCCCCTCCCACAGCACGAGCGGCGCAGCTTCCTCGGGCAACTCGGGACTGCTGCGCGTCCACTGGTAGGAGAGCGAGGCGCAGCGCACGCCGACGCCCGCGAGGATCTGTGGCAGCTGCGGGAAAAAGTCGAGTTCCTCGCTCCAGCGCGCGCTAGGCCACAGCCCCAGTTGGCGCCGCACCGTGCGCATGCCGCGCACGTGCTGGCGCACGTTGCTCTCGCCGCCGTGGAACAGCCCGATCGGCTGCCCGTAGGTCGTACCGACGATCTCGATCGAGCCTGATTGCACCGCCGCGCGCAAATCCTCGAGCACCTCGGGACGATCTGCTGCGAGCCGCTCGAGCCCTGCGGCGTCGCAATCGAAGTTGCCGCGGAGCTGCAGCTCGCGCGCGAGGAACAGCATGTCGCGCACCGAAGCCGCGAACTGGTCTTCGCCGCGCGTCCACTCGTGGCCGCACCAGTGAGCGTGGTTGCCGAACGTGTAGTGAAGCGGCTGGGGACTCATCGCGGGAGCGCGCCTCGCGCTCAGCGCTTGCGCGCCGCGTAGGTGGCCTTGACCCACGTCGTCCAGCCGAGCTGGAAGTCGGCGAGCGTCACGTTGAGCGCCGTCTGGATCGCCTCGGAGGTGGGCTTTTCCTGCTGCAGGACGCGCGCGAGCGCGCCGAGCCGTCCGGGGTGCGAGCGAATCACGCAGTCGACGTAGGACCACGCGAACAGGCGCTGGCGCGGGGACAGCGCGACCGTGTCCAGGCCGGAGAGCGCCCCGAGCTCGATCACCTCGCCATCCGCCACGCCGCGCGCGACCTCGGCCTCGAAGCGCCACGGCTCGAGCTTCGCGAGCGCCTGATCCGTCAGCGAGCACCAGACCTGCACCGAGCCCGTGCGACGCTGCTCGCAGAAGTGCGCGTAGCCCTCGTCCACCCAACCGGCCTTCTTGCCGCCCAGCCACACGGACTTGTACGCGTTCGACAGCAGGCAGTGCGCGAGCTGGTGCACGAGCTCGTGCTCGAGGTCGGACTCGTCGCGCACGCGGCCCTTGCCGTGGCACAGCGAGATCACCGGCGCGGGCCCCATGAGCTTGGCGACCGAGTTCGAACGCTCGAGCGTCCACTTCGAGCTGGCCTTCTCTTGGTCCTTCTCGCTCCCCCACACGAAGAGCTGCGTCACGCCGGCGAGGTCGGCGGCCTGCACGCCACTGTCCTCGACGAACTCCGCGCGCGAGCGCTCGCACAGGTCGAGCAGCCGGTGCGCGGCCTCGTGCGGCCCCGACGCGGCCTTGAACGGACTGCGCTTCAGGTCGAACGCCAGCCGGAAGTGCGCGCTGTCGACGTGCAGGATGTCGCGCCGCGCAAGAAACTCATCGATGGGCCGCTTCGTCTCGCGCCACGCAGCGAGCTCCGCACGCTGAGTGCCGATGTCGAGCTCGGGCTTCCGCGCGCAAGCCTCGCACTCGAGCCAGCGCACGCCCCCACAATCGCCGCAGCCCTGCGCGAGCGAGCAGCACTCGAAGCCGCGCTCGCTCTCGCACGTCTTCGAGGCACACAGCCGGCACGCGACCATGCCGCGGTCCTTGCAAGTCGCGCAGGAAGTGTCTTGCGCCGCCAGCGCCGGAATCGCGCAGGCCAAGCACAGGAGCAGCAGCCGCAGGATCGCGCCCATGGGGCGCAAGTGTAGCGCGCGCAGCGGCCTCAGCGCTCGATCGGCGCGAGCGACGGCACGTCCTCCGCGCGGCGCACGCCCAGACGCCGGTAGATCGCGACCGCGGGCCCCGCCGCCTCGCCATCGGAAGCGGCAGCGCCCTCAAGAGTGATCCACTGCGGCGACAGGTACAGCGGCTCGAGCGCGCCGCCGAGGTCGAGCGCCGGATCGAGCGCGAGCCGCGCGACCAGCGAGTCCGGCGCGAGTGCGAGCTCGGGATCGCGCAAGGCGAGCGGGCTCACGATCAAGTAGGGAGCGTCGGCCCGCGCAAGTGCCGAGGCCAGCTCGAGCGGATCGCGCGCACGGAACGCATCCGCGAGCGCGGGCGACAGCGGGCCGCGGGCACCGTCGAAGCTGGATGCGACGACACCGCGCCGCGCGTGCAGCCCGATCGAGCCCGCTAGCGCCGGCGGTGCCGCGACGCGCCACGACTGCTCGGCGTCGGGATGGTTGAACGCGCCGGGAGACGACGAGCGCTCGCGCAGCCAGCGCAGCGCGGCGGGCAACGCCTCCGCATGTTCGCCACGCACGCTCGCGCGCAGGACCGTCGGAAGAACGAAGGCCGCGATCGCGAGCAGCGCGCCGATCTGCGCGCGACGGTGCTCGAGCGTCGCGCGCACCAGAGCCAGCGCGAGCAGCGACAGGCTCGCCGCCACGAACGTCGCGAAGAAGCGGCGATCGACGAGCGCGCAACCGAGCGAAAGCAACGTGGCAGCCGCGAGCGTTGCGACGAGCGGCTCGCGCATCCGGCGTGCGACGAGCGCGAAGGCGAGCGCGCACGGCGCAAGCGCGAGCAGGAGCGTGTCGGGAGCGCTCGCGAGCAACCCGCCGGTCGCGAGGTCGGGCCACGCCAAGGAAGGCGCCGCATCCTCGCGCGGGATGGCGAGCACCGCGAAGGCCGTGCCCACGAAACCGAGCACCGCGCGCCACGCGTCGCGGCTGTGCTCGCGCTCGGCGCGCGCCGCGCGCAGCACGAACGCGGCGAGCACGGCAGCGCACACGGGCCAAGCCTCCGGGCCGCAGAGCAGCGCCAGAGCCGCAGCGAGTCCGCCGCCGATCGCGCCGACGAGCAGGTCCACGCGCTCGGCGCCGCGCAGCGCCAGCGCGAGCGCAGCGAACTGCGCCAGCGAGAACAGCACGATCCAGCCGTGCGCATGCAGCGAGCCGGCCGGCTCGCGCGCGAGGCCCAGCGGATGCAGCGCCGCGAGGAAGGCTATGGCCAGCGCCGCCGCACCGCCCATGCCGCCGCCGGCGAGGTACAGCGCCAGCGCTGCGGCCGCGAGCACGCCGAGCGCGGCGAGCGTCGGCGCGACCCAAACACGGGCACGCTCGAGCGTGGTCTCCTCGATGCCGCCGAGCTCCACTGCATCCGGAGTGCGCTCGAGTCCGTGCGAGAACCCAACCGCCAGAGCCGCATGCACGAAGGGCGGCCACGGCGGAAGTGAACGCGCGGGCTCGAGCGCGAGAAAACGGTCGCGCTCGGGCACGTGCGCCGTCACGAGCGAGAGCTGGACGAGGCGCATGCGGTAGTCGCTGTCGGAGTCCGCCAGCGACGCATAGGCCCCGCCGCGCGCGCTCGCATCCCCCGTCGCAGGTTGCGCGCGCAGCACGAACGCCAGCGCGGCGAGCAGCGCGAACCCCGCAAGCTGGAGTGTGCGACGCATTCCGACGCGTCCCGCTCGAGCTGCTACTGCCACGCTTCGACCTGCGCCGGAAGCGAGAGATCGTCGAGGATCACTACGCCGCTTCCTTCCACTCCGCTGCGGTGCGGCTGGTTCGCGGCCGCGGCCTGCGGTCCGACGACGAGCTGCGGCACAGATCCATAGCGCGCCGCATCCGCGCGCGCGACCAGCGGGCCGCACAGCACGACGCCCGCGAGCTTGGGAGCCTCGCCGGCGAGAAAACCGCGCTCGAGTCGCGCAGTCGCTTCGCCGCGCGCGAGTGCGTAGAGCGGACGTTCCTCGAGCCACTGCCCCAGCCGCGCGAGCAGCTCGGCGACGTCCTTGGGCTGCGCCGGCAAGTGCAGCGCGAAGAGCTGCGTGCCCGTGCGCTCCGCGTAGTCGCGCCACAGCGCGCCGAGTGCACCGGCGAGGACGTGGTCCTCCGCCTCGGACTCCGGCGAGAGGATCGCGAGCGCGCGCCTCGGATCACTCGCGGGTCCGTAGGTCCAGATCCAGTGCTCGACGCCGTTCGCCTCGCGCCAGCCCAGCTCGAGCGGCACGGGGATGCCCATCGGAGCGCCGCCCTCGGGCCAGTGCTCGAGCGCGCTCAAGAGCTCGCCGCCCGAGAGCGCCGCGCTGCCGCGCCGCCCCGTCGACACGAGCCGCCGTGCGAGCGCCGCCACGCGCCCGAAGCCCGGCTGCGTCGAGCGCGGCTTCGCCAGCGCTGCCTCGAGGCGCATGCGAAGGTCCGCCACGGCGTCGACGCGCACCTCCGCGAGCGCGAAGCCTTCCGTGGGGCGATCGGGCCGCGTGACGACACCGAAGAGACGCCACGGCGCCTCCGGGCCGAGCGGGCTGCGCACGTACATCTCGAAGCCCTGCTCGTTCACCGCGCGGAAGCCGATCGGCTCGCGCCGCGCGGGCAGCTCGCTGCCGTCGCTCGCCAGCCAGCGCAGCTCGAGCCAGAAATCCTCGCGCACTTCGACGGGATGGGCGCGCCGCACGCGCACCACGAGCGGATCGCCGAGTCCCTCCGAGCGCGCGTGGAACGCGCCGGGAGCGACGGACAGATCGAGCGCACTCGCGAGCAGATCGAGCTCGACCCGTTCTGCGGCGTGGCCAGTCGAGAGCTCCGTCTCCACGCTCCGCAAGGCCTCGAGACCCGGCGCCCAGTTCGGCGATGCGCCCACAGGTCGCGCCGCAATCAATGCGGCCGCCGCGCGCTCGCGCTCCTCTGGCTTCGCGCGCAAGTAGTGCGCGAGAAAGCGCTGCTGGCGTTCGCTGCGCACGCACGCGTCGTGTTCCCTCCACGCCGCCGCGTCGAGCACCGCAGGAGAGAGCTGCTCGCTCACCGCGGGCGCTTGTGGAGCGGCCGCTTGCGCGAGGAATGCGAGTGCGAGCGAGGAAAGCACGTTGGAGGATCCCCGCGAAACCTACAGCAACTCTTCGATGAACTGCTTCTTCGGATCGAAGCCGCGCAGGCGAATGCGCTCCGCGGTTCCGGCGGGAAGCGACGCGCGCGGAGCGAGACCGACCAGCTCGCTCTCGAGGATCTCGACGCCGCCGGCGCGCGCGAGCCGCTCCACTTCCTCGTACACGCGCTGCAAGCCCGTCGCACGGAAGTCGCACACGTTCATCGAGACTTGCGCGCACTTCGGTGCGTCGATCGCGAAGCCCATGGCCTTGATGCCCTTGAGCCCGCCGTCCTTCTCGCGGATCGCCTTGGCGATCGACTTGGCGAGCGCGAGGTCTTCGCTGTGCAGGTTGATGTTGAATGCGATCAGGAATTGCCGCGCGCCGATCACGGTCGCGCCAGCGCTCGGATGCAGCGCGTTCTTCGGGCCTTCGTCGGGCACGCGCGCGGGATCGCTCGCGACCGCCTCGCGCAGCTTTTCGAAGCCGATGTTGCGCACGTCGGGCAAGTTGCGCCGCGCGGGAGTGCGCGCGGCCGACTCGTAGAAGTAGACGGGGATCGAGAGCTCGCGTCCGACGCGCGCACCGAGCGCGTGCGCGAGCGCGACGCACTCGTCCATGGTCGAACCTTCGAGCGGAATGAACGGCACGACGTCGGTGGCGCCGATGCGCGGGTGCTCGCCCTCGTGCGTGCGCAGGTCGAGCACGAGACTCGCCTTCGCGATGCCGCGGAAGGCCGCCTCGGCCACAGCCTTGCCCTCGCCGACGAGGGTGACCACGGAGCGGTTGTGGCTCGCGTCGCTCGAGCGATCGATCACGCGCACGCCCGGCACCGAGCGCAGCGCCTCGAGGATCTGCTCGAGGACTTCGGGGCGGCGACCTTCACTGAAGTTGGGGACACACTCGACGAGACCCATGGCTGTGCGCTCCTGTTGCGGACGGATTCGAAGGGCGAGGAGTCTAGCGCGCGCGCTCGAAGGCGATGCGCCCGCCGCGCACGACCGTGCGCACGGGATTGCGGCCGAGCTCGTAGGCGAGGTGGCGGTGGTTGGGCACGTCGAGCACGAGCACGTCAGCGCGCTTTCCGGGCTCGAGCGAGCCGACGCGCGCGCCGCGGCCGAGCGAGCAAGCCGCGTTGAGCGTCGCCGCCGTCAGACACTCCGCCGCGCTCATGCGATAGCGCAGCGCAGCCCACGAAATCACCTCGCTCATGCTCTGCAAGTAGCACGAGCCGGGATTGAAGTCGGTCGAGATCGCGACTGGCACGCCCGCGTCGATCATGCGCCGCCCGGGAGCCTCGCGCTCCTGTCGCAGGAAGAGCGGCACGACCGGACAGAGGACCGCGACGACTCCGTGCGCGGCGAGCGCATCGATGCCGCGCTCGCTGACGTGCTCGAGGTGATCCGCGCTTGCGGCTCCGAGCTCCGCCGCGAGCTCCGCGCCGCCGAGCGGCGTCAGCTGATCGACGTGCAGTCGCAGCCCGAGCCCGTGCTCGCGCGCCGCCCCGAGAATGCGCCGCGACTGCGCGAGCGAGAACGCGATGCCTTCGGTGAAGACATCGCAGTACTCCGCGAGCCCCTCGCGCGCCACGCGCGGCAGCATCTCGCGCACGAGCAGCTCGACGTAGGCTTCCTTGTCGCCGCGAAATTCCTCGGGGAAATCGTGGGCTCCGAGAAACGTCGGCACGAGGTCGACCGCATGGCGCGCGCGCACGGCTGCGAGGGCCTCGAGGCACTTCAGCTCCGCTGCGAGCGACAGCCCGTAGCCCGTCTTGGCCTCGACGGTCGTGGTGCCGAGCTCCAAGAAGCGATCGAGGTGGCGCTCGAGCCGCGCCTCGAGCATCTCGCGCGAAGCCGCGCGCACGCCGCGCGTCGTCGACAGAATGCCGCCGCCCGCGGCCGCGATCTCCGCGTAGGTCGCGCCGCGCGTGCGCAGCTCGAACTCGTCCTCGCGCGTGGTCGCGAACACCGGGTGTGTGTGTGCATCGACGAAGCCGGGGACAAGCGTGCCGCCCGCGGCGTCGAGCGTGCGCGTCGGCGCAAACTGCGCCGCGAGCTCGTCCTCCGGCCCGACGGCGACGATGCGCTCGCCCACGATCGCGACGGCGCCGCGCGGCACGAGCGCCAGCGCCGCGAGCTCGCGGCCGGTGCGCGGCGTCGTGCCGAGGGGCGTGGCCAGCTCGCTGGCGCCGCGAATGAGAAGATCGACCGGACGGAGGGACATCGCGTGGGGCGGCGCGCCCGCTCGGGCCCGCCGCGCCCATGCTACGCGCTGCGCCGCACGGGCTGCAGGTCCTGCTCGAGGCCGAGCGAGACGCGCAGCGCCGCGCACAGCCGCTGGCGCGCGCGCAGCATGATCATCTTCATGTTGGAGCCGCCGACGCGGAGCTCGGCCGCGGCTTCCGCGTAGCTGCGCCCCTCGACCTCGACGAGCTCGAGCGCGCGCCGGTCGCGCTCGCGCAGGGTCGCGAAGGCCCGCAGGTAGTGCGCGAGGAACAGGCTCCACGTCGCGCGCAGCTCGCCCGTCTCCTCGACGTCGGCGGCCCGGCGCACGGGTCCGAGTCCGCCGTCGGCGACCTCCGGCGCGTCCTCCGCGTCCATGCTGACCCAGCGCACCCCCGCCCGGGACTGCGCACGCCGCACCACGTTGGCCGCGATCGTGCGCACCCAGGCGCGGAAGCCGCCGCGCTCCCCGGGCCGGTAGCTGCCCGCGTAGCGGAACACGTTGACGAACGTGTCCTGCAGGAGCACCAGCGGGTCGAGGCGCGCCCCCGCTACTCGCACGCGCCAGCGCAGCCACTCGAGGACGCGCGCGGAGGCGTGCTCGTAGAGATCGGAGAAGCACGGCTCCGAGCGCTCGCGCTGGAACAACTCCATCAGCGCCGTGTCGATGCGGTCCTCGCGCTCGGGCTCGCTCTCGCCCGGCAGGCAGTCCAAGGCCACGCCCCGCTCCAGCAAGAGGGTCTGCGAGCGGAACATCCGGGGGCTCGGGGAGGTCTTCATGCCGCTCCCAAGGCAGCTTGCGTGCCAGCCGCACGGCGGAGCGTGCCAACGTTCCTAAATTATTCATCAGTAAACATTTACGTCGCCCCTTTCGCGCCTCATGCCGACTCGGGCCGCCCGCCGCCGGGCGCGGATGTTCCGATCTCGTAGCAACCGCCCCCGCGCGCGTCGACGCCGCACCCAAGCCCCGCGCTCCTATACTCCCGCCTCTCGCGGAGAGCCCCTCGCGCCCCATGCCGTCCCTGCCCCCACTCTCCGCCCGCTCCGTCCCCGACCTCGCCGCGCCGCCCCCGTCGGCCCTCGCGATCGACCTCGTCAGCGTCGAGGTCGCCGCCGCGGCGCTCCTGTGCGCGACCCTGTTCGCCCTGCTGCGCCGCTCGATCGCCCAGTCGACGCCCGAGCGCGTGCTCGAGGGGGTGCCGCCGGGTCCGGGCCGCGGCGCGCTCGAGCGGCTGCTCGCGCGCTCCGACCGCCTGACCACCAGCGCGGCGATCCTCGAGCTCGCCTGCACGCTGGCCTTCTCCGCCTGCGTCGTGCGGCTCGTCTACGAGCAGGGCAACGGCCCGTGGAGCGCGCTCGCCATCGGCACGCTCGCCTGCGTACCGGTGCTGTGGTTCGCGACCGACGCCCTGCCGCGCAGCCTCGCGCTGCGCGTCGGCGACCGGCTGGTGCGAGCCGGGCTGCGGGCCTTCCGCGTGTTCCAGCTGCCGCTCGAGTTCCTGACCTCCGGACTCGAGGCCGTGCGCCGCGGGCTCCTGCGCCTCTTCGGCGTCCACGACAACCCCGAGTCCACGCGCCAGATCGTCGCCGGGCTGCGCGAGGTGATCGAAGAGGCCGAGATCTCGGGTCGGCTCGACGACTCGGAGAAGGAGATGATCGGGAAGGTGATGGAATTGCGCGAAATCGACGCCGCGTCGCTGATGACGCCGCGCACGCGCATCGTCGCAGCCGACCTCGACGAGGGCCTCGCGGCGGCCGCGCGCCTGCTCGCCGAGTCGGGCCACAGCCGCATTCCCGTCTATCAGGGCAGCGTCGACCGCGTGATCGGGACGCTCACGGCGCGCGACGTAGTGCAGGCCATTTCCAGCGGTCCGCTCGAGAGCGCCGACTTCCGCGCGCTGCTGCACACGCCGATGCTCGTGCCCGAGACCACCAAGGTGCGCGGGCTGCTCGCGGAGATGCGCCGCCAGCGCACGGAGCTCGCCGTGGTCGTCGACGAGTACGGCGGCACGGCGGGACTGATCTCGATCGGCGACATCGTGAGCGAGCTCGTCGGCGAGATCCCCGACGAATACGACGAGGACGCTCCCGCGCAGGTGCGGCGCCTCGCGGACGGCGCGGTCGAGCTCGACGCCAGCCTGCACGTCAGCGAGGTCAACGAGCAGTTCGACCTCGAACTGCCGGAGGAAGCGGACTTCGAGACGCTCGGCGGCTACGTGCTCGCGGAGCTCGGCCGCTTTCCCCAGCGCGGCGAGACGTTCGAGCGCGCGGGCGTCGAGTTCCGCGTGCTCGAGGCGAGCGATCGCCGCGTGCTCAAGGTGCGCGTGCGCAAGCCGGCCGCCGGCGGGGCGCGCTGACGCGTGCCCGCCGTGCGCGACCGCGCGCTGCTCCTGCGGCGCTTTCCCTACGGCGAGTCCTCGCTCGTATGCCACGCGCTCTCGCGCACCCACGGCCGCGTGCACCTGCTCGCGAAGGGCGCCTACCGCCCGACCTCGCGCTTCTACGCGGCGCTCGACCTGTTCGACACGCTCGAGCTCGAGTGGAACGCGACGCCGGGGCGCGAGCTCGCGGTGCTCGCGGCCGGCGAGATCGGGACGCGCCGCGCGCGCATCGCGCGCGACCTCGACAGCTTCCACGCCGGCACCACCCTGCTCGAGCTCGCCGCCTTCGGCGCCCACGAGGGCCACGCCAATCCGGAGCTGTTCGACCTGCTCGAGGCGGGGCTGGACGCCCTGGCCGCGGGCGCGCCGCCGACCGCGGCGCTGGTTGAGTTCGAGCTGCTGTTCCTCCACAATCTCGGCCTCGCGCCGGCGCTCGCGGCCTGCGCGTCGTGCGGAGGCGCTGCGCCGCCGCTCGAGCCCGGCCCAGCGGCCCGCGTGGCCTTCTCGGCCACGAGCGGCGGGCGCCTGTGCTCTGCCTGCGCCATCGCGGCCCGCGCCGCGGGGCGACGGGTCGGCACGCTGCCCGCCCCGGTGCTCGAGCGCGCGGACGCGATCCTCGCCCGGCGCGCAGCCGCAGCCACGCTCGACTCCGACGAGCTCGAGCGCGTGCGAGACTTCGTCGCGCGCTTCCTCGAGGTGCACCTCGAGAGCCGCCCGGCGAGCTACCGCCGCTTCCTCTCCGCACCCAACCGCAACGCATCGCGATGAACCTCCGCCCCGCCGCCCTGCTCCTCGCGTGCGCGCTCGCGGCGGGCTGCTCGAGCACTCCGATCTGGTCGAGCTACCGCATCAGCGATCCGCTCGAAGTGCCCGCGGCGCTCGAGCTCGCCCGCGCGGACCTCGCCGCGGGCCGCACGCAGGAGGCCTACGAGCGCGTGCGGGCGGCGCGCGAAGTGCAGGGCCTCTCGGTCGAAGTGCGCGACGAGCTCGAGCGCCTCGCCGAGACCTGTGCCGCGCGGCGCGTCGAGGAGCTCGTGGCGGCGGGCGGCGACCCCGATGACTTCGACGACCTCGATCCCAAGGAGCTGCCGCGCCAGCTGGCCGTCGAGCAGTCCCTCGCCATCGCGCGCTACCACGTGGCCGACGACTCGCCGCTCAAGGCGCTAAAGATGCTCGAGGACTTGGAGACCGCCTTTCCGCGCCACCACGGGCGCCTCGAGGCGAGTGCGCTCCTGATCGACGCCGGCGTGGCGCTGGTGCGCTCCGACGGCGGCTGGTGGCTGTGGACCGACCGCGACGACGGCGTGCAGATCCTCGAGTTCGTGGTACTCAACTACCCCGGCGAGCGGCGCGTCGACGAGGCCTTCTACGAGCTCGCGGGCGCCTACGAGGCGGACGAGCAGTGGGGCCTCGCGATCCAGCGCCACGAGGAGCTCGTGGTCTCCCACGTCGACAGCCCGCTCGCGGTGGTGAGCGAGGCGCGCATCCCCCACCTGCGGCTCCTGTGGATCGAGAGCCCCGAGTACGACCGCAAGGACCTGCTGCGCGCGCGCACGGAACTCGAGAACTGGCTGGCGGCCCACCCCGGAGGTGCCCTCGCGGAGGACGTGCGCCTCGACCTCGCGGACTGCCTCGAGCGCCTCGTGCAGTCCGACTTCGGCATCGCGCGCTTCTACCAGAAGATCGACCGGCCCTTCGGCGCGCGCTTCCACGCCCTGCGCGCCCGCGACGTGGCCCGCGAGAGCGGCTCGGCCGAGCTCGTCGCGGCCGCGGAGGCACTGCTGGCGGAGCTCCCCGACGTCTCGACGCTGCCGGGCGAGCGCCGCCCCTCGGACAAGGCCTTCGCGCCCGACGAGGACGAGCTGCGCGACGCACTCGAGCGCGCCCGCGAGGCCGAGGCGCGCTCCGAGGCCCAGACGCAGGAGCGCAAGCCGTGAGCCGCCTAGCACGACGACTGGGCGCGCTGTTGCTCGCGCTGGGTGCCAGCGCCTGCGGCTACCGCACCGGCTACACGCCGCCGGTGGGCGCTACGGTCGGAGTGGCCTTCTTCGAGAACATCTCGAAGGAACGCGACCTCGACCGCGACTTCCACGTGCCGCTCTCCGAGTCCGTCCAGCGCATCGTGCGCGCGCCGCTGGTGCAGCCCGACCGCGCCGTGTACCGGATCGACGGCCGGATCCTCGACTTCCGCCGCCGCAACGGCATCCGCGACCCCGACAACAAGCTGCTCGAGACCGGCGTGCGCATCACCGTCGAGGCCCGGCTCGAGCGCCTCGGACCGCAGGGCGAGCTCGAGGTCCTGCGCCGCATCGAGGTGCAGGACGAGCGCGGCTACGCGCTCTCGGACCCCGGCGGCGAGACCGCCGCCCGCGCCCGCGCCCTGCGCAACATCGCGGACCGGGTCGTGATCGACCTGTTCGCCGACCTCGCTTGGGACGCCCCCTGAGCGCCCCCAGCGGGGTGCGCCCGGGCCACGAAAAGTGCCCGCTCTCGCGGTTTGGCCCCTCAAGGCGGCCCGCGAACTGGATTAGGATGCGCCCCGCGCGACGGTTCGCCGGGCCCCTGCAGTCGCTTCTTCAGGGGGTCGGGAAGCGCGCCGATAGTGGAACACGATGAGCGAAAAGAACGACCGCGAAAGGAATGACTCTGGGGACAAGCAGAAGAAGAGCCGCTCGTTCGGCGCCTTCCTGCTCTTCCTGACGGTGCTGGTGGCGATCCTGATCACGCTCGGGCGCCACAACGCCGCCAACACCCTGTCCCTGACGAAGGACCAGTTCGAGTACCACCTCTACCGGGGGGACATCGACACGCTGGAGATCAACCCGACCCACGTCGCCGGCCGCATGCGCGCCGGTGGCCGCCCCTACGAAGCGGCGGTGTCGGGACTCGACCGCGAGGGCGAGCTCGCCTCGCGCTACCAGCAGCTCAAGGCCGCGCCCGAGACGGCCACGATCACCGCCGCGTCCCTCGACGCCGCGCTCGCCTCCGGCGAGTACCAGCCCGAGCTCGTGCGCAAGCTGCGCACCCTCAAGCGCGTCGACAAGGGCGAGCAGCGCCCGCCGAGCGACGAGCCGCCGGTGTTCGAGAGCGGCGAGGAGCTCTACGTGCGCGTGCTCTCGCGCAAGGCCGACGCCAGCCTGCCGCAGCCCAAGGAAGGCTCTTCGACCCTCGACCTGCGCGTCAAGTTCGAGAGCGGCGGTCCCGGTCTCGCGGCCGTGGTCGAGCGGCTCAAGCAAGCGGGCGGGGACTATGAGCGGTACGACTTCGACCTCTCCGAGCGCGGCGGCACGAGCTACGCCCAAGGCGCCGGGGTGTTCCAGCAGTTCCTGCTGTTCTGGGCGCCGTGGATCCTCGGCTTCGTGGTGATCGTGCTGTTCATGCGCCAGATGCGCGCCCAGTCGGGCGCCGGCGGCGTGATGGGCTTCGGTCGCTCGCGCGCCCAGCTCTACACCAAGGAAAATCGCACCAACGTCACCTTCGACGACGTCGCCGGGGCCCGCGAGGCCAAGGATGAGGTGCGCGAAGTGGTCGAGTTCCTGAAGAATCCCTCGCGCTTCACGCGCATCGGCGGCCGCATCCCGCGCGGCGTACTGCTCATCGGCCCCCCGGGCTGCGGCAAGACGCTGCTCGCCAAGGCCATCGCCGGCGAGGCCGAAGTGCCGTTCTTCTCGATCTCGGGCTCGGACTTCGTCGAGATGTTCGTCGGCGTCGGCGCGAGCCGCGTGCGCGACCTATTCAAGCAGGCCCGCGAGAACTCGCCCTGCATCATCTTCTTGGACGAGATCGACGCCGTCGGTCGCCGGCGCGGCAGCGGCATGGGCGGCGGCCACGACGAGCGCGAGCAGACGCTCAACGCGATCCTCGTGGAGATGGACGGCTTCGGCACCGACGAAGGCATCATCGTCATCGCCGCCACCAACCGCCCCGACGTGCTCGACCCCGCGCTCCTGCGCCCGGGCCGCTTCGACCGCGAAGTGACGATCGAGCTGCCCGACTTCGAGGGCCGCGAAGAGATCCTGCGCGTGCACCTGAAGAAGGTGAAGACCGCGCCGGACGCGGTGCCGACCACGATCGCCAAGCTGACGCCCGGCTACTCGGGCGCCGACCTCGCCGCGATCGTCAACGAGGCCGCCATCCGCGCCGCGCTCGCGAAGAAGGATGCCATCGCGCTCGAGGACCTCGACGAGGCCCGCGAGAAGGTGCGCTACGGCCGCCAGAAGAAGTCGCGCAAGGTGGAGTTCGAGGACAAGAAGATCACCGCCTACCACGAGGCCGGTCACACGGTCCTGGCGGCGACCATTCCGGAGATCGACGATCCCCACAAGGTCTCGATCGTCCCGCGCGGGCGCTCGCTCGGCGTGACCTGGATCATGCCGGACAAGGAGAGCTACCACATGCAGAAGAAGCGCATGTTGGGCCAGCTCGCGCTCGCCTTCGGCGGCCGCGCCGCCGAGGAGGTCTTCTGCGGCGACATCTCCGCCGGTGCCTTCGACGACATCAAGCGCGCCACGGAGATGGCCAAGGCCATGGTCACCGAGCTCGGCATGAGCGAGAAGATCGGGCCGATCAACTACGCCGAGCGCCAAGGCTCGGAGTTCCTCGGGGCCGAGCTCGGCCGCGGCCGCGACCACAGCGAGGCCACGGCGCGCGAGATCGACGAGGAAGTGCGACGCCTGCTCACGGAGGCTCACCAGCGCGCGCTGGCGATCGTGACCGAAAAGCGCGCGGAGATCGAGCGCATCACGCAGGCGCTGCTGCTGCACGAGACGCTCAACGGCGACGAGATCGCCCGCCTCGTGCGCGGTGAGACGCCCGAGAACCTGCGCCCCGGCGGTCCGCCGCCGACGGCTCCGGTCGGCACCCCGGATCGCAAGGGTGCGCCGAAGGTGGCGGGCGACGGCAAGCTCGGCGACCTGCCGGGCGCGCCGGGGCTCTCGCCGGCCTAGCGTTCCGCACGCCCGACATCGACGTGCGGAGCGCCCGCGCTCCGACACGCACGCGCGCGGCGCCGGTTCCTCTTGCGCGAGGGACCGGCGCCGCGCCGCTTTCCCTCGGGCCTCGGGATCGGCACAATCGCGCGCGAGGAGAGCCCCGTGACAGGAACGCGCATCTTTGGAACCGACGGAGTCCGCGGCAAGGCGGGCGAGGGCTGGCTCAGCGCCGCGTGCGTCTCGGCGCTCGGGCGCCACGCCGGAGCGGTGCTCGGCGGCACGAAGGCGCGCAAGACGGCGCTCGTCGGCCACGACGGGCGACGCTCCGGTCCCGAGCTCGAGGCGGCGCTCGCGCGCGGCCTCGCCGAGGCCGGCTACGCGGTCACGAGCGCCGGGCTGATCAGCACGCCCGGCCTCGCCCTGCTCACGCGGCTGCGCGAGTTCGATCTCGGCGGCATGATCTCCGCGTCGCACAACCCGGCCGAGGACAACGGCGTCAAGCTGTTCGGACCGAACGGGCGCAAGCTCTCCGACGAGGAGGAGCTCGCGATCGAGGCGCGGCTCCACGCCGACGCGCGCGCGAGCACGGACGGCGCGCCGCCGCTGCTCGATCCGCAGATCGAACAGAGCTACCTCACCTACCTCGTCGACAAGGCCGGCGCGGGCCTGTCGCTCGCGGGCCTGTCGGTCGTGGTCGACTGCTCCCACGGCGGCTCGAGCCGCGTCGCCCCGCGCGTCTTCGGCCGCCTCGGCGCGCGCACGATCGCGCTGCACGCGGAGCCCGACGGCGAGAACATCAACCAAGGCTGCGGCTCGACACACCCCGAAGCCCTGCAGGCCGAGGTGCGGCGCCTCGGCGCCAACGTCGGCATCGCGCTCGACGGGGACGGCGATCGCTGCCTGCTCGTCGACGAGCGCGGCGCGCTGGTCGACGGCGACGCGATCCTCACCATCTGCGGGCGCCACGACGGCCCGCGCTGGAAGGACAAGCGCGTGGTGGCGACGGTGATGAGCAACAAGGGCCTGCAGCGCGCGCTGCGCGATGTCGGCGTCTCGGTCCTGACCGTCGGCGTCGGCGACCGGCACGTGGTCGAGGCCCTCGAGCGCGAGAGCCTGCCGCTCGGCGGCGAGCAGTCGGGCCACATCGTCTTCGGTCGCGACAACTACATGATCGGCGACGGCATCTACACGGCGCTGCGCGTCCTGCGCGCCATGGTCGAGAGCGGTCGGCCGCTCTCGGAGCTCGCCGGCGCCTACCGGGCCTTCCCGCAGGTGCTCGTCAACGTGCGCGTGGCCCGCAAGCCGTCGCTGTCGGGGATTCCGGCCATCGTCGCGGCCGTCAGCTCGATCGAGCGCGAGCTCGGCGACGACGGACGCGTGCTGCTGCGCTACTCGGGCACCGAGCCGCTCGCGCGCGTGATGGTCGAAGGGCCGGAGCACGCGACGATCCAGTCCCACGCCCAAGGACTCGCGAAGCTGCTCGCGACCGAGCTCGGGGCGTGAGCGGCAGCGCCGCCGACCGCGGTCTCGCCCTCGCGCTCGAGACCTCGACTCGCACCCCCTCCCTCGCGGTCGCGCGCGGGGACCGGCGCCTCGTCCACACGCTCGACAGCTCGCGCGCCCACGCCGCGGACCTGTTGCCGGCGCTCGAGCGGCTGCTGCGCGAGAGCGGTGCGAGCCCGCGCGAGCTGGCGCTGGTCGTCGTCGGGACCGGGCCGGGCAGCTACACCGGCCTGCGGGTCGGCGCCGCCACCGCCCTCGGGCTCGCCCGGGCGAGCGGTGCGCGCCTGTGTGGCGTCCC
>Ga0169931_10000896_pt1 | contig 49585 bp, 46 predicted proteins | sample Kivu_15m_20L_FD_129675 | JGI IMG/M metagenome (GOLD analysis project Ga0169931, IMG submission 129675) | Freshwater microbial communities from Lake Kivu, Western Province, Rwanda to study Microbial Dark Matter (Phase II) - Kivu_15m_20L... | ecosystem: Environmental > Aquatic > Freshwater > Lake...
AACTTTAATTAGCAATGAGGTGTTATGACTCCAACATTATTAGGGCGTTGGCAAACGCGGGTTTTGTTGTTATTGACGGTGGGTAATTTAGTTTCTTTACCTTTTGCTTGGGGATTTTTAGGACATGGGTCTGCCATTTACTTTTGGGTTGTGTTTTATGTGGGATTATTTGGGTTAGCTTGGGACCTACTATATGATTTCCTGCAGAAATACTTATGGGATCATGATTGGCCAGGTGTATTTCAATTCTATGCAGGAATTGTGGAGGGAGTGTTTCTGGGTCTAATTCTAGGGACTATAGGATTACCAAAAATTCCTAGAGCAGAATTTCAGCTGGTAACATTTATTCAACATTATGGACTAGTGTGGTTAGGGGTTTATTTATCAGCATGGATAGTCATGCGATTGCTGTTTCCCCGTTGGCGATTTCGCGGTGGGGAATGGCTAGGAAATTGGCCTAAGGGATCTTGAACAGGTTGGGCTGAAAGGAAATTTCTACACAGATATTGACAAATCTCCCGGAATATCCATTTATATTTAATTCCGCCCACCCACTTACGCTTGATTTTTTTCAAGTTTAATTGAGCAAATCTTCATATTGGGTAGAAAGTTTATACTTTCTACCTCTGTTTGAAGGGTCAACCATTTCCAGAAACCCACTTTCAACCCAGTCTTTACAAATTTGAGCGCTGGTGCGTGGTTTAAAACCAAACAACTCGCCGATCTGCTTACTGGTAACTACCTCAAACTGCTGAAACAAAGACAAAGCCTTCCTCTGTCTGGGATCTAGTTGCCTAAGTATGGGATCTTGATCTACTGAACCTTGCAATTCAGCTTCAGCCATGCGTTTCAAAACATTTTCAAAGGCGATAGCCATACCCTCCACAAAATACTCGACCCACTTAGTGATGTCAGCTTCCACTCTTCCTAAGTAATAATTGTGAGACTCTCCCACACTGATGGCTTCATAATAAGCAGTTAGGTTTCGAGCGTAGTATTCCTCCAATGAGTACAGACCCTTTAGGTCATATCCTCCTAGATGCAGAATTAAGGTTGTTAGTAGCCGCGCTGTTCTACCATTACCATCGTAGTAGGGATGAATCGTGGCAAACTGGTAGTGGGCAATGCCAGCTACTACGGGACAAGGAACTTCCTGAGACTGATGAATCCACTTCACCATTGCTTTCATCAAAAATGGTACATCTTTTGCTTCAGGAGGCATATAGACAATTGTACCGTTAGATGCATCCCAAATCACATTTTGCCCATCCCTATAGGCGGAAGGTTGGGCTGTAGTTCTTCCGTCAGACATCACAACAGCATGTAAAGTCTGAATAATCTTTTCACTTACCTGCACACCTGCTGCTACCCATTGTTCAAGCTTTGCCAGGGCGGCGTAGTAACCTTTCACTTCTCGCTCATCTCTGTGCCTACCAGGAAAATGTCCTTCATACTTGACAACATTCTCAATCTCATCTGGTGCGAGGCGGTTTCCCTCGATCATTGTTGAGTAGTGAGTCGTGTATAGCCGCGCTGTCTCGCGCAGGGAAGCCAGCACCATTGCTGTTATAGGTAGATAACAAACTCTTTCCCTCACAGTCTCAATACGCATCAGGAATTTTGCTATCTTCGGGGTAATCGTGTAGTTAGGTGAGAAATTCATCGGCATAATATCGGCACGTTATCTGCATCTAATGGTATTACTATTATGCCGATAACGTGCAGATAATTAGCCCCTAACCAGCACTGAAAGATATTGAACCCTTGCTAGAATAAATCCATCCCAGCGGAGACTATTAGATAGTGGCATATATTGGCGGTTCACAGAACCTTCGGAAAAAGGGGTAGAAGCACCAGATTGGTTCTATGTTCCTGGAGTGCCATCCAGACTAAATGGGCAATTGAGGGGAAGTTTTGGGTGTGCGATCGCTTGACCTTTGAATCAGTATGTGTTACATTTGGGTTTACCTGGGTTGACTTTAGCAGGAGGAGGGTTTTTAAAAACCTTTCTCCCGGGGGGACGTTTTGGTGTACGTAATAGTTTACCACACCCCCTACATTATCATAGATTTAGCCTACTTAAGGAAAAAGTGCCTCCCTTGATAGTGATAGAATTTGCGTCTAAAAATGGGAAGGAGGAAAAAGACAGTTCCCCTCCACCTGAAAAGGGCGATTACTTCGCGAGATCCCATAGGGAGTGCTTCGCAATCGTCATGTAGTACTCAAAAAAAGCAATGAGTCTATCTAACCCAATGGTAACCGGATCTATAGCCACTAAGCCAGGGATATATATATGATGTATCTGAGTCTCAAAAATTGATTACCTATGACTTCTCGGTTGCCTAAGCTCCCCCACCCAACGCTTTTCCTAATCACAGCCCTACCTGTGGTAATTGCTGCCCTTTCATTTTCTTGGTATCAGAGATCAAGGTCATTCCAAGAGGCTAAATCCACACCTACACCTGTAGTTTCTACTACCCAATCTCCTGAAGCTCTTTTAAGTCAAGGCTTCCTCAGCTTGCAAAAGTATTGTGAATCACCACCATCCCCATCTGAAAATACACAGGCTCTATTAACCCCCCACTGTCCCAACTGGGTTCCTGGAGAAAGGATATTAGAAACATCATTCCAAAAACCAGAAGCAACCGTCCCAGAGAAAAAGTCACCTGGGTGGCTTCAATCTCTCAACCACATTATCACTGGGAATGCCAATACCCAAGATCAAAACACACCTCCACCTAAACTACAGTCAGTTACCCGTTTCCCTGAATTGAACCGTCAAGCACGACTGGCTAGAGTTCCTATCTTCATGTATCATGACATCTTACCACAAAAACAAGTGTTTTTTGATGTTACACCGGAAGAATTAGAAGCTCACTTTCAACAGCTACAAAAAGAAGGGGTTACTCCCGTTGGCCCAGATTGGTTGTTAGCCCATTTGCGAACTGGTGCACCTCTCCCCGCTAAACCCGTATTGCTATCCTTTGATGATGGCTATGGGGGACATTACGAATATGTTTATCCTCTTTTAAAAAAATACAATTTCCCAGCTATTTTTTCTGTCTATGTTAAAAAAATGGAGGGTAAGACGGCAAGATCTAGTCTAACATGGGAACAGTTAAGGGAAATGGCAGCCAGTCCCTTGGTAACCATTGCTTCCCATTCTGTCAACCATCCTCGGGATTTACGACAACTTTCCGAGGAGGAACTTTCATCGGAAGTGATAGATTCAAAACGGATTTTACAGGAGCGTTTAGGTATTCCGATCAATTATTTTACCTATCCTGAGGGGAAATTAGATGAAAGAGTTAAGGCGCGGGTAATTGCTGCTGGCTATCAGATGGCTTTTTCCATGGATGATGCAGATGAAAAATTTGTTGGCGATTCCCCCGATTTATTTACCCTAGGTAGGTTTGGACAGTCCCGTCTTAGGGAAATAACTCCCCTAGCTTGGGGTGGATATCCAGCACCGGTAGATTCTACAAATTTCAATTTTAATGTTGACATTGAAAAACGAGAATACAAGGTAAATAACACAGAACTAATTCTTATTGGCGGAGGTATTCCAGGTACATTTCATGCGGATAGCCGCTATCAATTACCAGATATGCTAAAAGACACACAAGTAATTGCTGCAGTTGATGGAGGTTTCTTTTCCTTAAAATACCTAGACTCTAACACGATGATTGGACCAGTTTTGAGTGGCAATCGTGGTTTTATTCCTGGTAATGCCAGTGAAAACTTGAAATTGCGAGACCGTCCCCTAGTCCTAATTAACCCCCATTCGGTTAGTTTTATACCTTTTGTTCCGGAAACCCACAATACCCTCGAGGGAATTCAAGCAACTTCACCGGAAAATAAGGGCGTAACAGATGCCTTTGTGGGTGCGGCATGGTTGGTAAGAAATGATACACCTCGACCTGCTGCTGATTTTGGTAACTTATATGACTATGATGCTGCTCGTCACCGAGCCTTTTGGGGGATCAATTTAGCAGGAATGCCAGTAATTGGGGTGACAAAAACTCCTGTAGGTTCTGTATCTTTGGGGGAGATTCTCTATCAGTTAGGATTTCGGGATGCGGTGATGCTTGATTCGGGTGCTAGCACTTCTCTTTCATATCGAGGCAAATCCTTAGTAGCTTATACTCCTCGTCCAGTTCCCCATGCGGTTGTCCTTGTAGCACCTCAAAACCCACAACCTGTTCCTACCCAATCCCCAAATAATTAGAGACTCAATCAATGGCAAATATGGTTGGTAAAATTAAAAGTATTAGTAACACTAACAATAGAAATATTCATAGTGCTATTACTGGTATAATATGTATGATAAGTTTGACGGCTGTGAGTAATATTATGGGATGCAGCAAAAATGTATTACCCAATAATATGGACTATTCCTCAACTTCCCCTATTTTTACACCTTCCCCCACTTTCACTAGTTCTAGTAAGTCTAAAACTGCTGCGGCTAAGTTGCGACAATTAGGACTGAGATATCGCCAGCAAGGGCGTTATACAGATGCTATTATCTCCTTAGAAGAGGCCACCTCTGTGGAACCAGAAAATCTTTCTGGACAGGTTTTATTGGGTTGGACTTTACACCTTGGTGGTAGAGAAGCATCTGCTATGAAGGTATTAGAGCAAGTATTAGAGAAAGATGCTAATTATATTCCTGCATTAAATGCTTTGGGAATAGTTTATCTAGTGAGTGGAGATTTAGACAAATCAGTAATAAATCATGAGCGTGCAAAAGAAATAAGGGCAAATAATGAAATCGCCTATTATAATCTAACTCTCGCTTATCAACGTCTAAAGAAGTATGATTTAGCAACAGCACGGGGTAAACAAGCCACAATTTTAGAACCCACCAATCCCCATCCTTGGGTTGCTTTGGCATTGGTTTATTGGGGACAAGGGATGAAAACACAAGCACGACAAACTTATAACCAAGCAGTACAGTTAGACTCTCGTTATGGACAATCTAAATTTTTAATTAACCTTAAACAAGCTGGGTTCAGTGAAGAACAGATAGATAATGTAAGAGAGATTGTAAAAATCCTCTAAAATATAGCTTGTGCCAAAACGCGATAAACAGAGTAGATGAATAAAATTGAGTGCATGCGTTTTGGCTCCTGTCGGGTTGCTCGATCAATAAAAATGGTAGAATAGGAATAGAGTATAAAAAATTAAACGAATGAATTCTAATAACTTACAACAAAATCTTGATAGATTCCGTCCCTGGTTAACCTTATTAGCAGTAACCTGGTTGTTAGCATCTTTGGGTCTAGGTTGGTTGGTAAACTCTTTAATAGTTATTTTCACTCTGTTCCTGATTATACCAGTTGTGGCATTTTTTGGCTTTCGCTGGTGGTTGCAAGGGAATTTAGTGACTGATAAATGTCCAGTTTGTGCATTTGAATCAACCGGTTTAAATAATACCCAACTCCAATGTCCCAATTGTGGTGAGCAACTATCAGTGAAAAATGGTAGATTTAGCCGTTTAACACCAGAAGGTACAATTGATGTCACAGCAGTGGATGTGACAACAGTTGAAATAACAGCTAAATCACCGGAAGAATAAACTGCATTTATTAATTTTGCTTTTTTTCACTTTTTCACCAGAATATAGGCACTGGCATATTCTGGTAGTTGTCTAATATACTGCCTAAATTCCGTTTGATTTTTAAAAACACCCGCTAGGTAGTCTAACTGATGTAGGTTGGGTAAGAATGCTCCACCCGTGTCCGCTACCACTCCCATTTGTAGACGTTTATTTTTTCCCTGGTTATATTCAATTAATACCACTCTTCCTAAACCAATATTCAGCACGTCTCCAGCAAAAGTGACACCTGGTTTAATGGAAATTTTCGCGTCTATTTTATATCCATAACCTTTGATTTGGTCAACTGGTCTGAAATACCAATAACGCTTTTGTAGTGTGTCCTTGACTCCTCTTATGTAGGATATGCCATTATTTCTGTCTACGTTAAAAAATCCCTTAGAACCATCGGTAAAATTAACTAATATTGTCCCCTGCATTAATGCTTCCTCCAGTCCTTGACGAGTCAAATATGCTAGAGTTTCTACTTTGCCAAATTCCTTTCCACCTGGTTCATAAATTCCAGATAGTACGTCCTGCTTGGTGTATTTAGTGTAAAATTTATCGGTGGCTAAATTGTCTTTTAAGCTATAAATTGGTATGTTGTATGTACTTGTTTTGATATGAGAACCAGGATGAGTGAAAACTGCATACTTTGTAATTCTCAGTTGTTTTTGTTCTGGTTTATCTGGATTATAAGCTTTCCATTTAATTACCCGAAAATTGGCATTAATAAAATTAGGATCTTGCAGTCGGGGAGGTCGGTTTTTCTTCAGATCTTCCCGTAAGGTGCTAATCATAAAATCTAGGGTTTTTAGCACATCTTCTACCTTAACTCCTTGACTTACTAATAATCCATTTCGAGAAATATTTTGATCCTTTTGAGAATAATCTTGAAAATATTTCCTGGTATTTGTCAGTACAAACAATAAATCTTTGGCATTAAAACTCACTTTTGTATTTGGTAATTTCATGGGTTCTAAAATAGACTTCCCATTCAGACTATATTTATATTTTTGCCATTCATCAATCACCGAATAAAAGACAGATGAATCCTGGGATTGCTCAATTCTTGGCTGTGTATGTAAGGGCTTATTGGTTGCGTGTAGAAATTGATATTGATTTACACCGATAACTGATAGAAACGTGATCAGACCCGCTAAAATTTGAACTTTGAGACCCAATCGCATGTTAATCATAAGCTGTGTTTAGACTTTTTAGACTTTGTAAAAAGAATTATTTCAGAAATTGTAGATTTTGTCTATTATTCATCCATTTCCTTTAAGGTGGCTAAAGCGGAGGGGGATAACCGACTCAAATAACGGAAAATCCAATATTTGAAGATGGTGTTTAAAATTACGGGGAAAGTAGCAATAAAAAGGAATATGACATTTCTATTTGCGGGTAATCCCAAGTGTTCTGCTAGACTTTCTAAAATAATTTCCCAACCATGGGGAGAGTGGAAACCTACAAATATATCCGTTATTAAAATAATTAGAAAAGCTTTGGCACTATCACTTAACCCATAGGCTATTTTATCTAACAATGACTGAACTACCTCTATATCTTTTTTTCTCCAACCAATAATAATGGCAAAGGAGATTAATGATATGACATCAGCAAATATATTACCTATAGCCAGACTACTATCACGACGAAATTCCTCTGCCAGATCCAATGCTTTATCTTTTACCTCTAGTTCTATTTCTTCAACAGATAAAGGAGGTGCCGTATGTAATAAATTTTGGAACTGCAATTTTCTCTCGAAGGTTTTCAGTTCATTCAGTGCTTTTTCCTCCATTTCTCGGTTTAAAAACACTCTTTGATTATCTTGACTCATCCACTGAGTAAATAGAGGTGTAAATAATAGGTTTTTAGAAAAATTTTGTACTATTAATGGGATAATTATTATTAATAGGAGGAATCTAATTCCTATCCTAGTTTTATTTCTAGAAATGCGGTAGTTGTTGATGAAATCACTCTCTGCTGTTGGGGTAAAGTCCTTAGCAATTTTACTCAAAGTTCTGGCAATTGACCCGGGAAATACTCCTTTTTTTTGATTATCATTGGAGTCTACATCTGTTGATTTATTATTGAATTGAACTTCTTTATCACTGGTTTTTAATGGTTGTGTAATTTCCATGTATTTACTATCATTACGCTTCTGAGTATAATTGGCGATAACTTCATCAATAAATTTAAGTTTTTCTAAGAGATCATTATCATAAACATATTGATTATTGGTATCGGTAGATCTATGGGTAAAAGTCATGCCTAAATTAAATTCTGCCAGTCGAATTTTGATGATAGTTAAATTTCTATTCAGGTTCCCTTGCCAAAATTCCATGACATTATCACTATAGTTTGCGGACTGAGGGGAAATTTTTTGCCCGTTAAACTCTTGAATTTCAATATTTCTAATCTCCCAAGCAGCTCGATAAGCCGCTAAAACAGCTCTGTGGGGAGTGTTAATAATCCAGCTTTTCAACCCAATCCAATAGGTTGTGATTCTTTGATAGGGATCCTTAGTATTCATGATGATGAGGGAATGTATTTTGGTTCATTCGAAAATTGCCACACGCAGTTGGCTTCTTACATTAGACGAAGTCAAGCCCAAGTTGCAAATTCACCTTGACAAACACGGTGGAACGGTTTATTATGGTTGGTTGTGCACTAATTTGGAAGTATATACCAAAACCACGTCAAGTGGAATCAGTGCCAATCGTCTCTCTCATTCTCGCTCGGATCAGGTAGACACCAAAGGCTGGTAAAAAGCATACTACAGCTATAGACAGAAGATCTTTATGGATCAATGCCAGCTACCTGTACGGCAAATTTAAGGACAATCCCATGACTTACGCAATTATTGAAACCGGTGGCAAACAGTTAAAAGTAGAAGCAGGTCGTTTCTACGATATTGAACTACTCCACGCTCAACCAGATGAAAAAGTAACTATAGACGCAGTGTTACTCGTGCAACATGAGAATGGATTGTCCATAGGGCAACCAAGAGTCTCTGGTGCAACGGTAGAAGCAACTGTCTTACGGCATTTTCGAGGTCGTAAGGTCTTGGTTTACAAGATGAAACCCAAGAAGAAAACTCGCAAAAAACGTGGACACCGTCAGGAAATTACTAGGCTTTTGATTAACTCTATTAAGCTTAATGGCGAAACTCTTGCCCATCAAGACTCTCCCCTTTCTCCTGAACCCCTTCCACTGGAAGACCCAGGTCTTGATTTGCAAGGTGAATGATAAGTTTAACCTTAATTTGAATTTAATTTGACAAGTTTGAGAGGAAAATATGGCTCATAAGAAAGGTACAGGAAGTACACGAAATGGTCGCGATTCTAATGCTCAACGCCTGGGTGTAAAGCGTTTTGGTGGACAGGTTGTACGTGCAGGAAACATCCTAGTACGCCAGCGTGGCACCAAGTTCCATCCTGGTAATAATGTTGGCATTGGCAATGATGACACCTTGTTTGCTTTAATTGATGGTGTGGTCACTTTTGAAAGAAAGGGCAAAAGTCGCAAAAAGGTTAGTGTTTATCCCCGTGTTACTGAGGAAGCGGTAGCCAGCTAGTTATCCGTGGGTGGAATAGGGGGAAATGGGTAAAAATTAAGCCCCCTTGCACTTGTTTAATTCTAGTGTTCTTAAACAAAGGTCTTCCACAAAGCGCCTAATCCTAAGCCTGAAAAGGAAAATAGGGAGATCAACCAAAAAGTTAAGCCTGGTTTCAATCCTTGGGACTGAAAGTCTATCTTAGCTAGTATGGTTGAGGAAATAATTAGTAAAGCATCTAGAAATACTCTAAACCAAGCAATCATCAGGAAAAACAAAAAAGCCACTAAAATTGTCACTGCAAAACTTTTGAGATTTGACTCGAACAATATAGTGTAAAAACTGACTATTTCTGATAGTGGAGTAGTTAAGCTGTTTAACAAGAGCAATAGTCCAACCCCAAGTATAAACCAGAAAAATAGGGGGGGGTTAGTCTCCGATACTAGCCAACCCAGGGCGATGTAGCTAAGAAATACCAAAATTAGAGACAACCAAGGAACTTTTTGCAATATTGACATATTGGTAGGGGGGAGATGGTTATTCGAGTCCATGGGCGTTTATACTTACTTACAATTCCCATTTTTACTGTATATGCTATAAGATTAACTAACTTTTTGATAGACTTTTTAACCCTGGAAATTTAGTTGGGTTAAGATATTAAAGATTTGTAAATTAGTGTAACCAAGTGTCATCTTTCAAGAAAGGTCAGGGACTAATCATGAGACAACTAGTGATTTTTGAGCGCGTATGCCTGATTGGTCATATCGTTTCTATGGTTTTCGGGCTCGTGGGAATACTACTGGTAATTCCCAATGCTGAGTTAATTTTTGAAGAGGTACTAAATTTATCAGAAGTAGGACAAACAGCCATGCAGTGGAGTATGGCTGGTGGTGGTGTTGCTTACATGATTTTAGGTGCTGTAGGTGTTTTCCTCTATGCTGTCCGAAACTTAGGTTTGGCAAGATCCCTATATTTCTTGATTCCATCTTTATCTATTTCTTTGACTAGTGAGTTATTGGGAACCAGTACAGGTTTTCCTTTTGGTCACTATAGCTATTTAAGTGGTTTGGGTTATAAAATTGCAGGTCTCGTACCTTTCACTATTCCTTTATCTTGGTTTTATGTGGGAATTGTATCATACTTGTTAGGACGTACTGGTTTCGATGTAGATAGAAAACCTACTTTACTGCGTCATTTAGGTGCGATCGCATTGGGAGCTTTATTGCTCACCTCTTGGGATTTTGTGTTGGATCCAGCAATGAGTCAGACGTCCTTACCATTTTGGTATTGGCATCAACCAGGTTCTTTCTTTGGCATGCCTTATCAAAATTTTGCTGGTTGGTTTGGCACCGGTTCTTTGTTTATGACAGTATCAGCCTTATTATGGAGAAATAACCCAATTAATTTGGAAAGATCCCAATTAAACGTAGCCCTAATAGTGTATCTAGCCAACTTTGGTTTTGCTACTGTTATGAGTTTAGCTGCTGGGTTCCCTATTCCTATAATTTTGGGTCTATTCCTAGGAGTTGCACCTGCTATCCTATTATGGTCAAAAGCGCCTAGTAAATCCATTTCTGCAGGACTAGAGTCAGGAAATCAGTCGGTGATGAGCAATGTTAATAATGTTAATGTTGTTTTAAAATAATCCTCCAGTGCTGGGTGAATAAAAGATCAGATTTTTCACTCAGCACTGCGTCATAAATCTCTTTAGAGAAAGTTAATAGAAGTAACGGTATAAAGATCTTGATTATAGAAGCCAGTATTCCCCTAGAATTACCCCTAATATTGCTAGTGTTTCAGGTTCCAGCAGTGCTAATTTTAATCTCACGGTTGCTGAAAGGACCAACAAGACACCCACCCATAGAACCACAACAACCCACCCCTGATATGTTAGGCAGCGTAAGTGTGATTGTACCAACTTTAAATGAAGCCCTACGCATCACTCCTTTACTAAGCGGTCTGACTCGACAAAGCTACGAGGTTAGGGAAATAATTGTTGTTGATAGTAGATCCAAGGATGGCACTCCGGATTTAGTTAAAGCAGTACAACAAAAAGATCCTCGATTTCGGGTTATGACAGATGACCCCCTACCTACTGGTTGGGTAGGTCGTCCTTGGGCCTTACATAATGGCTTTTTGTTTAGCTGTGAGGAGAGTAAGTGGTTTTTGGGAATGGATGCGGATATTCAACCCCATCCAGGGCTAGTAGCTAGTCTAGTTAGAACTGCTGAAGCTGAAGGCTATGATTTGGTTTCCCTGTCTCCTCAGTTTATCCTTAAGTATCCGGGTGAATGTTGGTTGCAACCCTCCCTGTTATTAACACTGTTATACAGATTTGATCCGGCTGGTACTCGTACATCCCAGCCTGAAAGGGTAATGGCCAATGGGCAGTGTTTCCTATGTCGACGCTCAGTTTTGGCCACTATGAATGGTTATACTAGTGCCAGGAGTTCCTTTTGTGATGATGTTACTTTGGCTCGCAATATTGCTGCTGCGGGGTTTAAAGTGGGTTTTTTAGATGGAGCTAGGGTTTTTCAAGTGCGAATGTATGAGGGCGCCATGGAAACCTGGAAAGAATGGGGTCGTAGTTTGGATTTAAAGGATGCTTCCCCACCTGGTCAAGTTTGGGGGGATCTGTGGTTATTGTTCTGTGTTCAAGGTTTACCCCTACCGGTGATTTTAGCATTCTTGCTGGTTTCCCCATCCCCCTATCTCCCTGGTTCCCTTTTATTGGCGTTAAATGTTTTTTTATTGATCATCCGCTTTGCTCTACTGCTGGCAATTTCTCCTTCCTATGACCGAACAAATGCTTATGGTGGTTGGTTATTTTGGCTTTCCCCTTTCTCTGACCCTCTAGCAGTTATACGCATCTTTTTATCAGCACTTCGCACTCCTAAAGAGTGGCGTGGTAGAAAGTATTGATTAGTGTTAATTAATTATCATCCTTTTCCACTTGATCGCCCCTTTCTAGCTCCCACAAAATCTGATTCCCTTCTCGTCTAACTCGTGACACTATCCAGTTACGCCATCTCCACTGATCACCGCGACTTGTCACTGCACTGGCATGAACATCCATTAAATCTGCTAGTTCGGAACTGGTGATTAAGTAACCTTTCTGGGCAATTTCGTCCGCAATCTTTAGGGTTTCCATGAGATTACGGATTTGTAATATTCTCATTTCCGGGGGTTTTTCTTCCTGTGTCACCACAGATATTCCTGTAGATGTTTCCATAGTTCTTTCTTCCAATAAACAAGTTCTACCTTCCAACATATTTTGAGCAATTTTTGCTGATTTTGTTGGATAATCAGATACTTTTGTTACATCTCTTTGAGTTATTTGGGTTAAGGTTTCTTGACAATTAGTTAGCAACTGTTGGGGGGATAATTGTTGCAAGGGGGGAATTTTGCCACTCGCAAAAGAACGGGCAATAGCATCGCATCTTTCATTACCTGTATTACCTGCATGTCCACGTACATGCTGCCACTTGACTAGCTTGGTGTTCAGCTTGTCTATAATTTTTAGTAGCTCTTGGTTTTGCACCGGAGTGCCATCTGATTTTTTCCAACCCTTTTTTTTCCATCCATGTATCCATTTAGTCACACTATTAATTAGATATTCGCTATCGCTATATAGAGTAATAGGTTCAACTTGTCCGGATTGAGCTAATAATTGAAGTGCCCCGATCGCAGCTTGGATTTCCATTTGATTGTTTGTAGTGTAGTCAGATGCTTCCCCCATTTCATGAATTGAACCATCATGAAAGTAAACAACCACACCCCAACCACCAGGACCTGGGTTTCCCTTGCAAGCTCCATCGGTATATATACTTTTAATTATGCGTTGATTTGACATGATAATTGGTTAAAAGTCTACTTGGAGTTTATTCATATATCATATCCTTCAGTTATTTTTGATGATGCAATTGGGACAAAGGAGTTGACAACCCATCGATACTAACAAAATTTTTCTGCTGATGATATTCTCTAATACCTAGTTGGCCCTTTTTCATAGCCCAACCGATCAAAGTTTGTCTTTGTCCAAGGTATTCATAAAGTGGTACTCCAAAACCACAGGAAGTTTGTATTCTGTCAATATCCGCAACAATGATTTGTCTGGTTCCAGCTATGGGAGGAAATAAGGAATATAATTGATCCCACTCATAATCATCAGGTAAAATAGTTCTTCCCTGACCATAGAGTCTGAGAATGCAGGGAGGTTCTTGGAAAGCACAAAACATGAAAGTAATTCTGCCATTTTCTAACAGATGAGCAGAGGTTTTGTTCCCACTACCTGTTAAATCCAAATAAGCAACCCGGTGGGGTGAAATGACTCGGAAACTGTCTAATCCCTTGGGAGAAACATTAACGTGGCCTGTGGAACTTAGAGGAGCTGTGCCAACCAAAAAAATATGCTGCTTGGCGATAAATCCTTGTAACTCCTCCGTAATAGAGTTAAAAACCTTAGCCATAAATAATTGGGATTTGCTAATATTTTTCTTGAGCGGTTATTTTATATTCCCAGATTAACTGCTGATACAAATGTCGTCAATATTTTTATCTCCTCCCATCCAAAAAATTCACAATCCCCTAGCTGACCATTTAAGTATTGAGTTATATGTTTTACGCTTAGATTTAATACATTTACAGATAAATGGTAACAAATGGTTTAAGTTGAAATACAATCTCTTGGAAGCGAAACATAACCAGTGTACCAGCTTGCTAACCTTTGGTGGTGCATATTCCAATCATATTTTTGCTACTGCAGCTGCGGGTAGGATTTTTGGCTTTGAAACTATTGGTGTTATCCGGGGAGAACCAACCCTACCTCTTAACCCTACCCTGCGCTTCGCTCAAGAACAAGGTATGAAATTATTATATTGCGATCGCCAAACTTACCGACAACGTCATACACAAGAAGTTCAGGAAGATCTGAAACAACAGTTACCAAGATCCTCAAATGAAACCTTTATTATTCCTGAAGGTGGTGGTAATTTAAATGGCGTGCGCGGGTGTATGGAAATCATGCAAGACATACAATTTTTTGATATAATTTGCCTAGCTTGTGGTACAGCTACCACCCTCACAGGTATTGCTCTATCACCCAGGGATAGAACCAACTTACCAACAAGAATTATGGGCTTTCCCGTATTGAAAGATGCCAGATTTTTAGAGGGGGAAATAGACAGACTAATCAGCGACTACCTAAACTCTAAGCTACCCACTTTGGTAAATCATCCTACGTCTTGGCAATTAATCTATGATTACCATTTTGGCGGATACGGAAAAATAGATCGACAACTAATTCAATTCTGTCACCAATTCCATCAACAACATCATATACCACTAGATTATATATACACTGGCAAAATGTTTTATGGAGTTATAGACTTGTTAAAACAAGGATTTTTCCCACCGAGTAAAATATTACTAATACATACTGGTGGGTTACAGGGAAATTTAGGAATAGAGCAAAAACTCACCCAAAAAGGGATAATGACCCCTAACCCCTTTAAGCAGTGCGAAAGCGAGCCAACTCCTGACCGGTTTTAGCATCATGAGCATGAACCGTGCAGACCAAACAAGAATCAAAAGAACGAGCAACATGTCCTACTTCCACCGGATCCGTAGGATCAGTAATGGGAGTACCAATTAACGCCTGTTCCACAGGTCCAAGATGACCATTACCATCACGAGGTCCAATATTCCAAGTTCCGGGAGCAATAACCTGGTAGCTCTTAATCTTACCCTCAGCAATTTCTATCCAGTGACATAAAGCACCTCTAGCTGCTTCCGTCGCTCCCCAACCTTTACCATCTTTTTCTTGGGGTTTAATATACCAAGGTTCGTTTAATTTAAACTCTCTCAAACAACGTTCTGCTTGACGATATAACTTAACCAGCTCATGAACCCTAGCCAATTGTCTGAGATGAACACTTGCACCACCCATTTTTTTAAAAACATCCAAAATAAATGGGTCATAATGTTGCCAAGTTTCTCCACCATTCCCACCTGCAACTAATTGACGTGCCAAAGGACCTGCTTCCAATCTACCTAAATCTTGATGAAGGACTGCACTAGACCAAGAATAAGCACCGACAAAATCCTTTTGGTTGTTAATAGTTGGGGAAGTCTTGCGATCGCTTGGATGCCAATCTTGAGTACCTTCATCATACCAAGAATGGGTTAAATTTTCACGAGTAAAAGCCTGATTCATAATAGAATGTTGATCTTTGTGACCATCATAAACACCACCCTTCATAATCACTGCTGCATTGCGCCCATCAATAGTAGGTTTATTATATTTATCCTCATGAGGTAAATATCCCCAGGTGACAAATTTTTCCACACCCACACCATACTTATCCAGTCCAATCTCTAAACCCATACGCCAATACAAACCCAGATCAGATTCTCTGTGTTTAATATCCTCCTCCAACCAAGTTTGAAAATCCTGATATGATTGAATTTCCTCATATCTTTCCAATGAACAACCCAACCACACTGGTTCTAACCAATTAGTGCGAAAATATTCCAACATTCCCCAAGCGCGGGTAATATCACTGAGAGAGGGGGCGCACATCACACCACCGGGCACCATATAACTGCTGTGAGGCCATTGCCCTCCTAATAAAGCGTAGATTTCCACCGGTTTAGCAGAAATAGTGACACCAAGTTCGTATGATTTGCCTGTAAAAGCAGCAAAGCGACGACAAGCTTCATCATAAAAATGACTACTGCGATAATTCTGGTGAGTTAAATCAATAGCAAATAATCCGTAAAAATAACGAGGGATACTTTGAATCGTCTCCACAATTTGACCTAAATTTCTAGCCAAAATTGCATTTCTAGGAACCTCTGTTTGCCAAGCAGTATCTAAAGCCCAAGATGCAGAACTTAAATGAGAACCACCGCAAATACCACAAATTCTGGGAGTAACAATTAGTCCAGCTTGAGGATCCTTATCGCGTAAAATGATTTCAAAACCGCGAAAAAGTTCTGCATGAGTCCAAGCGTTTGTCACGTATCCATCTTCTATTTCCACTCGGACATCTAAATCACCCTCAACTCTACCAACGGGTGCAATATCTAATGTTTGAATTGGCATATTTTTACAGCATTAGCAATGGGTTGACAGTAATTGTTTAGATCTAAACCAAAAAGAAATCCTCATCAGTCCATTTTGGTGCAGTATCCTTGGCTACAACCGTGAATACCGCATAATCTTTAGGATTAACTCCTGGGGGTATTTCCTTGGGAACACCCATAATGGTTTGGGTCTTAAATACTGTTCCCGGTTTTAGATCATGAAAAGGAAATTCCGGTTCTGTACAACCAATACAGGGCATACCAGCACGGGTTTTTGATGATACTCCATTCCACAAAATCCGATTACAGGAGGAATGGGTCATGGGTCCACGACAACCTAAGTCATAAAACAAACAACCTTTGCGATCGCCAAATTCTGTAGTTGTTGCCCTATAAGCAAAGTGAATATTGCGGGTACAACCGGTTTCAGCAAAGGTATTAAAGAAAGTTTGGGGACGATGTAGTTCATCTAAAGCAATATCACTTATACGTCCAGTAGCAATTGCCACTAATATTTGCGATATCCAATCGGGGTGAGCGGGACATCCGGGGATATTAATTACTGGTAACCCGCCCTTACTAATAAAATCTTCACCTAAAAACCCGCCCTTTTTCCGTTTGAGGAACTGTAAACCTTGAGATTCACTGGGGTTAGGTGACATAGCGGGAATACCCCCCCAAGTAGCACAGTCCCCAATAGCAACTACAAAATTAGCAGCTTTGGCCAAATCTTCTAACCATTGTTTCATGGGACGGTCAGCAAAGCGATTCCACTCCCCAGTACCATTGGGAGCGTTGACCACAGTACCTTCAAACACCAGGATATCCAGGGGAGTTTTACCCAAAATACATTCCCACAATAGGGTTTGTAGGTTGGTGCCCATTTCTAAACCCAGGGAGGGATGCCAGAGAATCTTAATTCCAAAGTCAGCTATTAGGTCACAAGCGGTGGGATCCTCCGCATTTAAAAAGGACATGGTGTCACCAGAACAAGCACCACCTTGTAGCCAAAGTACATTAGTCATTGGGTATATTGTGTCGTGATGGGGAAGGTTGTTAGTTTGCAGTCGTTTTAAGGTGAAAGTACACAGAGAAGCGGAAACTTATAGATTTTAATTAGATTGTGATTAGATTATGTTAACCTTAATATCAAATTTCCTTCCGATGTTAATGTAACCAAAACCAAAAAATTATGATGTATAATAGTGTTACCTTAATTAATTAGATTGTTGGTTTTGTCGTTTTTTTATTAATTTATTTTTTATTTTGCAGATGCACACTTGGCAATGGCAAGAATGGCAAAGTCTACCATATCTTACTTGTAGTATTTTGACACCCTGGTCCCATGGGTTTTTTACCCAGCAGTTTTGGCCTCTCCCACCTCATGAATTGACTAGGGTATTACAACCACAGGCCAGCACTTATCGTTTAAAACAAGTTCATGGTAATATAGTGTTGACACCCCAGGAGGTAAATCAGTATTTAACTGAATTTGGTGATGAACTGGCGTTAGCAGATGGTTTAATTACCCAGGAAGCGCAACAAGCTGTTTGGGTTGCTTCTGCTGACTGCACGCCCGTTTTAATCGCTGATGCAAAAACAGGAAAAGTGGCAGCCCTACATGCGGGTTGGCGAGGTACAGCAGCTAGAATTGTTCCTCAAGCAATTGAAAAAATGCTATCTCATGGTAGTAGATTGGAGGACTTACGCATTGCTATGGGTCCTGCGATTGCTGGAGAGGTTTACCAGGTTTCTCTGGAAGTGGCAATTCAAATCGGAAGTTCGATTTTACCCGACCATGAACCGGAGGAAATAGTTGCTACTTTACAGAGTTTATCAGATTCTCCCCTTTTACCCGATGCAGAACCAGGCAAGATTCGTTTAGATGTCCGTCGAATTAATGTTTTACAATTGGAAGAGTTAGGAATTAATTCAACCCAAATTGCTGTTGCTCCTTATTGCACGTATCAATGCCCTGAACACTTTTTTTCTTACCGAAGACAAAGGGAGAAAAAAGTTCAGTGGTCGGGAATTGTCAGTGTGGAATTGGATGGAAATTAAAGCCGATGATGGGATTTGAACCCACGACCTGCTGATTACGAATCAGCTGCACTACCACTGTGCTACATCGGCACAAACAATATATAACCATAACACAATCTCGAAAAAAATGCTAGACCCAAATATTAAAAATCGCTTGAAAGCTGAAATAGCTTCGCCCTATAAAGGACTAAGACAATTTATTTATATTGGTATGGGTGCTTCTGGTCTTATAGGTGCCTTTGTGTTTTTCTTTCAAATATTGGCCGGTAGGAACCAAGCTCTACCTAATTTTGCCCTGCAAATAGGAATTGTTGCTATAATGGCCTTATTATGGAAATGGGAACGCAAAAGCAAAACCTAGAGTTACTTTAAACTTTAATCATACAACCAAGTGTTATTAGAAAAGTCGTCCTTTTTTGTATCTGCTTTAGACTTGTCTATAAATATTTCCGGAGGACTGTAAGATTTTCTGGGGTTGATAACTAAGGACTTGGCAACATCTTTTGTTGGTTGTGTGGATTGGACAGATTCCCCCGTAGAATTGGGTATGACTTGTTGAGCTGTTTGCTGTTTGAGTTGATTGTTTTCCTCTATTAGAGTAGAATTGGATTCAGCTAATTTTAGAGCGGTTTTTTTCGTCTCGTAGAGTTCCTTACCTAATTTCTCCGAGAGAGACCTTTGTTCTGATAAGGCGTTCTTCAATTCACCTAGTTCCTGCTGCATAGCAGTTTCTCGGACATGGTATCTGTTCAGGGACTCCTGAAGTTCTTGTACTGTAACTCCCCAGTGCAGACCATTAGAATTATCACTGGTAGAATTACTTGAGACTATGGTGACAGAGTTAGATCCATCTTCAGGGAGTTCCAGATCTGGAATCTTTTTTGCTGTGGTTTCAACCACAGATTCATCGGGAGTGAACTTTTGAACTTCCTCTTGTAGTAGATCAGTGAGACGTTTTCTAGGCATTATATTCTCCGTGTTAAATATATTATCTTGTTTTATACGTAAATGTTTTGACAAACAGGAGAGTTAGGTAATTAAACCACTATTTGCTCAATCATTTTCTGCTCCAACAAGTCTAGTAAAGTATCCACATCTTGGTTCACCCGTTCAAAGCATGTGCGGGGTGACGATTCAGGAGCGAACTGAATCAACTTAATTTCTCCTTGGCCAATCCCAATCATCAAAACCTCGGTTTCTGGGTTATTATTATCTATGATTCCCAAAAGTTCTTGGAGTCGTTTTTCCACCCGCTCATTTAATTTTTCTACTGCTTCTTGAGGACAATAGACAAAATGAGGCTGAGGTTGTAAATCAATACCAATAGTCCCCTGACTACTGCCATTTTCTAACCACAACCCCCAATATAAAGCTGCTAACTCCTGCTGGTTCTCTTTGACAAACTTATCTAGCTGCCTATGCCATTTTCTATCACTTATTTGCGGGTTTGGATTGTTAAACATAATTCGAGACACAGAAAATTATATGTCAACTATCGTAACACGAAGGTGTGCCTAGCTAACTAAGAATTACAGATCACATTGATTCACGCTTGCCAGAAATTCAGCCCATTCCTTAAATTAACCGCGCCTAATTTTACATAATAAATTTCATTAGTAGGTGGTTTAAGTCAGGTAGTCAAAGAGCTCAAAGAATTAATTGCCATCCCCTTAAAGCGCCCAGATTTGCTGGCTAAACTGGGTCTAGAGCCAACCCATGGGGTGCTTTTAGTTGGTCCTCCCGGTACTGGTAAAACCCTCACAGCTCGTGCTTTAGCGGAAGAACTGGGGGTAAATTATATTGCCCTGGTGGGTCCAGAGGTGATTAGCAAATACTATGGTGAAGCGGAACAAAAACTGAGGGGTATTTTTGAAAAAGCTGCTAAAAATGCCCCCTGCATTATTTTTATTGATGAAATTGATAGTCTGGCCCCTGACCGCAGTGCAGTGGAGGGAGAAGTAGAGAAACGATTAGTTGGCCAGTTATTGGGCTTAATGGATGGGTTTTCTCACACACCAGGTGTAATTGTACTGGCTGCTACTAACCGTCCGGATCATTTAGATCCAGCGCTGCGTCGTCCAGGAAGGTTTGATCGAGAAATTCAGTTTCGCATTCCCGACGCTAACGGACGTAAAGAAATTCTGCAAGTTCTTACCCGTGCCATGCCCTTAGATGACACTGTGGACTTAGAATTTATTAGCGATCGCACTGTAGGATTTGTGGGAGCTGACTTAAAAGCTGTTTGCCAAAAAGCGGCCTATATGGCCCTGCGCCGTCAAGTTCCATCCATGGAAACAGATATTCCTGAAACCATGACAGTGAACCAGTCAGATTTTCTGCAAGCGCTCAAAGAAATCAAACCAGCAGTGCTACGGAGCATGGAGGTAGAAGTTCCCCATGTAGAATGGGAGGACATTGGCGGACTGGAAGCCATCAAACAAACCTTGAGAGAATCTGTAGAGGGGGCCTTACTATATCCAGAACTCTACCGTCAAACGAAAGCAGTAGCTCCCAGGGGGATTTTACTATGGGGGCCACCCGGAACCGGTAAAACCCTATTAGCCAAAGCAGTAGCTTCCCAGGCCAGGGCCAATTTCATTGCAGTCAACGGACCAGAACTACTCACCCGTTGGGTAGGAGCAAGCGAACAAGCAGTAAGGGAACTATTTGCTAAAGCTCGACAAGCGGATCCCTGCGTCATATTCATTGATGAAATTGACACCCTAGCCCCCGCTCGTGGGACTTATACTGGAGACTCTGGTGTGAGTAACCGGGTAGTAGGACAACTATTAACGGAATTGGATGGTTTGGAAACTGGTACTAATATTCTAGTAATAGGAGCTACTAACCGTCCAGATGCGTTAGATCCAGCTCTATTAAGAGCTGGAAGATTAGATCTACAATTAAAAGTTGATCTACCTAATTTAGCCAGTCGCTTGGAAATTTTACGAGTTTATACCGAAGGTAGACCACTATTGGATGTAGACTTAGAATATTGGGCCCAGACTACGGAAGGTTGGAATGGAGCAGATTTAGTTTTGTTATGTAACCAAGCATCCGTGGAAGCAATTAGGCGATTTCGCGCTAGGGGGGAAACCGATCCTACAGCCATTAGGGTTACCATTGACGATTTTCAACACTCCTACCGCATCCTAAGCCAACAACGTAACAGTTAAGAGGTAGTTGGCAAATTATGCTGGAACCACAAACTTATGGGTTCCAGCTAGTCCAAAAGCAGTGTGAATTATCTGTAATGCTTTAACCCCTTCTTTTTCTGATACAACACAGCTAATTTTGATTTCTGAAGTAGTAATCATTTGAATATTAATTTGATTCTGCGCCAAAGCTGTGAACATTTTAGCTGCTACCCCTGGTTGACCAACCATTCCCGAACCTACAACACTAACCTTGGCAATGGCGTCATCCAGGATGACTTCTCCCCATCCCAACTGTGCAGCAACTTGATTGATTTTAGCTTGAGCATTTTCTCCATCCGTGCGGTTTGTGGTAAAAGCTATATCCCGACAAGGTACGCCATCAATTACCCGACAGCGTTGAGACTGAATAATCATATCCACACTGATGTTAGATTCAGCCAGTAAACCGAACAACTTCCCAGCTATCCCCGGTTGATCTGGCACATGACGAATTGCCAGTCGGGACTGATTCATATCTAACGCAACACCACACACAGTGGAATATATAGAGTTTGAAGAAGAAACATTACGTGTAGACGCATTAACTTCAAACTCCTGACAGAGAGATAAAATAGCGCGATCGCAATCTACTGCAGCAACTAAACAACTAACTTTAACTTCACTAGTAGAAATCATTTGAATATTCACACCAGCTTTAGCCAAAGTAGCAAACATTTTAGCAGCTACTCCGGGGCGGCCAATCATCCCCGCTCCAGAAATACTGACCTTTGCCGTATTCCTTTCTACAAGCACCTCCGCTTCATTAGATCCATCATTATTTCTCAAAGCAGGAGCAATAGCTGAAGCCACAGCCTCTGCTCGTTTCAAAATAGGTGTATTTACGGTAAAAGCAATATCATTAGAATTACCCTCATGAATTGATTGAATAATCAAATCCACATCTACCTGCTGATCGGCAATCTCATTAAACAATCGAGCTGCTACCCCTGGTCGATCAGGGACGCGTAATAAAGAAACTTTAGCCTGATCAACATCAAACTCTACCGCATCCACAGGACGAGCCAACTCTAAATTGACCATAGCTCGTTCTTGAACCTTATTAGATGTTACCCAAGTTCCCGGTTGGTCAGTCCAACTGGATCTCACCACCAAAGGTACACCATAATTCTTGGCAATTTCCACCGCCCTAGGATGTAACACCTTAGCACCCAAACTAGCCAATTCCAGCATTTCATCACAGGTAATTTCCTTCATTAACTGAGCCTCCGGTACTAACCGGGGATCAGTAGTTAAAATACCGGGTACATCCGTGTAAATCTCACAGAAATCAGCCTTTAAAGCCGCAGCCAAAGCCACTGCTGAAGTATCAGAACCTCCACGTCCCAGGGTAGTAATTTCCATAGCTGAAGTGTTAGAAATTCCTTGAAAACCTGCAACTACCACCACCTGACCAGCATTTAAATGGCTAATTAACCGTTCAGTTTCAATGTGTAAAATTCGAGCGCGAGTATGCTCTGCTTCAGTAACAATACCTACCTGTGCCCCAGTTAGAGAAATAGCTGGCTGGCCAATTTCTTGTAGAGCCATACTCAGGAGAGCAATAGTTACCTGCTCTCCCGTGGAAAGCAACATATCCATTTCCCGACGAGTAGGACTAGGGGAAATTTCATGGGCCAGCTTCACTAAGCCATCAGTGGTTTTTCCCATAGCAGAAACCACAACCACAACAGAATTTCCCACCTGTGCAGTGCCATGGATGCGCCTGGCTACCGCTTGAATACGTTCCACAGAACCAACGGAAGTACCACCGTATTTTTGAACTATGAGCGCCATTACCTTGGATATCCCTCTCTAATCCTTAATTAACTTGCTTTTGGTTAGTATAAAGATTTTGTTGATTTTTATTTTCCACATTCTAAAATAGCATGAAATTTTGGTAAAGCCATAATCAAAAATTGCCCATATCCGTGAAGGATCTAGGCAATTTCTCTATCCAGTCTAAAATTCAATCAGTTGTTTAACCAACACCTACCATTTCCGTTTCTAAACGACTTAATCTAGCTGTTAGTAATTCCTCCAAACTGATTAAAGCCTTAGTAAAACCATCAATTCCCTCCCTTAATTTATCCGAAGCCATGCGATCTGCAGCATGCATGCGCTCAAAAGTAGCCTGATCAACCGATATTTTGTCAATAGACAAACCAGAAGTAGTTACCGGATCCAGTTTCCGAGGTAACTCAGCCACAGTATTTTGCAATTCCGATAATAAAGCGGGGGAAATAGTCAACAAATCACAACCAGCTAATTCAGTAATTTCCCCCATATTGCGGAAACTAGCCCCCATAACCTCAGTCTGATAACCGAACTTCTTATAATAATTATAGATTTTAGTTACGGATAACACACCAGGGTCTTCTGCAGGAGGATAGCTAGATCTGCCTGTATCTTTTTTATACCAATCTAGAATTCGTCCCACAAAAGGAGAAATCAGGGTAATTCCAGCTTCAGCACAAGCTATAGCTTGATGAATTCCAAACAATAGAGTTAAATTGCAGTGAATACCCTCTTTTTCTAAAATCTCCGCCGCTTTAATGCCTTCCCAAGTAGCAGCAATCTTAATCAAAACCCGGTCTCGAGAAATTCCTGCTGCTTGATACTCAGAAATCAAATATCTAGCCTTAGCCACAGTTCCATCAGTATCGTATGACAAACGGGCGTCCACTTCTGTAGAAACCCGACCAGGAATAATTTGCAGAATCTTTAAACCAAAGGAAACTGCCAAGCGGTCAAAAGCCAGAGAAACCACCTCTTGGTGACTAGCCTTATTTCCAGCATCTTTCTTAGCCTTAATGAGAGTTTGGTCAACAATATGTTGATATTCGGGCATTTGAGCTGCTGCAGTAATCAAAGAGGGATTTGTTGTTGCATCCTGGGGTTTAAATTTTTCAATAGCTTGAATATCACCAGTATCTGCTACAACCACCGTTACTTCACGCAACTGTTCTAGTAAGTTTTTAGACATAGTATACTCCATGATTTTCTTGGGTTCAGGATTTACCAATTCGCAAATATTTAAACTCTTTGATATTCCAAACGATTACCATTATGGCAACCTTCTCCCAGAATTGCCCTTTATCACCGGGATCTCATAGCCATTTTAGATCTACTAAGCTGTAATTGGTTGTCCAATAGAATGCACTTTGATTAAACTTGTTGTGCCTGACATACCAATTGGAACTCCTGAGGTAATAACCACCTTATCACCCATTTCCACCAAACCTTGATTAACTACCGTACTCACCACATTAGTAAACATCTCCTCAGCATGATGAACTGGGGGGATTAACAAAGGTTGAACACCCCAAGACAATGCTAACTGATGATAAGCAATAGGTTCAGAGGTTAGAGTAATAATCGGGGTCAAAGGACGATATTTAGAAATCAATCTTGCCGTGCTGCCAGAAGTAGTATTACAAAGAATCGCCTTAGCACCTGTCTCGTAAGCAATTCGACAAACTGCCTGTGCAACTGACTCCGTGACACTCAGAAGACCAGATTCACGATTCCAAGTATGTTTACTTCCTTCTTTAATTGCCTGCTCTGTTTGTAAAGCAATGTTGTGCATTATTTGTACTGCTGCCATAGGATAATCACCCACAGCGGTCTCCCCAGATAACATCACCGCATCCGTACCATCTAAAATGGAATTAGCCACATCTGTTGCCTCGGCTCGAGTTGGATCAGGGGAACTAATCATAGACTCTAACATTTGAGTAGCCGTGATTACCGGCTTACCAATGAGATTACAGCGACGAGTAATATCCTTTTGAATTAATGGCACTTGGTGAATAGGCATTTCCACACCCAGATCACCACGAGCAATCATAATTGCATCAGCCACCTTGAGAATATCATCCAAGTGTTCAACCGCCTCAGGACGTTCGATTTTAGCAATCAGACGAATTTTAGAACCAGCACCCTCAATCATTCGTCTAGCGGGTTCCAAATCCTGGGTAGAGCGCACAAAAGACACTGCTACCCAGTCCACACCTAACTCCATTCCAAACCGTAGGTCTTGCAGGTCCTTTTCTGTAATTGAACTTACAGGTAAAGGAGTACCAGGTAAATTCACACCCTTATGGGAGGAAACTAATCCACCAGTATCTACCCGTGCAAGAATTTGGTCAGCATTGCGACTAACCACAGTTAACTTTACCCGACCATCATTAATCAGAATTGGCTCACCGGCTCGGATCATAGCAAATAAAGTGGGTAGAGGCAAGGGTAATTCTTGAGTAGTTTCCCCCTTTTCCTGTAAAAGAAAAGTTACCTCAGTACCAGCTGCCAACATGATCCCTTCTGGTGGGAGTTTTCCCAAACGGATTTTGGGACCACATAAATCCTGTAAGATTGCCACAGGTCTACCAGCTTCATTACTAATGCGTCTTAAATTGTGGAACGTTTGGGCATGTGTCTCATAAGCTCCATGGGAAAAATTTAGTCTTGCCACATTCATTCCCGCTTCTACTAAAGCTTGTAACTTTTCCGGTGCAGCTGTAGCAGGACCAATAGTGCAGATAATTTTGGTGCGACGCATCATAGAAATTAAGAGTAGGGTGGGGGTAGCACAACCCAATTAAGCCCAGAGGAATGATGAGAAATACAAACAGTAGCAGTTATCTACTTTTTTGTGCCATGTACACAATTAGATCCACAACCCTGTTAGAGTAACCCCACTCATTGTCATACCAGGAAACAACCTTAAAGAAATGAGAATTTAACTCTATACCCGCACCAGCATCAAAAATACTAGAGTGGGCATCACCTTGAAAGTCCGTAGAAACCACCTCTTCATCGGTATAACCCAAAATGCCCACCAGGGAACCTGTAGCAGCTTGTTTCATCGCTGCACAAATATCTTTGTAAGAAGTAGCCTGCACAGTTTTGAAGGTTAAATCAACTACGGACACATCTGGTGTAGGCACTCTAAAAGCCATTCCCGTTAACTTACCCTTTAACTCTGGTAAGACCAGGGCCACTGCTTTAGCAGCACCGGTAGAAGAGGGAATAATATTTTGAGCAGCTCCCCTACCACCGCGCCAGTCTTTTTTACTGGGTCCGTCTACTGTAGGTTGGGTAGCAGTCATAGCATGAACTGTGGTCATCAGTCCCTCTGCTAACCCAAAGTTGTCATTAATTACTTTAGCAATTGGGGCCAAACAATTTGTAGTACAACTAGCATTAGAGACGATGAAATCCTCATTGGGGTTGTAGGATTCATGGTTAACACCAACCACGATTGTTTTCACCCTTTGAGGATCTTTTGTCGGAGCAGAAATCACCACTCGTTTAGCACCCGCTTGTAAGTGACTTTCGGCTCCAGTAAAATCCGTAAACAGTCCTGTAGATTCTACAACATAATCCACGTCCAATTTACCCCAAGGTAGTTCAGCGGGATTCCTCACGGAAACGCAAGGGATGAAATGACCATCAATGACCATGCCATCTTCCCTGGCTTCTATTTGGTTTTTTAATTTACCATGGGTAGAGTCGTACTTTAAAAGATAGGCCAGATTGTCTGGGGGAACCAAATCATTAATTCCCACAAACTCAACATTAGGATTATTAATACCAGCACGGAGTACCAGACGGCCAATACGTCCGAAACCATTAATAGCAATCTTTAACTTAGGCAAGATTTAACCTCCTGTTTGTAGATATTTATAGCTTTAGCCATGGAGAACTCTTCAGAGGATGTTTTTTTCTAACTTAGCTGATTGTTACAGTGGGAAGACTGATATGGCTAATTTCGATTACATATTTTAATGTTTAATGTGTGTTCACAATCTCCACTAAGTAGGGAGGCACAATTATTTGTAGGATAGGTACTCATGGGGGCGTTAACTTTTAGATTGACAGGGAACTAAAAATGAGTTAGGTTATTGCATTAAATTAAAAACATGGTGTGGGGGATTAACATGAATATTAGGATGGATAAATTAACAGGTCTAGCTACATCAGTATTGACATTAACCAGCGGGTTGGCTATTGTAACCTCCACCAGTCAGACAGTACTGGCACAGGTGGTGACCCTACAACCAGGTACTTTTTCTTACCAAGCTGCCGATTTGTTGGCGGAAACACCAATTAATCTGGAAGAATTTTGTAAAGTCTACCCTTTGAATTCCCGTTGTGCTCCTACACAACCGGTAACACCACAACCTCCTCAACCCACCCAAGAAACAACCCAAACTGGCCCAACAACCAGTGGTTGGGGAGTTACTCCTGAAATTAGCACTCTTGGTATTGGTGCAACGGTAACCAAATCAATCACACCCAATCTCAATGCCAAATTGGGAGTTAGGGGGTTTGGTACTAATGCTAACATCAGCGAGTCTGGGATTGATTATGATGCTAAACTCAATTTGTTCAGTGTCTCCACTTTGGTAGACTACCACCCTTGGAAAAACTCAGGTTTTCGTTTAACCGGAGGTCTAGTATTCCAAGACAACAATATAGAAGGAACTGGCAAATCCAACAGTAATCAAAAAATACAAATAGGCGACCAGGAATACACCTCAGATCAATTAGGATCAGTTAAAGCTAAAGTTTCCTTTCCTAATAGTGTGGCGCCATATTTGGGAATTGGTTGGGGAAACGCGGTTAAACCTGGTAACCGTTGGAGTTTTTCCGCCAACTTAGGTGTCATGTTTACGGGATCCCCTAAAGTTAATTTGACACCTCAGTTTGGAGCTGCTGCAACAACTGACATTCAGAACCAAATTCAAGCTGATGTCGAGAAAGAAAGACAACAACTGGAAAATGACCTGAAATGGTTAAATATTTATCCCGTACTATCTCTAGGACTTTCCTACCAGTTTTAATGATAATGGCGGAGGATCAAAGCTAGGATATTTGATCTCCGCTGATTGCTAAAATCCCAGTAGTCGGAATAGGCTAATGATGCTAAATACGGGAGCTAGGGGAGCAGTAACTGCACCTAAAGTATCTCCCGTCCTAGCCAGAACTGAACGATTCACCACTATAACGTCATTATTGCGCAGAATAGGGTTGGTCTCCTCATTTATCCCTTTAGAAAAGTCAACCTTTACTGCTCGTTTAGTAACTGTACCGTTGGGATTAAGACGAACCAAGTCCACTGAACTACTACTTGCCCTAGCATCATTGAATCCACCAGCTGCTAATAAAGCTTGGTTTAAAGAACTGTTAGGCTGAAGGTCAGTAACCCCTGGTCTTTTTACCTCCCCGACTACTCCTACCTTTATTGTTGCGGGTGATAGTGTGGTAGTGGCCAGCTGAGTTACCTCTGCTGTGTTTACTTGTATTGCTGTGGGAACAATAATAGTGTCACCGTCTTGTACTACCACATCCTGATTTAAATCTCCGCTTTGCAGTAGTTCCCACAAATTGATGTTTAGGGTTTGTTCCTTGTCAGTTCTGGTAGGACGACGAACCTTAATGTTGCGCACGTCAGCTTGGGATGTGATTCCTCCCGATAACTGAATGGCTCGCATTACTGTGGGTAAACCACCACTGTCGTTTCCACCCCCTGCAGCAACCAAGTAGGAACCAGGACGGTAAACTTGACCAGTAATGGCCACCCTGCGCGGTGCTGTTCTACTAGCAGCGTAGCTGGCTGCAAATAAGTTGCGGGCCTCAGCTACATTAAAATCTGTTGCAGTGGGGACAAATATGGTGTCTCCATCTCTGAGAGTTATGTCTATGGGTATTCTTCCTGTTTGGGTAATTTGTTTCAGGTCGAGACTTATCACCTGTTCTCCCGAACGTCCCACCTGACGTCGTAGTTGTACCTTGGTAACATCCGCTGCTAGTGTTACTCCCTCTGCTGTGGTTAGGGCGGCTAATACTGTGGGATATTGTACACCAGGATTGTTACCTCCTGTTCCTTGTAAACTCAAGCTATAGGATCCAGGTCGTGTCACTTCTCCAGCAACAAAAACGTTGATGGGACGGGGAGCTAACAAGTTTACTGAAATTAAAGGGCGTTTGAGAAAGCGAGCATATCTTCTGGCTATTTCGTCTGCTGCTTGTTGGGTTGTTAGTCCAGAAACGGGAATGCTGCCAATTAATGGCATGTTGATTTCTCCCCCAGGTGGGATTTGATATTCCCCGGTGTATTCTGGCGCCTCAAAAACGTTCACACGAATCCGATCTCCACCACCTAATAGGTAATCGGTGAATAGACTAGAAGTGGCAGAATTTACTTTTGGCTGGGGTTTTGATTGAGCTAAACTGACCAATGGCCAGGCTGTATTAAGGGTGGTCAGTAAGATTAGGGCTGTGCTTGAATGGATAATAGGTTTCCAGAAGTTTTTGCTAACCATTTTTACCTGAGAGTTTGTGCTTGGCATTTGTAATAGTAAGGTTTAGAAATTATAACAGCTGAAAAAATTTGGAAATATAGCTTGGAAAGAACGCTATATACAAGTTTGATGGCTAAAAATGAGAGTCGGGTAAGCATTCTGGCTCTATACCTAAGTCCTGACTATAGTTAGCTGTGTAAGTTCCCAATAGCATTGTTTTCATTTATTTTCATCCACAAGCTTCATTATCCGGGAGTAACTTGTCCAAACTATTAGTTTTGGGTAAGGTTAGGTTAAAGTTTTGATTGGGTTGGTAACGGGGATAACTGTTGAATAAAAAAATCCTCCAAGGACTGACGACATAAGCTTATTTTAATCACTTTCCCACCCATTAACCGCAAACTGGCAAGAAAATCATATAAATCTTCTTTTAAGATGCCATGCCATATAGCTTCCCGTTCAAATTGTATCTCTCCCAATCTTTTTTGTAATATCTCTTTATCCCCTCCTTTACCCCTGATATAATAGCCTTTCTCTTCCCCTAATAATTCACTCAGGGATCCACTACAAATTATTTCCCCTTGATTTAATATGCCAATGCGATCGCAAATCTGTTCTACATCCCCTAACATATGACTGTTAAAAAAGATGGTTTTGCCTGCAGATTTAAGCGAAAGGATAATTTCTCGCATTTGATTTTGTGCTAAGGGATCAAGTCCAGACATAGGCTCATCCAAAAATAGCACTTCTGGATCATTGATTAACGCCTGGGCTAAACCAATTCGCTGAACCATTCCCTTAGAATAGGAACCAATCCTTTGTTTGCGAGCTTGATTTTGGGATAACCCGACTAATTCTAACAGATGAACTATCCGTTGTCGTTGCACACGGGAGGAAATTCGGAAGATCTCCCCAGTCAACTCTAACAACTCGTATCCAGTCAGATAATCGTAAAAATAGGGGTTTTCTGGTAAATAACCAATAAACTGTTTGACCGAGCGATCGCCTAGTGGTTTCCCCAACAAAAATCCTTTACCACTAGAAGGACGACTTATTCCCAGTAAAATTTTTAACAAAGTAGTTTTTCCTGCACCATTAGGTCCCAAAAGGCCAAAAGTTTCTCCTGGATAGACTTCTAGGGAGCAGTTGTGGAGAGATATAATCTTGTGGTGCGACCAAAATCCTGTGCGGTAAACCTTGCCCACCTGAGAGGTAAGGATTGCTGGAGAATTGTTAAACATGAATGTATTTTATTATCAACTATAACACGCCCTTAGAACTAGGAATAGTTTCAGCCCGACGAGGATCGATTTCCACGGCCATGCGCATTGCTCTGGCAAAAGCCTTAAAGGTAGCCTCAATAATATGATGAGAATTAATACCATCTAGTTGCTGAATATGTAGAGTCATTTGACTATGATTTACTAAAGCCACAAAAAACTCTCTCACTAGTTGAGTATCATAGGTTCCTACCCTTTCCGTACTAATATGTAATCCATAACTGAGATGGGGGCGACCAGAGAAATCCAAAGCTACCTGGATCAGTGCTTCATCCAAAGGAGCGATGAAATGACCGAAGCGGGCAATACCCTTTTTATTACCAAGTGCCTGATGGAGAGCCTGACCTAAAGTAATACCCACATCCTCATTGGTGTGGTGGTCATCAATTTGCCAGTCACCTGTAGCTTGAATATCCAAATCAAATAAACCATGGGAGGCAATCTGCTGGATCATGTGATCCAAAAAATAAATACCCGTATTAGACTTACAAATTCCCGTACCATCAAGATTAATGGATACGGTTACATCTGTTTCTCCTGTAACACGTTTAACCGTAGCGAGTCTTTCTTTGCTCATTGTCAAATTATATTTTTTTGTTAGTTCATTAGCAAGTAGTTAAAACACTAACCGACGTAGAACGTCGGTGATGCTTAATATTAAACCTAGTTACATGCCCATAATTTCATATCCCGCATCTACATATAGGATTTGTCCAGTAATTCCACTAGACAAATCACTACATAAAAAAGCAGCTGCACTACCTACTTCCAATTGAGTAACAGTACGTCTAAGGGGAGCCACTTGCTCAACGTGATGAATCATATCCAAAATACCACCCACAGCAGAGGAAGCCAGAGTGCGGATGGGACCTGCGGAGATACCATTGACACGAATATTTTGGGGTCCCAGTTCTGCTGCCAAGTAACGCACACTAGCTTCCAGTCCAGCTTTGGCTACTCCCATTACATTATAATTAGGAATAGCGCGCATTGCGCCCAAATAGGAAAGAGTCAGAATACTACCACCTTCTGTCATCAAAGGTTTAGCTGCTCCACTTAACTGAATAAGAGAATAAGTGCTAACTTCTAATGCCTTATTAAATCCTAAGCGAGAAGTTTGACTAAAATCCCCACTTAAATCTTCCTTATTAGCAAAAGCTAGACAGTGAATGAGAATATCTAGCTTACCCCATTTTTGTTGAATAGCGTCAAAAGTAGCTTGGATTTGTTCCTCATTCTCTACATTACAGGGCAGAAATAAACTAGGTTCAAGGGGTTCAACTAACTCCAAGACCTTCTTTTCGAACTTACCCTTATCATCGGGCAAATAGGTAACTCCCAGATTAGCTCCAGCTGCATGTAGTTGTTGGGCAATACCCCAAGCAATAGACCGACTATTGGCAATCCCCGTAACCAGGGCATTCTTACCGGACAGGTTTAGCATAAAAATTGTTAACGCGATTGATCTTATTGAGAATATTGTTAAATTAAATGTTATCCTAAATGTGATCTTGATAATTCTCTGTCCCCATAAACCTTTTTATGGTGATTGTTTAAGAACTTATTAAAGATCTGGCAAATTTTGAACCGAAAAAACCCCAAAATTGTCCTCCAGGGGAGGGGTGATCCACCATTTTAGGTTAAAAATCACCAAAATTGGGTATCATGATCGACAAAATAAGATAGACTAGCAAATTTGAGTATAGTAAAAGACAGAAAGATTGACGGTGCGTTCTTGATTCTTCAGTTGTATTCTTAGGTATTAAGTTTTTGTTTTTCCGGTGTTGGGTAAGGGAAGGGAGATGATCGTAATGCAAGATAAAGCCCTGGCAAATGTTTTTCGTCAAATGGCAACGGGGGCTTTTCCCCCTGTTGTGGAGACGTTTGAACGTAACAAAACCATCTTTTTTCCCGGGGATCCGGCCGAACGAGTTTATTTTCTTCTCAGAGGTGCTGTGAAACTTTCCAGGGTGTATGAAGCAGGAGAAGAAATAACAGTGGCCCTGCTACGGGAAAATAGCGTTTTCGGTGTTTTGTCATTACTAACAGGTAATAAATCAGATAGGTTTTACCATGCAGTTGCTTTTACTGCGGTGGAATTGCTCTCTTCGCCAATTGAGCAGGTAGAGCAGGCCCTCAAGGAAAATCCAGAACTGTCAATGCTTATGCTGCGAGGCCTCTCCTCGCGGATTCTGCAAACAGAAATGATGATTGAAACTCTTGCTCACCGAGATATGGGTTCTCGGTTAGTCAGTTTTCTGCTAATTCTCTGTCGCGACTTTGGTGTTCCCTGTGCTGACGGGGTTACTGTTGACCTCAAGTTATCCCATCAGGCGATCGCAGAAGCAATAGGTTCCACCCGAGTGACTGTAACCAGGTTACTAGGAGACTTGCGGGAGAAAAAAATGATTTCTATCCACAAGAAAAAAATCACTGTGCATAAGCCAGTCGCACTAAGCAAGCAGTTTACTTAATGTTTACCAAGTTTGCTTATAAGCTATAATTTGAGTTAGCTCACGGAAAAATCTGGGGGGTCTAATTCACCAGGCGAGTTGTGTTTACTCTTACAGACCAATATCCCCCTGTGTCAACCGTGGAACAAGTTTAATAAGGTGCAATTCTATCGAAGACATGGATACCTATGGCTATCAAACAATATTTAAACTTTGCTATTTTATCCAGTTCTTTTTCTCCACAGACCATGGTGAAAAGTAGTAGAGTGTATATGGAAGCTTTTTTGGCGGTAGGATTAAGATGGCCACTGGGTACATCCTCATAGCAGCAATTTTAATTTTGGGCGGTGTGATTGCCACCCTCGGCGATCGCATTGGGACCAAAGTAGGTAAAGCACGTTTATCTTTGTTTAATTTACGTCCCAAGAAAACGGCGGTTATTGTCACTATCTTTACGGGTAGTGTGATTTCCGCCACCACTTTGGCCATTTTATTTGCCGCCGACGAGGGTTTGAGAAAGGGTGTATTTGAGTTAGAAGATATTCAAAAAGATCTCAGAAATAAACGGGAACAGTTAAAAACTGCTGAAGCTCAGAAGATTAATATAGAGAATAGACTAGTTGCAGCTAGAAAAGCTCAAGAAGAGGCTAAAAACCAACTGATAGAAACAAATAAGTCTTTACAAGAAGCAAATAGTAAACAAAAAACTACACAAGCTAAACTTGATATTACTACTACAAAACAGATTAAAACTCAAACTCAACTCCGGGGAACCCAGAGCAAACTAGGTAAGGTTGTGGTTCAGTATAGACAGTCCCTGGGTGAATTGGAAAATTTATACCAACAACGCCAAGCCTTACAATTGGCAGTAGGAGAATTAAGGAGTGAACGTCAGCAGTTATATGCTCAAGCCCAACAAGCTATTAATGAGGCTAAAAATGCAGTTACCAAACGAGATCAAGAATTGTTCAATCGCAAAGCAATTATTGCACAGAGAGATCGAAAAATTGCTGGTTTAGATAGGCTAATTCAAAATCGCAATCTAGAAATTAGGAAACGAGAACAAATTATTGCTAGCAGAGAAGTGCAACTAGGGGATCTAGCAAAACAGCAGCAGTATTTAGAACAAGAGGTAGCAAGACTGGAAAAATATTATCAGTCTTATCGCGACCTGCGTTTGGGTAAACTAGCTTTGGTTCGTGGTCAGGTAATAGCATCTGCTGTAGTTAGTATCAATAAACCTAGTGTTGCCAATCAGGTCATTACCCAAATATTTAAGGAAGCCAATAATAACGCCAGTATTCAATTAAATGAACCAGGAACCAACCAAAAAAATACAGATTTACTACGTATAAGTGAAGAAAGGGTGGAACAACTGACTAAACAAATTCAGGATGGTCGGGAATACGTAGTGAGAATTTTTTCTGCTGGTAACTACGTAAGAGGGGAAAAACAAATAGAATTTTTTGCCGATGCTATGCCCAATCAACTGGTATTTTATGCTGGTCAGGTATTGGCTACAACCTCTGCGGATATGAAAAGTATGACATCACATCAACTGCGTCAAAGGCTAGATCTAGTAATTTCTGCTTCCCAGTTCCGTGCCCGAAATGCTGGTATTGTGGAGAGAATAGAGATAGATGGCACTTTTTTACGATTTTTTTCTGAACTGGAGCAGTCTCAACAAGCTTTGGAAGTAAAAGCAGTTGCTGCAGAAAATATCTATACTGCAGGTCCTTTAAGAGTTAAACTGGTGGCAATATCCAATGGAAAAACTGTTTTTAGCACTTGAAAATGAATAATACAATAAACAATACAATAAATTATATAAAAACACAGTCCACAATTTTAGGCTTTGACCCTGGACGTGACAAATGTGGTGTAGCAGTAATGGGAATAGACCTTAAACTTTATCATCACGAAGTCGTGCCCGCTAAACAGGTCATCACCCGTATTTCCGATTTCAGGACAACTTTTTCCATTTCCAGAATTGTGATGGGAAATCAAACCACAGCTAAAACTTGGAAACAGCAACTGGAGCAGGAATTAAACCCCAGTTTGGATATTATCTTAGTAGATGAACGTTATACTACCTTAGCTGCGAGAGACCGTTATTGGCAGATGTTTCCCCCCAGAGGATTGACAAGTCTCGTACCCAAAGGTTTACGTCAACCACCACGGGTTATAGATGACATTGTAGCAATTCTCCTAATTGAACGCTACCTTGAAGAGCTGGGAGATGGTCAAAAACACTCTACTAGTAACCCCAGTCGTGACCAATAGTATTGGATTATTTGTGAACTGCCTGTAGTAGACATAATTCATATTTCGGCGCGAATAGTAAAAGTATAATCTCCTCCTGGTTCCAATTGATAATCTTGTTTTTCTAAAAAGCGTCCCAGGGGATCCCTAATCAAGGCCCTTCCCCGAGAGGGTTGAATGGAAAGTTCTCCCCGGAGAAAATACCATTCAAAATGCCACTCAAAATTGCCAGCACTGACATCACCTTCCAGAAAGCCATGTTGCCAGGATTGACGGGTGATTCTCACGTGGGCAGTAGTTTCTGGTAAACGTTTAGCGCTGACCATGGAATAACAACTGTAAATTTTCCTTCGAGTTAAGAAAATTATACAATTACTGGAGAATATCCGATTACCCAGGTATCACGGATTTTAGATTTGTGATTGATTATACTTAATCTACAATCTAAAATCCTGTAGCCCTAGCGGGGGCCAGCCAGAACGCCTCTTTCCTAAACCTTGTGGACAAAGCTATGTACAACTAGCGATTTGTTGCTGCGGCTTCCCGTGCAGCAGCAGCCTGATCTGGATGAATACCCAATCGTGTCAGGTTAATTCTTCCCTTACTATCAATTTCACGAACCTTGACAATTACCTCCTCGCCAACAGCTACTTCATCTTCCACCTTACCTACACGATAATCGGCCAGCTGGGAAATATGGATCATGCCCTCCTTACCAGGCAAAAATTCCACAAAGGCCCCAATTGGTATAATCCTTGTCACACGACCTACATATACATCTCCCTCGTGGAGCTTGCGGGTCATGCCCTGAATTATACTTTTTGCTCGTTTGGCCCTACCTTCATCTATGGCGGAAATGGTCACAATACCACTATCTTCAATGTCAATCTTAGCACCAGTTTCCTCCGTAATACCTTTGATAGTCTTACCACCGGGTCCGATGACTAAACCAATCATATCAGGATCAATTTTAATTGTGACTAGTCGTGGTGCGAAAGGTGAAGTTTCAGTTCGTGGTTTGTCTATGGTTTGCAACATCTTCTCCAAAATGTGCAATCGAGCATCCCTGGCTTGCTCCACAGCTTGTTTAATTACATCTAGAGACAATCCAGAGATTTTCATGTCCATTTGTAGTGCCGTGATGCCCGTATCAGTACCCGCCACTTTAAAGTCCATATCGCCTAAAAAGTCTTCAATACCTTGAATATCAGTTAGTACCCGTACTTCCGATCCTTCCTTAATCAAACCCATAGCAGCACCGCTGACAGGTTTGGTAATGGGAACACCCGCATCCATGAGAGCTAGGGTAGATCCACAAACTGATCCCATAGAGGTAGAGCCATTGGAAGAAAGAACTTCCGAGACCACCCTAATGACGTAGGGAAATTGCTCTTTGGTAGGAAGCACAGGCAAAATTGCCCTTTCTGCTAAAGCCCCATGCCCTATTTCCCGTCTTCCAGGGGCTCGCAGGGGTTTAGTTTCACCTACGGAGAAAGGAGGGAAATTGTAATGATGTAAGTAACGTTTGGACTGATCTACTTGTAAATCATCACTTAAACTTTGGGCATCTCCTGGCGTGCCAAGGGTGCAAGCTGATAATACTTGAGTTAATCCACGATTAAATAATCCACTACCATGAACACGACGAGGTAGGACTCCTACCTGGGATGAAACAGGACGCACTTCATCTAACTTGCGACCGTCCACTCGCACATTGTCTTCAACAATTTGACGACGCATGAAGTACTTAGTAATGTCTTTAAAAGTGTTTTCTAGTACTTGACCATTAGCTGTTGCAGCTATGCGAATAGGATCTTCCTCTCCCAGGGACTCAATGCTAGATGCGATCGCACTTTTAACTACATCCAGAGCAGCATCGCGTTCAGTTTTAGTCAATTCAAACTGAGCGAGTATTTTTTTAATTTCCTCACTAGCGCGATCGCGGATATAGTTTTCCAGACTTTGATCGGGTATTGGGGGTTCTTGGTGAACAATAGTCAAACCGAGTTCAGCAATTAAATCTCGTTGTGCTTGAATTAAATCCCTAACTGCTTCATAACCAAAGTCAATGGCCTCAATAATATCCCGTTCAGGTAACTGATTTGCTCCTGCTTCCACCATAATTACCCCATCGGGGGAGCCAGCAACCACCAAATCCAAATCACCAGCTTCTATTTCGGCGTAGGTAGGGTTAATAATAAAATCATCCCCAACCAAACCCACACGTACTGCTGCCATTGGTCCATAAAAAGGAATTTGGGCAATCAGAGTAGCAATAGAAGCTCCAGTTACAGCCAACACATCGGGTGGCACCAACTCATCCATAGAGAGGGTCAAAGCAATAATTTGCAGGTCATCTCTTAACCAGGAGGGGAAAAGGGGACGCAATGGGCGGTCAATCAAACGACTAGTTAAAATAGCCCTTTCTGGTGGACGACCCTCGCGGCGCATAATACCACCGGGTATTCTTCCAGCAGCGTACAGTCTTTCTTCATAATCTACTGTTAGGGGAAGAAAATCAACGCCTTCTCTGGCATTTGATCTTGTGGCCGTCACCAAAACGGCAGTGTCTCCCGATTCTATCAACACCGAACCACCTGCTTGAGGGGCTAACAATCCGACCTTCAGTCGAATATCCCGTCCATCAAAGGATATTGACTTATCAATTTCTGCCATTCAGTTTCTTTTCCTTCTATGCACTCTATTCTCGCTCTGTGGCAATCCTAACACTTATATAATGTAGACGACTTGGTTTTGGATATATTAGTTTCAGACAAGGTGAAGGGGAAGGGATTAGGGGGGGATCTGGCGATTTTTTAGTTTGTACTTGGGAATTCCTGAAAAAATATGTCAATTCTACATGGTGCTTGGCTGAATAAAACCAAAAATAGTCTTAATCCAGTGCTGTTCCTCTGGGCAGAAACTTGGCGAAGCGAGTCTCAAATACCAATGGAGGGTCTTACATCCTTGCCTTTTCATCCTTTAGCCATGTCATCCCTGGAGTTGGGTACATGGCTGAAAACCTATCACGGACAAATATATAAATGTATTACTACTTTTAATTCCGCTAAAACAAAAATAAATAGGAGCAAAACAAGTCAAGCCAAAATTGATTCACAAGTGCTAGCTGTACCGACTCATTTTATAGGAAGATCCCCAATTATTTCCCCTATATATTCCCCAAGTATACTAGCAGAGAATAATGATAAAATTGGGGCATCAAATGAGAGAAATAATGATAGAAAGACTGATTACCAAACCTATTTACAACCCTGGCAAATAGAGGGTTTTTCCTTAGAACCTGAGGTTGCTATTAAATTGCTGTGTAATTTGCCATTAAGTTCCACTAATAGTGCAGATGGTTTTTTGGCGGGAGACCTGAGATTTTGGTCTCATATAGCAAGATGGTCTTTAGATTTAATAGCTCGCTGTAAATTTTTACCCACTATAGAAATAAATGAAGACGGTTCCCAATTTGCTCGATGGCAAGTACTATTAGATAGTGCTATAGATACAACTAGATTAGAAAAATTTGCTGCTAATATTCCCCCAGCATGTTGTAATTATCAACAGCTTGGTTGCCATAATTTAAATTATGTAAATTATGTTGACCATTTATTCTTTACAGATTTACCCGGGGAACCACAGGAGTTAATTTTGGGATTTCTCAACAGCATCATAGATGTACAAATTCGTCTTATGCTAGATGAGCAATCTATTTTGGATAGTCGATCAATCATGTCCTTGCCATCATTAGTGCAACCGTGGTTCCAGTCTTTAATCAGTTTAAAGAATAGATCATATCCAATGGATACCACAGACCTAGAGAGATTAAAAGAGACTCTCAAATCTTGGCAATTACCCTTAGAACACCAATTAACAGAAAAAGTAGCTTTTAGAACTTGTTTACAACTACATACACCCACGGAGACAACAGATTGGTGTTTAGGTTATTTTCTTCAAGCTACTGATGATGACCAATTTCTCATTGATGCTAAAACCATCTGGGAGCATCCAGTGGAAACATTGGCGTATCAAAATCGTCAGGTCAGTCAACCTCAAGAGACCTTATTGCGGGGTTTAGGTTTAGCCTCCCGATTATATCCTGCAATTACCAGTAGTTTAGAAACAGAATTCCCAGAATGCTGTTATCTTCAACCTATGGAAGCATATCAGTTTATTAAATCGGTCAGTGGGAGATTAGAGGATAATGGTTTAGGGGTAATTTTGCCTCCCAGTTTAGCCAATCGTGAAGGTTGGGCAAATCGTTTAGGTTTGCAAATTATCGCCGAAACACCACACAATAAACAACAGAATTTAGGTTTAAAAACTTTATTAAAATTCCAATGGCAATTGGCAATTGGTGGTCAGACCATTTCTCCAGACGAATTTGACCGGTTAGTGGCTTTAAATAGCCCCTTGGTAGAAATTAACGGTGAATGGGTAGAACTGCGAGAACAGGACATTAAAACTGCCCAAAACTTTTTTGCTGCTCGTAAACAGGATTTATCTTTGTCCTTAGAAGAAGCCATCAGAATTAGTAGAGGTGACACCCAGGTAATTGAAAAATTACCAGTTGTTAGTTTTGATGCTTCTGGTGCATTACAAGATTTAGTTACCACCTTAAATGATAACCAAGATATTCAACCTTTACCCCTACCCAAAAATTTTCAAGGTCAGCTTCGACCTTATCAACAAAGAGGAGCTGCTTGGTTAGCCTTTTTAGAAAGATGGGGTTTGGGTGCTTGTTTAGCTGATGATATGGGACTGGGAAAATCTGTACAGTTTCTGGTTTTTTTTCTACATCTACAAGAAAAAAATGCCTTACAAAATCCCGGTCTTCTCCTATGTCCTACTTCTGTTTTAGGCAACTGGTCTAGGGAAATAAAAAAATTTGCCCCTCAACTCAAGGTTTTGGAATTTCATGGTGAAAAACGTCCCAAAGGTAAGAAGTTTGCTGAGAGTGCTAAGGAGCAGGATTTAGTAATTACTAGTTATTCTTTGGTGCAACGGGATCTTAAGTTATTGCAAACTGTTAATTGGCAAGTTATTGTTTTAGATGAAGCTCAAAACATCAAAAATTATGATTCTAAACAATCTCAGTCGGTGCGCAAATTAGAAGCCAAATTTCGTATTGCTTTAACTGGAACACCGGTGGAAAACCGATTACAGGAATTATGGTCTATTCTGGATTTTCTGAATCCTGGTTATTTGGGTAATAAACAATTTTTTCAAAGACGATTTGCTATACCCATTGAAAAATATGGTGACGTATCATCCTTAAATCAATTGCGTTCCTTAGTACAACCCTTTATTTTGCGACGATTGAAATCGGATAAATCCATTATTCAAGATTTACCACAAAAGCAAGAAATGACTGTATTTTGTGGTTTAACTAAGGAGCAAGCAGAATTGTATCAGAATGCCGTTGATAAATCTTTAAGCGAAATTCAGTCAGCTAGTGGTTTACAACGTCGCGGCATGATTTTATCTTTGTTAGTAAAACTAAAACAAATTTGTAATCACCCCGCCCAATACCTCCATGAGTCTAGCCTTGAGAAGTATAGTTCCGCTAAGTTGCAGCGTTTACAAGAAATGCTAGAAGAAGTCATAGCAGAAAATAGTAAGGCTTTGATATTTACCCAATTTGCAGAGTTGGGAAAATTATTGCAGCCCTATTTAGCAAAGCATCTAGACAGGGAGATTTTCTTTTTATATGGAACTACTGGCAAAAAGCAGAGAGAAGAAATGGTAGATAGATTTCAACAGGATCCACAAGGTCCACCAATTATGATTTTGTCTTTAAAAGCTGGGGGTGTGGGTTTAAACCTAACTAGGGCAAACTATGTTTTTCATTTCGATAGATGGTGGAATCCTGCAGTGGAAAACCAAGCAACTGACCGAGCTTTTAGAATTGGACAAACTCAGAATGTCCAGGTCCACAAGTTTGTCTGTAGGGGAACTCTAGAAGAAAAGATCCATGACATGATTGAAAGCAAAAAACAATTGGCACAGCAAGTAATTAGTTCCGGTGAAGAATGGTTAACCCAGCTGGATACAGATCAATTACGTGATTTGTTGTTTCTGGATAGAAACGCTATTGTTGATGACGAAGAAGATTAATTTAGGTTTTAAAGAGGGAAGTATGATAGAGAGAACTTTAGAAATCAGCAGAGAATGGTGGTCCCAAAGATGGTTAGACCTATTGGACTCCTATCGTTTTAAAAAACGGTTAGAAAGAGCTAGAAACTATTCTCGACAAGGGAACGTTTTGAGTATTGAATTTCAAAAATCCAAGGTTCTAGCGCGGGTGAAAGGTAGTGAAGTTGAACCCTACCAAGTTTCCTTGTCCCTTGATATATTTAGTGATGAGGAATGGAGCTATGTGATTGAAAATATGTCCCATAAATCCCTGTTTGCAGCTAAGTTACTAGCAGGAGAAATGCCTCAAAATATTGAAGATGTATTCACCAGTAATGGACTTTCATTATTTCCCTTTACCTTGAATGATCTCCATAGTCAATGTTCCTGTCCAGATCCAGCAGTACCTTGCAAACACATCGGAGCTGTTTATTATCAATTGAGCGATCGCCTGAGTGAAGATCCTTTTGTACTATTTGAATTACGGGGTAGAAGTAGAGAAAGAATAATTCAAGATTTAAGAAAATTAAGGGGTCAGAAAAAATTAGTTAACCTACCTATCCATAGAAAAAATAACCAAGGAGAAAATTCCCCCCAACTAAACCCAACCCCTAATCAAATAAGTGATAATCAACTAAATTATTTTTGGCAATATAATGACCCACTAGACTCATCCCTGGTGGTAATTTCTCCCAACATGGGAGAAACGGTATTAGATATTTTAGGAAATATTCCCCTACCCAAAGATGAAGAGAATACAGTCCACGTCTTGGGTTCTAGTAGCGACTCAACCATGAAACACTTACAAAATATTTACCGAGATGTTAGTCAAAAAGCTTGCCTATTGGCAATGAACATGGGTTAACTTTTTTGTTAACTATATGATATGATGCCATTTTATACTCAATTTTCCAAGAGCTTAGGAGCATATATGGAGCCAATTATTGCTATAGCTTTAGCCCTTATGGGCTATGCCTTTGGATCTACCAAATTGGTTAGTCAAGGCAATGAAGCATTAGTGGAACGTCTAGGGCGGTATCATCGAAAACTGAAACCGGGAATTAACTTTATAGTTCCCCTACTAGATCAAATCGTCATGGAAGACACCAATAGAGAACAGATTTTAGATATTAGTCCCCAGAATGTCATTAGCAAGGATGGTATTTATCTAGAAGTGGATGCGGTAGTTTACTGGCGTATTGTGGATATAGAAAGAAGTTTTTATGCTGTTGATGATCTACAAGATGCACTTAACAATTTAGCAATGACCACAGTGCGAGAAATTCTAGCGCAGAACACCCTAGAAGAAACTAACATGGCTAGGTCAAACATAGACAATACCCTACTAGACCAGTTAAACTTGACCTCCCAGACCTGGGGGGTAGAAATCATGCGCTTAGATTTCCAAAGAATTACACCGCCAGAAAGCGTAAGAAAATCCATGGAAGAAGAACGTGCAGCAGAAATTAAAAAGCGAGCAGTGATTTCCGCAGCAGAGGGAGAAAGACAAGCAGCAATCAAAAAAGCTGAGGGAACTAGAACATCTATGGAAATTATTTCCGAGGCGCTGCGTTCCCATCCCGAAAGTAAAGATATTTTACGGTATCTTGTAGCCCAGGATTATGTCCAAGCTAGTCAGAAGTTGGGAGAAAGCAATAACGCCAAAATTGTCTTTGTAGATCCAGCTAATTCCACGGGGATGTTTGAGGAGTTAATTTCCCAACCAGGAACAGAAGATGAGGGTAAGAGACCCGGTAATGGCAAAAAGTGACAAATCCTACTTAGCCCTACTTATAAATAGCATCAGCAACAAGGGACACGTCTCGTATGGCACTAACATCATGAACTCTGAGAATGTCAGCACCATGAAAAATGGCTGCACAACAAGCTGCGGCCGTTCCCCATACACGATCCTTTGCATTGGGTTGGTTCAAAATTTGACCGATAAAACTTTTCCTCGATGGGCCGACTAAAATGGGGAGTTCAAGGCTTTTCAACCTAGACAGTTCCCGAATAACTTGTAGATTTTGTTGATGATTTTTGGCAAAACCAATACCGGGATCAATAATTATTTTTTCTCGTTTGATCCCCAAGGTAATTGCAGTATTTACTTGCTGGGACAAAAAATCGTAAATCTCACCTATCACATCTTGGTATTGAGCATACTCTTGCATAGTTTGGGGAGTTCCTCGGATGTGCATCAGCACAATGGGCACATCTAGACTGGCCACGGTTGACAACATTTCTGGATCATAGGTTCCACCAGAAATATCATTAACCATATCAGCACCCAATTGGACAGCGGCTTGGGCCACAGCAGCTCTGGTGGTGTCTATAGAAATGGGTATAGTCACTTCTGGTCTAATTACCTTTATTACTGGCAGTACCCGTTCCATTTCTTCCGCGAGGGTGATTTGTTGTGACCCTGGTCTAGTTGATTGCCCACCAATGTCAATAATATCAGCCCCAGCAGCTATCATGGCGCGAGCTTGAGCTACAGCACTAGCAATTGTGTTGAATTCGCCACCATCACTAAAACTGTCGGGGGTGACATTTAAAATCCCCATTATATAGGTTTTCGTCCCCCAGTTAAAACAGCTTTGTCGAATAACTAATTTATTTGCTAGATTTGCCATAATTGACCTTGGCCCCTACTCCCCTTACCTATTGATAATTGACAATTCTGGCAAAACTTTCCGGTTCCAAACTGGCGCCACCGACGAGAACACCATCTATTTCCGATTGTGCCATGATTTCATCAATATTATTGGGTTTCACAGAACCACCATACTGAATTGGCACCTTATCATTAGTCAATTGAGAGCGAATTAATCCAATGACCCGATTTGCTTCTGCGGACTCACAAGTGTCCCCCGTACCAATTGCCCAAATTGGCTCGTATGCGATAACCAGTTTAGTTTGGTCTACATCTACCAAGTCATGTTTTAATTGGTAAGAGATTAGTTTTTCTGTTTCCCCTGCATCTCGTTGTTGTTTAGTTTCACCCACACAGAGAATTGGGGTTAGCCCATAATTTTGGGCAGCTTTAAGGCGCAGGTTAACAGTTTCATCGGTTTCGCCAAAATATTGCCGTCTTTCACTATGCCCAATAATAACATAGCGAACACCTATTTCCAAGAGCATGGGGGCGGCAATTTCACCCGTATAGGCTCCATTTTCTGCCCAGTGGACATTTTGCGCGCCCAAACCCACACGACTACCGTGTAAATATTTGGACATAACATTTAAGTTTGTAAAGGGGGGACACAATACAACCTCTCTTATAGAGGGTGTTTCCTCTAATTCAGGCAGAAATCCGCGCAGGAATTCCTCTGATTCCGCCTGGGTTTTGAACATTTTCCAGTTACCAGCAATAACTATTTTTCGCACAGGTGATTTTATTAAGATGCTAACGCTACCAGATCAACTCCTAACTCTACTACTTTTTGTGACCCCTTGGAGCAAAAATAAATAATATGACAAATATCACATCTAAATTACCCCAACCCGAAAACAATAACTCTTCTGATGCAGAACTGGATGAGGCGATTTTCAGTTTTGGAAATATTCAAGCGGAACTGAACTATGGACAAGCTAAAACAGCTTTGAAAACTTTAGTGACCAGTCTTGACCTGACCTCTCAGGAACTGTCTGGATTAGAAAGTGAAATAGCGGATTTAGAAACCATGTTGGGAAAATTAGAAGACATGGTAGTACAAATAGCAGCCTTTGGCATGGTAGGAAGAGGCAAGTCTTCGCTTCTAAATGCTTTGGTCGGTCAGCCAATATTTGAAACTGGGCCTTTACATGGGGTTACCCGTGCGGAACAAAAAGTTAACTGGACTATCTCCCAAGAAGCTATGGGTACGTTCAAAGCTACTTTTCTCTCCCCAGATCAATCCCAAGTAGTTTTAGTAGATACGCCAGGATTAGATGAAGTTGATGGAGAAACTCGTGCTGCTTTGGCACAAAAGGTAGCAAAACAAGCCGATTTAATTTTGTTTGTTATTGCTGGCGATATGACTAAGATTGAACAGGTAGCTCTTTCCCAGTTAAGAACAGTAGGTAAACCAATTATTTTAGTTTTCAATAAAATTGACCAGTATCCCATAACTGACCGCCTAGCAATTTATGAAAAAATCCGGGATGACAGGGTTAAAGAATTAGTTTCACCCCAGGAAATAGTCATGTGTGCTGCTTCACCTCTAGTTAAGACCGCCCTAGTTCAAGCTAATGGAGCTAGGACTATACGGTTAGAAGCAGGGAAGGCCCAAGTAGAAGAATTAAAGCTGAAAATTCTGGAGATCTTGCAACGAGAAGGAAAAGCATTAGTAGCTTTAAACACTATGCTCTACGCTGATACTGTAAGTGAACAAATAGTAAAGCGGAAGTTAATCATTAGAGAAGAAAGTGCTAATCAGTTGATTTGGAAAGCGGTAATGATTAAGGCTTTGGCTATTGCGCTCAATCCAGTTACTGTGGTTGATATTGTCAGTAGCATAGCTATTGACATAGCCATAATTTTAGGTCTATCCAAGCTCTATGGCATTGAAATGACCCAAAGTGGCGCTGTGAAACTGCTGCAAAAAATCGCCTTGAGCATGGGTGGAATTGGAGTGAGCGAGTTGCTGGCAAACCTAGGTTTAAGTGGGTTGAAAACCATATTAGGTTTGTCCGCAACTGCTACAGCTGGAATAACTTTAGGACCTTATGTATCCGTAGCGATTACTCAAGCAGGAGTAGCAGGTGTATCATCTTACGGAATTGGGCAAGTGACTAAAGCCTACCTAGCTAATGGGGCCACCTGGGGTCCAGAAGGTCCCAAAGCAGTAGTAACCAACATATTATCCAATTTGGATGAGACCTCAATTTTGAATCGGATTAAAGAGGAACTTTTGTCCAAGATTCAAGGGAAAAAGGTTGAATAATAGCTCACTCGGCCCAGGCGATTAACCTAGGTTCGTATGGACTAGAAAGGTATTGGTTATGGGGCAAAACCCGCAAAGATAAACCCTGTAAACCAGAACTGGTATAGGTAATATCGGCAGTATAAATACTTAAACCCCGATCATCTTGCCCATGATAACTCATTTCCACAGGAATAGCATTGACAATGTCACCATTAGCATCAATGGCTCCTTGATATAACTCTACCCGCACATCCTGACTAGTTAAAGTGGCTAAATCAACTTTGGCGGTTACTCCCACCTTTTGATTCACTCCAATTTCTGTCCCTGTGGATACATCAATGTCCTTAATTCTGATAGAGAACCAATGTTTGCTCAATATAGATTTCCAGTGCGCTAACTCCTTAGCTGGTGCATAGTGATTTAATGTTAAGGTGTGATGGCGATCGCTGGCTGGGAAGTAAGCTCTAAGGGCGTATTCTCTGACCATGCGTGCTGTATTAAACAAAGGACAATTCAATCGGATTGCGTCCTTCATCTTTGCCACCCATTGTCTGGGTAACCCATCTTCATCCCGGTGGTCATAAAATAGGGGGACAACCTCTTTTTCCAGCAATTCATAAAGAGCATTAGCTTCTATTTGGTCTTGATAATTAGGATCCTCATAATTTTCTCCGTGTCCTATTGCCCAACCAGTACGAACATAATCAGCTTCATCCCACCACCCATCTAACACGCTTAGATTGGGCAGTCCGTTCATAGCTGCTTTCATTCCACTAGTACCGGATGCTTCCCGAGGACGACGAGGCGTATTTAACCACACATCACATCCAGCTACCATTAATCTAGCAATGTGAATGTCGTAATTAGGCACGAATACCACCTGCTTTTCCAGATGCTGTTCACGGATAAAGTGATTAATATCCTGAATCAGCTCCTTCCCTGGAATATCTTTGGGGTGTGCCTTACCCGCAATCACAAACTGCACTTTTCGGTGCTTATTAGCTAACAATATGTGCTTTATCCTATCTATGTCACGCATCCACAAGGTTGCACGTTTATAGGTAGCAAAGCGACGAGCAAACCCAATGGTTAAAACATTAGGGTCGAGAACTTCTTGTGCCTGTCCAATTTCTGAAGCTGATGCTCCCTGATCTCGTAAATGTTTAACCAAATGTTCTCTTACATACAAAATCATATCCAGACGACATCGCTCGTGGTTGCGCCACAGTTCTTCATCAGGAATAGAATCCATCCGTTCCCAGATTTGATTATCTGGGGGAGCTGATGACCAATTAGGTCCCAGGTAGCGGTCATATAACTCCTGAGTTGACTTAGATACACAACTGCGGGCATGAACTCCATTAGTGATAGATGTGATTGGCACTTCATCTACAGGAACTTTTTGCCATAAACCCTGAAACATTTGCCGGGAAACCACACCATGTAACTGAGCCACCCCATTAGAAAATGTTGCCATTTTCAGAGCCAAAACTGCCATACTAAAGGGGGCTGACAAATCACCAGTGTTTTCTCTACCCAGTCCCAAAAACTGCTCTTTAGGCAAACCAAAAATATCAGCGTAGTAACCCAGATAGTGTAGAATTTTATCGGGTGCGAACAAGTCAATTCCTGCTGGTACGGGGGTATGGGTAGTAAAAATATTACTAGAGGCTACCACCTGTTTAGCCTGGTCACAACTTAGACCTTGTTCCTGGATTAAGATACGAATTCTTTCCAAAGCCGAGAAAGCAGCATGACCCTCGTTCATGTGATAGGCGGTGACGTTATAACCCAGCGCCTTCAACATTTGCACGCCACCGATCCCCAGCATCATTTCCTGATGAATACGCATATCAGCATCACCACCATATAACTGGTCGGTGATATCGTGATCATAAGCTTTGTTGGGTTCAATATTCGTGTCCAACATATAAAGAGGGACTGTTCCCACCTGGACTCGCCACACTCGAGCATATACCTTCCGTCCTGGATATTCCACAGCGATTCTTAGCTCAGAACCGTCAGGATTACGTTCCAAATGCAAAGGCATATTATAAAAATCATTGATGGGGTAACGCTCCTGTTGCCAACCATCAGCATTGAGATATTGGGCAAAATAGCCTTGTTGGTAAAGTAGGCCCACACCAACCAAGGGTAATCCCAAATCACTGGCAGATTTTAAGTGATCCCCAGCCAAAACACCCAAACCTCCCGAATAGACGGGTAAACAATCTACCAGTCCAAACTCCGCTGAAAAATAGGCGTAGCACTCCTTGAGTGGTTGATTACGTTGTTTTTGATACCAGCTGCGCTCCTGTAAATAATCTTCCAATTGGCGAGCTGCACGGTCCATTTGCGCCAGGAAACCTTCATCTTCGGCTACTTCTAATAATCTCCCCTGACTAATAGTACCTAGCATTAAAACGGGATTATGACGACTAGATTCCCACAGATCTGGGTCTAGGCGACGAAATAGATCCTTGGTCTCCACATTCCAATCAAAATGGAGATTGTATGCTAGTTTTCGCAAGGGTTCTAGCAGTTGAGGTAGTGAGGGAGAAACATTAAATTTGCGTATTGGTTGCATAATCTGGTAGGAATTTAAATTCAACTATGGTTAATTGTTTACTGGTTTTACCTTAATATTGCTTCTTGAGAGTATGATTTGTGAACCTCTGATCACTTTACCTAACGAGTTGTTTTCTCACACATTGGGTTAATTTACACCAAAATAGTTTTTTCGTCTATCCTT
>Ga0169931_10000897_pt1 | contig 49574 bp, 35 predicted proteins | sample Kivu_15m_20L_FD_129675 | JGI IMG/M metagenome (GOLD analysis project Ga0169931, IMG submission 129675) | Freshwater microbial communities from Lake Kivu, Western Province, Rwanda to study Microbial Dark Matter (Phase II) - Kivu_15m_20L... | ecosystem: Environmental > Aquatic > Freshwater > Lake...
GCCCGGTTCGCTTTTGCATTTCTTCCAACAGTTAGTTGCCGGCCGGTGCCGCTCCGCCAGCGGGAACTCCAGCAGGGGCGGCCCCACCGGCGGGGGCGGCGGCAGGTGCCGCCGCGGCCGCGGGAGCCTCTCCCGACCAGGTGAATTTCGGCATGGAGGGCAATTTCACATTGCCCAGGTTGTTGTAATCCAGAAACAGGAACACCGCCGCCACAATCTGGGCCAGCAGGGCCAGCGCCAACAGGCCGACATACACATCGCTTTTCGGGGCGTCCCCGTCTCGTCTGCGCTTGGCCATCGTGTCCCCTCCACCTGCTCTTGTCCGTCCTGGCCCGGCCGTTGTCAGCGGATCTGGCTGGCCACCTTGTCACCCTTGCTGGGCTTGCCGTTCAGTTGGCCCACCGGCTGCGCCACCGCGTCCTTGGGGTTCACTTCGATCACCTTCACCCGGCCCAGATAGGCCGGCGGGCTCAAGCGGAACAGTTCCAGCGTGTGCCCGCGCTGCAACCCCTCGTCGCTACCCAGGCTGATCTGCATCAGCCCGGTCTCGTCAGACCGCATCACCGATCCCTCCAGCGGCACGCTGGGGAAATTGTCCCTGGGCTGGCCGGGCTTGGCGGCAGCGGTGCCGCCCGACTCGCGCAGGCGCTTGTTCTCCGCGCTCAATCGCTTCAGCTCTTTCTCCATCTCGCCATTCCGGGTCCGCAGCGCCGTGGATACGATCTCCGCCTGTGTTTTCTCCTCGAACATGCGGTTCTTGTCCATGAACATCTCCTGGCGGGCCTTCACCGCCGCCTGGAGTTCCTCTTGAACCCGGGCCATCTGGCTGGCGCGGGTGGTTGAATCCTTCTCCGCAACATCCTTGCCCGCGTTGGCGCTGTTTGTCTCGTCCACCTTCGCCTTGCTGTCGTTCGACAACAGGTCGATCTGCTGCTCCGCCGATTTCAGCTTCGTCTGCAATTCCTGGTTGGTTTTCTTCTGCAGCGACAAGTACTCGTTCAGCTTGGCCGGGTCAGACCCTTCGAGCGCGGCCTGCTTGAACAGCGTGTCGAAATCACGCAGGCGACCCTCCAGGTCGCTGCGCGAGCGTTCCAGCTTGCTGCGTTCCTCACCCCAGGTGATTTTGTCCTTGTTGTACAGGTCGATGTTGCTGCGGTTCACCGAGAGCGTTTTCGTCGCCTCGGCCAGCTCGGCGTTCTTTTTCACCACAAGCGAGTGGACAAACAGCGAGATGGTGCCAAGGGCCAGACTCATGGCCATGGTCAAGAAGACCAGAATCTTGCCGACTGCGGTCATGGCAAATCCCTCATCCAGGCGGGCAGCCCGCCTCGCCCTTCCCCGATTCCTCACCGGCCCGCCAGAAACCCGCTCCCGCCAAGGGGAAACGGTAGATACCAGACGGCCCGGGTTGTCCACTCATCGACAGCGTATGGTCTGCCTGCCATCTAGAGTCAAGGGGAACCTTGGATGGGTGCCTGCCTTCCGGCGGTTTGGGCAAAATAACCGCCTTTTTGAAATCAAAAGCTATATAGTAATCACTTGCCGGCGGGGTATTTCTTCAGGTCTTCACCCCGTTGGCGCAGCCGGCCCAGCAGTTGCTCCACCCGGGCCTTGTCCTGCTGCACAACCGCCGTCTCCACCTCGTAGGTGCGTTGCTCCAGCTTCAGCTTCTCCAACTGGTCGCGCTCATAGTTCATCTCGCGGGTCACGCCGCCGCGTCCGTCCTCGCCCGCCGCTTCCAGCGTGAATGCCAGGGCCTGCTCTTTCAGCCCCTTGTACTGCACCTGCGCCTCGGCCAGCCCCTTTCGCTGCTCAGCCAGCAACTGGGTGAACGCCTTCTCACCCACCAGTTGCGCCGTCTCAGGCAACACCTGCACCAAAGGGGCAAAACCGCCGGCCCGCTGATCCGGCACCGGCAGCCCTGTCATCGGGTTCCGCACGATGCCCTGGATGGTGTTCGCCTGGGTGGCGTCCACCGTGTGTTTCAGCAATTGATCAAAGTAGGGCTCGGTGGTGAACCAGTAGTTCTCCAGTTGCGCGATCTTGGTACGCCCGTCGAACTCGCGCTTGGCCGCCCCGTTCAGGTCCAGGCTCTTGCGCTGTGTGGCCACCTGCTCCGCCTTGTCCTTCAGGCGGCCGGCGTAGTCCGGTTCCGTGGCGAACAGCACGATCCCCATGGTCGCGGCCATCAGGCTCATCCCGCAGTGCAGCACCACCAGCCATTTGCCAAGCCCGGTCATGCGCCTCGTCCCCCCCAACCTTTTTGCTGTTTTCCGCGTCTCGAGCCCGCCTCGCCGGTCAGTTGCCGGCCTTCGATTCCAGCAAACGCAGGTCCTTCTCCACCTGGCCCACCTGCTCCATCAGGCCCATCAGCGCCCGGCGCTGGTCATACAGGTTCAGAGCGTTCTGCTGCATGTCCTGGAACCGGGCCCTCGATTCCCCGCGCGTGAACTCCAGCCGTTGCTTCAACTGAACCAGGTTCTGTTTCCGCTCCTCGATCAGCATGGGCTGCTTGTCGATCAGCTCCTTCACCATCCTCACCTCGTTCTTCAGCCGCGCCAGTTCGGCCGCGAACTGGCCCAGCTCGTCCAGCCGCTCCTGGTACTTCGCGGCGAACCGCTCCGATGCTTTCAGCAGGCGCAATTCGATCTCCTGCTGGAACACCCTGTCCACCCGGGCATCCTCCTCAAGCGTCTCGTGCAGTTGGGTCGGGCCCATCACGGCTCCGATCCGCTCCAGGGTCGCCTTCTCGTCAACGCCCTGTCCTTGAGGCCGCATCACCCACAGGAAGCGCGCGATGGCGTCCTTACGCTGCGGCAAGTCCAAAGCCATTTCGGAGCCGTCCTCCGCAGGTTGCACAGCCGTCCGTTCCACCCCCTGGCTGGCGCTCAGCGGGTCGCCCAGCACCAAGCCTGCGGAGTCGAAAAGAAGGTCCAGCCTGGCCAGCATGGCCCAGTTTGCCACCTCAGCCGCGGTCTGCCGCTGCTTCAGGGCCTCCAGCAGCTTCTCGTCGGCCAAAAATTGGGCCGAGGGGATGTAAGTGTTCGAACCGGCCAGCGCGCCGGTGGTTACCCCCTCACCCAAAATTCCCTGCAACCGATCCCGGCGGATATAACCCGTGGGCAGCCGGTGGTAACCGAAAACCGGGCGTCCGATGAAACCCAGCGCGAAATAAGCCGCCTCTTGGGGTGTCTGCGATCGGACCAGCCGCGCGAAGTCCACCCCCTCGTTCGGCTGGTCGATCAATTGGCGGGCGAATCCGGCCAACATTTCCCGCTTCGCATTGGCATCGGGCAAGGCGGAAACGGCCTCGCGGAACTTCCGGGCCTCGTCCAGCGCCTCGGCCTGCTGGGTCTTGATGGTTCCACCACCGACAACATTTTGCAGGATTTTCGGCGTGATCCGCGGCGCGATGGGCAACCCCGTGCCATCGATCTCCTTGTCATCCACCGGCAGGCCCTTCAGCAACAGGTCGCCGGTGAACAGGCCGCTGGAAAGCTCCAGGCGTTTACCATAATCCATGATGCCGAGGGCGACCAGTGCCACCAGCATCAGCAGGTTCAAGATGGCCAGAATCTTGCCGTAAAGACTCATAGTGCCTCTCCAACCCCGCTTCCGATAGCCCCGGGCCGGGCCCGACCAATCCGTACCCCCACCCATCGTTCTTCGTCCAGGGCGGGCACGGTCATCCAGAATGGATTCTGCTTCACGATGCCTCCAAAGGCACGGCAATCGCATAGGCGGGCCTATTTACCCCGCCTTGGGATTCCCAATATTTTACGCCGTCAACCCAGCCGGAATATTGGACAGGTTCAAAATCCCAACTCTTCGGCCAGCAGACACCCATAGCTTGAGGAAAAACTGGCCGGCCGCGGTCTTTTTTCTGGTAACATTAAAACTTGTTCGGGCGAGTATCCGCTCGCCAATCCGAGGAGGGGCGCAGCATGGCGGAAGAAACCAGCCCCACCTCGTCGGTCCCGGCGGTTCCCCCCTCCAAAGGTGCCTCCAAGGTCACCCCCCGAGGCCCCAGCCTACCCCGCCAGATCGGCCCCTACACCCTCCTCGAGCGCATCGGGGTGGGTGGCATGGGCTCCGTCTACCGCGCCTCCCGCCCCAACGATTCCACACACGTCGCCATCAAGGTGATGGCGGAGAGCACACGGTCCAATCCTGTCCTCTTGCGCCGGTTCGAGCAGGAATTCCGCGCCGCCAGCCGCCTCGACCACCCCAACATGGTCCGGGCCATCGACTACGGCGAGGCCGAGGGCGTCCCCTACCTGGTCATGGAACTCGTCCAGGGCATGAACCTCTCCGATCACATTGAAGAAAAGGGCAAACTGCCCGAGGCCGAGGCCATCCGCCTGGTCGGTCAGGTGGCCCAAGGCCTCTACCGGGCCCACAAAATGGGCCTGGTGCACCGTGATGTGAAGCCCGACAACATCCTCATCACCGCCGACGGTCAGGCCAAGCTCACCGATCTGGGCCTGGTCAAGGAGGCCGAAACCGACCTCAACCTCACCCGCACCGGTCGCGGCCTGGGCACCCCGCACTTCATGGCGCCCGAGCAGTTCAAGAACGCCAAACTGGCCGATTCCCGGTGCGACATCTATAGCCTGGGCGCCACCCTTTACGCGGCGGTCACCGGTCAGACCCCGTTCGGCGGCCTGGGCGCGCTGGAAGCCTGGATGAAGAAGGTCCAGGACGAGTTCCCTTCCCCCAAGTCGCTGATCCCGGAAATTTCCGATCGCACCGACTGGGCCATCCGCCGCGCCATGGCTTCCGACCCGGATATCCGCCCGGCCACCTGCCGGGAATTTGTGGAGGACCTGACCGGCCGCACCACCCGCAAGGTCCTTTCCGCTCCCGAGACCGACAAGGACCACTGGTACCTCCGTCACCTCGATGAGCAGGGCGCCGAGGTGTCCGTGAAGGGCACCCGCGCCGCGGTCCGCCGGTCCCTGCGCGAAGGGCTGCTGGGAGACGCCTCCAATGTGCAGGCCGCCCGCTCCCGTCAGGGCCCGTTCCTGCCGCTGCGTGACCTGCCGGAATTCCGCGACCTCATCGTCACTCTCCCCGCGCATGGGGCGGCTTTGGCAAAGGTTTCCGAATCCCAGCCTCCTCCCTCCTCCCCGGCCCGGTCCGGCCTGGAAACCTCTGGTGGCGAAGGGGAGGGTTCCACCGTTTCACTGCACAGCGAAAAACCCTCCGGGAATTTCCGAAAACTAGGCGAGCTGTCCCGGCCTTTGGGCCGCAAACCCGTCCCCTTGTGGGTTCCGCTGGCCGCCGCAGCCGGGCTCTTCCTGGGGCTGCTGGTCTTGTGGCTCCTGCTCCGGTAGGACCTGACATGCCCCCAAGCCCCCAGCGGGTCCAGCTCCACCGCGCCCTCAGCAAGGCGGGCCTCGCCTCCCGCACCGAGGCCGCCAAGGCCATTCGCGCCGGTCTGGTTCGCGTCAACGACCGGATCACGCGGGACCCCCTCGCCTGGGTCAGCCTGGGCACCGACCGTATCCTGCTGGCCGGCCAGCAAACCCCGGCGGAACCCAACCAGAAGAACCACCGTCACCTGATGCTGCACAAGCCCAAGGGCCCGGTCGTCACCCGCAGCGATGAACTGGGCCGGCAAACCGTGCACGCCCTGCTCCCCGACGCCTCACCCCGCGTCGAGGCCATCGGCCGGCTCGATGCCGATTCCGAGGGCTTGCTGCTGTTCACCTCCGATTCGGTCCTCGCCAGCCGCCTGCTGGCCCCCGGCCGCAAGGTGCCCAAGGTCTACCGCCTCACCGTGCGCGGCCTGCCCGCGGAAGAGTCGCTCAACAAGGTGCGCACCGGTATCGAACTCCCGGGCGACCTGGGCCGCACCCAGCCATGCCAAGCCCGCCTGCTCCGCCCCGGCCCCGAAAAAAGCGTCGTCGAACTCACCCTGACCGAGGGCAAAAACCGCCAAGCCCGCCGCATGCTTGCCGCCGTGGGCCACAGGGTCCTGCTGCTGGTCCGCCAATCCTTCGGCCCCCTGCAACTGGGCAACCTACCCAAGGGCCAATGGCGCAGCCTCACCGCTGTGGAGATCCATTCCCTGTACCAAGCGGCTGGGTTGCCCGTTCAGGCCTGAACCGGAAGGGTCCCGGAAAAGGGGCTAATTTTCCAGGACAGCGGAACTTTTTTCTGGCGGGGCTGTATTACCATTGGGCAGAAGTTCAGGGGTACAAGTCGAGTTACCATGCACGATGACCTGGAGGCGATCGAACGGGTTCTGGCCAACGACCGGGAATCCTTCCGCCTCCTTGTCGATCGTTACCAGCAACCGTTGTTGGCCCTCATACGCAAACTGACGCGAAGCGATACTGACCACGAAGGAGTTGCCCAGGATGTGTTTCTTGCCGCATTCCGTTGCCTGGCATCGTTCGACCCAAAGCGGTCGACGTTTTCAACCTGGCTGTTCACCATTACCCGCAACCGCTGCCGCAACGAACTCTCCTTCCGTCGTCCTGTTTCGGGTGTCGAGCTGCCGGAACCCGTCAACCTGCGCACACCCGATCGTGATGCTTCTGAATCGGAAATATTCCGCCACCTGGATGGGGCACTCGGCGCACTCCCTTTCGAGCAGCGTTCCGTTTTCGTTCTTTCCCAATTGCAAGGTCTATCCTACGGGGAGGTAGCCTACATGGAGGGCGTCGGGGTGGGTACTGTCAAGTCCCCAATCGCCAGGGCCCGCGAGAAACTTCAAGGGCTCCTCCGCCATCTGACCGAGCCGCGCCCATGAACCACGAACTTTATGAGAATTGGCTCCGCAGGGTTCATATCGAGGTGCCCGCTGACTTCACTGACCGTGTCATGGATGCCGTCCGGCGTGAACAATCGCCATTCCCGAAGCGCGCTCCCAATGGCAGGTTTTTTTCTCCAGCCCTGCGCGTCGCCGCGTGCGCTGCGGCGTGTATCGCCTGCCTGTTTCGCATGGCGGCGGTTTTCGCTTTCTTGTTCGCCCAATAAAATCCACCAGGGAGGTTTTTTACCTTTGAGCAATCCAGAAACTTCCGTCCGCAGCCCGCTCACCGCCGTGGTCCTGTCCCTTGCTGCAACTGGGCTGGGCCAGGTTTATTGCGGCCGAATCGCCCGTGGGCTGGTCCTGTTCCTTGGCTCAATGCTGTTCGCCCCGGCGATTATGCTGGCCAGCCTGTTGCCCCAGGCAACCTTGGTCCTGGTGGCCCTGATGCTTGTGCTCCTGGCCGTGCTGGGGGTCTACGCCTTTGCGGTAACTGACGCCTTCCGCCTGGCCCGCCGCGTCGGCGTTACTTTCCAGACACAGGACTATAACCATCCCCTGATCTACACCCTCTTCATCCTTGTGGGACTGACTTACTCCACCGGCGGGGTCTTCCTCATCCGGGCCAATTATTTCGAGGCATTTTTAATCCCGGAGAAAAGCGATATGCCAACCTTGTTACCCGGGGACAGGATTTTGGTGAACAAGTCGACTTACCGCAGACAATCCGTGCGCCGCAGCGACATGGTGGCCTTTCGGGTGCCTTCGGAAGGGGCGACCTGGGTCAAGCTTGTAATTGCGTTGCCCAGTGACTCGGTCGAGGTGAAGAATGAGGCTGTGTTTGTTAATGGAAAGGAATTGGTACGAGAACTTGTGCCCCCGGTAGCCATGGAAGCGACAACCCATTCAGTTCAATGCCAGCAATTCCTGGAAACCAGCTTCGGCCGAACCTACCGGGTCCTTTCAGCACCAACCCGGGATCCGGTGCCGGACTTTCCCCTTACAATTGTTCCCGAAAGGTACTGCTTCGTGCTGGGCGACAACCGCAACCACTCCCGCGACAGTCGCGCGATAGGTTGCGTGGCCATGGGGGATATTCTCGGGGAGGTTCAGTACAGGGTCTGGCCAGCAACGGCTTGGTCCAGTCTTGGAATCCTGGTCCAATAATGGCGCGACCTCACCCACGAGAAGGCCGAAAGCCTCTACCGGGCAGCGGGCAGGACGGCATGACTAAGTAAGTAAATCTAAGGATAAAAAATTTGGTTTAATACTTTAAAATTGGCCTCAAGCCGCCCTGCTCACCCCCACCCCGCCACGAACCCGGTCCAGATACCCCAACAATTCCCGCTCGAACCTCGGGGTCGAAAACCGCTCCGCCTGACGCCGCGCCGCCTGGGGATCGAACGCCCCCCGGTTCCGCTCGAATCGTTCCATCGCCGCCACAAGGCTGTCTACCTCGGGCGCCTCGAACAGCACCCCGGTCGGCTCGCCCGAACCTTCCAAATCGCGCACGGTCTCCGCGGCACCGCCCCGCCCCAGCGCGATCACCGGCGCGCCGCATGCCTGCGCCTCCACAGGCACGATGCCAAAATCTTCCTCACCCGGGAACAACAGCGCCGTGGTCCGCCTCAGGTGGTCCCGGATCACGCTGTCCGGCTGCCAACCCAGAAAAGTGGTCTCCGGCCCAGCGATTTTCCGTAGCGACGCCTCCGCCTGGCCCGAGCCGATCACCACCAGCCGCCGGCCCAGCCGCTGGCAGGCGCTGATCGCCAGGTCAAACCGCTTGTAGGGTGCCAAAGCGCTCACCACCAGGTAAAAATCTTCCCGGCCGGGAGCCTTCTCCCCGGGGTCGGCGGGGGTGTAGTAGTCCGTGTCCACCGGCGGGTAAATCACCTCGCTTTTCCGTCCGTAGCACTCCTCAATGCGCCGGGCAATATGATCGCTGATGGCCACAAAGTGCGTCACCCGCTCCGCGGTCTTCAAATCCCACGCCCGGATCCGGTCCAGCAACGCGTCAGCCACCCGGGCCTTCAGCCCGCGCGCCCCCACCCCCTCGAAATACTGCTGGCGCATCTGCCACGCATAGCGCATGGGGGAAAAACAGTAGCTCATATGCGGCACACCAGGCGCTGCCTGCGCGGCCTTCGCCACGCAGTGACTCATGCTCACCACCAGTTCCGCTTCCGGAAAACGCCAAGCCCTTTCCACCACGGAAGGGAAAACCGGCAACAGGCCCCGGTAATAACGATGCACCACGGGCAAGCGGTTCAGCCAACTGGGCACCACCCTCAGCGCATCGATCGCGGCGGTGGTTTTCCCCTTCCGGTAGAGCAGCGTGTGTAACGTCGCATCCGGCATCGCCCGGGCCAGCACATCCAGGCACTTCTCGCCCCCGCGCAACCCCGTCAGCCAGTCATGCACTAGCACCACACCCTTGCCCACGCTCTCACCCTCCGGTGCCAAGCGATCGGTTGTACCTTTTTTCCGCCCCCGGGCACAAGCCTGCAAGTCATGAAAAAGGGGCCCCAAAGGGCCCCGCAAGTCGATCGTAAATCATTCAAATCAAACTACTTGCGACTCACCGTCGGACCTGCGGAACGGTTGAAGCCGGCCGCCGCCAGACCCCGCAGCCAGCCGTCCAGTGCGGCCAACGACCCACGGTCAGCGCGGGACCACTGCCGTTTCGACAGGTCCGAGTAAGACTCCGCCTTCCGCGTGTCCCCCGCCACCTCGGCCAGAATCCGCAACCCTAGTGATGCCCCCGCGTTGCCAGGATCATGCGCCAAGGCTTCCAGAAACGCCTCCTCCGCCTGCGAGGCATCCCCTACCCGCAACGCGGCCACACCCCACCCCATCATGTGGTAAGCGCCGTTGCCCCAGGCATGATGGCTGAAATCGTCCTTGGTCTTGTCCACGCAACGCTTCAACAGCCGCAAACCGCCGGCCCCATCCCCCTGCTCACAGGCCAGGTACCCCTGCGCCTCCCACAGCATCAGATCCAGTTTGCGGTCGTCTTTCTTCGCCGCACGTAGTTGCCGCAGCACCTCCACCTCCGCGGCCAGTTGGGCCACATCGCCCGTCCGCCACGCCCACACCGCACCCAACCAGGCGGCCTGCGGTTTGTCCCGTTTCCGCAGCAGGTCCACCACTTCCCGGGCCAATGAGGCATCCTGGGTGACCATCGCCAGGCGGAACCACGGCACCGGGTGCTCGTAGCCGGCATCGCGCGTCTGCTGCACGATCTTCCGGGCCAGCTCGTACTTGCCGTCATGCGTCAACGACAGCAGAAGGATCTCCAGGTGGTGCGAATACTGGTGGTCATCCTTGGGCATCACCCCCATGTCGCGTTGGTAGGCGGCCTCCAACTCGGCCGCGATGGCCGAATGCTTGCCGGTCTTGTCCCACCGCCCCAGGCGGGTGGCCAGATGGGCCTGCATGTGGTGTGGATGCGGGATGCCGGGCGATGACTCGATGTACTGCCCGGCGAATTTCCAGCCCAGCGATGGCCGCTGGATATTCTCGTAAAAATGCACCAGTTCATGGTTGGCGCCCGGGTGCAGCGGGTTCACACCCAACAGCGCGTGGTAGAACGGGGCCCCTGCAACGCTGCCGCCGAAGATGCCGCCCGCAGCCAGTTGTGCCCGCTGGTACCAAGCCTCCTGATCCTCGGGAAACTGGGCCAGCAATTCGTCCACCTGCTTGATGGCCGCCTTCTTGCGCGCCTCACCGTCGCCGGCCCCCGGCTCCAGGCCCCGCTCCAGAAGATACGCCTTGATCAGCATCCGTTCCCGGGGGTCCGCCTTTTCGCGCAGCGCGCCCGCCTTCTTGAACGCCGTGTTCTTGTGCTTGTCCGCCGGCCCGTATTTCTCGCACGCCCGACCCAAAAACAGCCAGGCCATCGCGCAGTCGGGGTCCAACCGGCATGCGGTCTCAAACGCCCGCGCCGCCTCGATCCACACATACGAGTAGTAATACCCAAGCCCCTGGTCTATCAGGGTCTGGCACTCTGCGTTCCGTGTGCTCACCGGATAGCGGTAGACGCAAAGATTGGTCACCGGGTGAGAGGGCTTCAAACCCGAAAGCGGCATCTTCCCCTCGCCGCTCAGGGGCTGCCGGGCCGGGTTCTCTTCCTTGGGCGTTTCCTTCACGGCGGCTTTGGTAGCCTCGGCCTTGCCATCCACCGGCCAAGCCGCTGCCTGCACACTCAACCAAAGGGCCAGCGCTGAATATTCCATGGCAAAGCGCTCCAAGGGGGGAAAACCCATCATCCCGGACCGGATGCCGTTTGGCTACCCACCCGCCCCAAACAAGGCTTGCAACGGGTGTGGATAGGCGGAAAATGCCGGGTTTTGGGGCCCCGAAAGGCCGAACTCAGCCGCCCGCAGCCTGCTTCACCACGATTTCCCGGTCGATCCCCTCCACAGCCACCCGCTCGAACTTGGCTCCCGGGAAGGGCCATTTCACCTCCAGCCAGTCCACCTGGGTGGCTCCGCCCAGTCCGAAAGTCAGCGGCAACTCCGGCTGGCTCAGGTAGCCCCGGGCCCCGGTGACCGCCCTCTCATGCACCACGCCCCCCACGCTCACCCGGGCCACCGCGCCCAGAGCCGATCGGTTCGCGCGCTTGCCATCCCCCTCCAGCCGCACCCGCAGGTAGTGGTGCCCCAGTTTCTGGTCATTGCGCGCCAGCCGGCACGGCCCGCCGTTCGCTGTCAGCACCAGATCCAAATCCCCGTCGCCGTCATAATCGAAGGCCGCGCTGCCCCGCCCAACCAACGGCTTAAACAAGCCGGCGTTCGCCGGGGTTTCCTCCACTCCCTCGTACACCCTGGGCTGGGCACCGGTGTTCCAGAACAGCTTCGGCGCCTGCGGAAACGACTGGCTCGCCTGCACCAGGCCGATGTCCGGCTCCAGGTGTCCGTTGCACAGCAGCAAGTCCAGCCGTCCGTCCAGATCGAAATCCAGCAGGCTGGCGCCAAATTTCATCGGCACCCGCGGCCCCGGCCCTGCCAAACCCACCGCCAGCGCCCGATCCGCGAAGCGTGGCGGAGTGCCCTTGTTGTCGATAGCGAGGAAGGTCACCGGCTCGTTGGCGAAGTTCGCCACAAATACCGCCGTTTTGCCCGGCAAATACTCCCCGTATTCGATCCCCATGCCCGCCCGCGCCTGGCCCTCGGCATACGCCGCACCCTGCGGCAAACCCATCTCCACGAACTTCCGACCCTTGCCGCCGGCCGAGGCGGGGTCCGCCTCGTTGTGGAAGAAGAAGTTCCGCACCGTGTCGTTGGCCACCATCAGGTCAGGCCAGCCATCGTGGTCCGCGTCGAACGCGATCACGCCCAGCGCCTTCGCCACATCCCGCTTCCGGGCACCCGCGCCAATCCCCTCGCTCTCCGTCACTCGCACGCCGGCCTTGTCACTCGCGTCCTCAAACTTCCCGCCCCCCAGGTTGCGGAACAGCTTGCATTGCGATCCCTCGAAAGACCGCGGCGAAACATACCCACGCTTGTCCCCCGTCAGCGTGCTGGCGATCCCCAGATCAATCCCGGGCGCCCAATTCACATAAGTCGCTACAAACAGGTCCAGTTGCCCGTCCAGGTCGTAGTCCAAAAAAGTGGCGCTCGAGGGGAAATCAACTTTACCCCTGTGCGCCAGATATCCCTCGGCCTTCAACGCCGACCACGCCATTGCCGCCGGCTCCGCCAGCCCCGCGGCGAGGGTCCCATCCGTGAATCCCTTGCCGGCCTGATTCCGGTACAGCCGGCAATCACCAATCCCCGTCACGAACAGGTCCGTGAACCCGTCGTTGTCCACATCCCCCGCGCAAACACCCATCCCGTAGTGGGCGCGGTCGATGCCCCAGGCCTTGGTCACATCCTCGAACTTCCCGCCGCCCAGGTTGCGCATCAGCGCAGGCCCCTTCGGAGCACCGGAATGGTCCGGCCAGGGGCAAGAGTTCACCAAAAACAGGTCCTGCCGCCCGTCGTTGTCAATGTCCAGCACCGCCACGCCGGCACCCATGGTCTCGGGCAACAGCTTCTTCCCGGCTGCCCCGGTGGTGTGGCTGAAGGCAATCCCCGCCTCTGCCGTCACATCCGTCCAGGCAACCTCAGGCACCGCCTGCGCTGCTTTTTTGTTCTCCACCTTGCCCGGGTCGATCCAGGTTGGCCCGCGCTTGGTCTTGTCGGAGATCACATACCAGGCCACCGCGAATCCGATCATCAGGGCGAAAATCACCGCCACCGCGATGATCATCCCCCACGGCTTCACTCCGGGCGCTTCCCCGGAGGTTCCATTTGAATTCGGCTCATTCGGCTGGCTCATGGCTTGTTCCAGGTGGGTTCACCCGCGGTCGGGTAAAGGATGATCGCCTCGGCGGCCGCGTTGGCCGCGGCATGCTTGGCGCGGAATGCGGTGGTGGTCTTCGCGCGCGCCAGGTCGTCCGGCTTCAGCAAAGTGTGCGCCAACCGGTGCCCTTGGGTCAGAATACCCGCGAGCGCCACCCGGGTCCTTGGATCGGTCGCCGTGTCCAAGGATTTCTCAAGCGCCTCGTCCAGCGGCTTCAGCGCCCTGCGCAAGGGCGACCACCTCGGCGTGCTGGGATTGGGCGACATGGCCGCCCAGCCCGCGATCGCCTGCCCCATCAACTGAAGCTGGCTTTCCCGCTTCTCAAAGGGAAGATCTTGCCCCGCCTGCCGGGCCATCTCAATCAGTTGCTCCCCGGTCAGGCACGCCTCATCCGTACCCGGAGGTGAGGGCGCAACGGATTTGTCCCCGGCGATATCCGCCAGGGCCTGGCTGAGGCCGTAATGCGCCTCCTGATCTTCCGACTCCTCCGCCAGCACCCGCAGGTATGCCTTCACCGAATCAGCCAGATACTTGTGATGACTGTCGGTGCCCGGAGCCTCAAGCTGGGCCCGCTGGTACAGCGTCAAAGCCAGGCGGTTCCACACCACATAGTCGCGGCTGAAATCGAAGCCCCGCTCCTTGGGCTGGTTGGCCGGATTCACGATCGATTGGAACGCCTTGATCGCCTGGTCAAACCCTGAAGCGTCCGCGGCGGTCTCCGCAGCGGCCAAACCGGTGAACCAGGCTAGCGTCCACCAGGGTGCAGGCTGATCGGCTGTCCGCGCCTTCTCCAATGCTTGCGCGGCCTGGTCCAGCCTTCCTTCCGCAACCAGCACCCGCGCCTGGTTCAGCCACCCATGCGCCGCCGCGTCGCCACCCATCGAGGCCACCTTGGCGAAGGCCTGCTCCGCCTGCTTCAGCTCACCACGCTTCGCGTTCGCGCCGCCCTCCAGCAGGCAACCGATCCCGTAATCGTTCCACCGCTGCCAGGCCGGCTTGATGGGCGATTCCTGCGCCGGCACGGGCGCCCCCCCCTTCACGGGAAGGCTGACCATGTCCTCGCACAGGTCCACCACGCGCAGTTTCGGGATCTCCTGCCCCTTGTACATGTACTCCAGGTACTTCTGGTCAAACTTGCGGTAGCGCACGCGCGCCTTCAATTCCACCGGTCCCTTCGCGTCCTCCGGCACCCTGAACTTGTAGTGCACCACCGATGCCGCCCCGGGCGGCACCTGCTTGTCATACAGCGCCGTGAAAATATCCTGCGGGTTGCGCCGGTCAATCCGGTTGCCGTTGCGGTCCAGCACCAGCGCGTTGATGAAGTGCGCCCGCTCGTCCACCACGCCCGAGTCGTCGGGCTTTTGCATGCCGCCGTTGCGGGCGAACACCTTCCCACCCGTGGCCGCGCTGAAATCCACCCAGATCTCGTTGCTGTCGATGGTCCCCTGCGAGAACAGGTGCCCCACCGCCAGCGTGCGGATCACCACCTCAACCAGGTACTCCTTGCCGGGCTCCAGTTCCGGCAGGGCTGGCCGGATCGGCCCCAGCAACTCCCCGTCGATCGACCCGCCCCGCTTCAGCGCGAACAGGTCGATCCGCAGCTTCTTGTTCTTCAGGTGGTCCGCCTGCTTTTCGGCCACGGCCGAGAATTCCCCCGCCCGCTCCTTGTAGCGGCTCTCCCGCGCCACCAGGTCCGGCAGGCCGGTGTTCGCACCCACAAACAGGTGGTTGTGCACCTTCCGCTCGCCGTTGCCATCGAAGTCCTTCGCCCCGAAATCGTTCGAGGGTTTCAGCGGCATGTGGCACGCCGCGCAATTCTCCTTCGCCGTCTCGGGAAAATAGAAAGCCCGCGCGTTGTGCCCCGACACGCCCGACAGCAGGAACGAATCGTAATGGTTCTGCCCGCGTGTGAACTCCTGGTAGTGGTTCAACGCCAACGGCAACGACACCTTGTGGCAGGTCGAGCAGAATTCCGCCGTCTGGTGGATCGGTTTCAGGAAGGTCTTCTTGTGGAAGTCCGGCTTCGCCCGCACCAGCGCGTTGTTGATCCACTGCAGCATCGGGTTGTCGCTGAAGGCGAACGGGTAATGCAGCGGCTCCTCGATCGTGTACGCGGCGTTGCCCACCGTGCTGTTCACATGCGTGATCGCGTGGCAGGTGGTGCAGGTGATGCCCGCGTGCGCGGTTGGATGGTTCACATCGTCAAATTTCGGATCGTCAAAAGCGCCCGAGAAGAACGGCACCGGGTCGTGGCAGCCCGCACACCACCGCGCCGCCTGCACATTACCGTCCCGTTCCATCGCCACCTTGCGGGTCTCCCGCACGCTGAACAGATACGGCGGGTTGTTGAACGAACTGAAGTGATGCGCCGAGTGCAGCCAGTCCTTGTAGACATCCCCGTGGCACTTCAGGCAATATTCGTCAGCCATCAGCACATGGGCCGGAATGAAATTGCCCGTCGCCGTGCGCGCCTCGCTGGGAAAGAAATACTGCGCTCCGGTGGATGGTCCCTCGGCCTTCCATTGCCGTGGATCCTGCGTGTGCAGCACCGCCATCAGCGCGGTGAATCCCGCCGTCGCCCCCGCGATCCATCCGCCCCAGTTCCACTTGATCCTCGGCCCGGCCCTCCGGTGCCCCACATACAGCCACACCGCCGCGGCGGGCGCCAGCAGGTGCAGCGCGTACACAACCCACCGACCCGTGCCGGTGGGCAACTGGAACAGCCCTGGAATCTGCACCAACGCCACCCCGGTCAGGAAGGTCGCCAGCCCCAACAGAAAGACCAGGATGCCCAACCGGATCGCCACCCGGTTCGGCCGGTTGCGCGAGGTGACCCAGTGCTGCACCCCGAACCACACGAACGGCACACCCAAAACCAACCCGATGCCGATATGCGCCAGATACACCCAGAAGGTGAACGCGTTGGTCAACGCCTGGTCCCGTGCCGCCTCCAGCACCCGCAGCACTACCAGGTAAAATCCGCTGGCCGACAAGATCGCGAAGGCCGCGAACACGATCGCCAGCAGCACCTTCAGCCCGGTGCCCAGCGCGGGTACATACTTGAACGGAACCCGCTTGACCGCCGAACCCATCGGGCTGGGAAACCCGGCTGGTGAATCGCCCTGGGACATCGCAACCTCCAAGCCGGACTTTTAACGGCTCATGTAAGCCCCTGCCCTATGCCGGCAAGTACCCGACAGGCCCATCTAGGCCGCGGGCGGCCATATCAATCAGTAGGATTCCGCCAAAAAAGATGGGTATGGCGAGCGGGAAAACTCGATAAAAAGGCCGCTCTGCCTGGAAAAAACCTTATGAAAGGCGCGGAGGTTGCAGAATTTCAGCGCAATATCCAACCAGACACTTATCTTCCGGAGATGGGGCCGTAGCAAGCAAACAAGGCCCGGCAAGTACCAGAACGGCATTCCCGGACCACGCGTTTTCCGCGAGAGTTGGTTCTTCCACCTGGGAAATTGGCGTGAGGGGCGGCTTGGAGGACTTGCACTGCGGCCCCTGGCACGGGCAGGCCGGATGGGAGGGGGTCACCACCATCACCTCGCCGTTTGCCCGCTCCACCACATAGCCATGGTCGCCACATCCCGCCCGGGCGCTCCCGGTCCCCGACAGCCAAAAGGCGATCACCACCGCGCAGACGGTGCACATTTTCACCAGGCTGGGGCTTGCCAGCGACATCGGCCATTCCCTTGGGATTCCTTTTAACTATCCCCGCTGCCTCCTTGCCTGACAAGGGTACTCGGACCGCTTTTCCCGCTCCCCGGCCCCTTTTCCTCCTCACCTGCATTTCCCCCCACTAAGATGACACCCGGATAGTTGCCGGCCTTTCCAGGCCACCCTTGCCAGCATCGTCACGGATGGGCCATTCCATGCCTCGCTTTTGGGCCGCCTGCATCCAGACCGATCTGCCCAACCCCGCCTCGCGCACGGAACTGCCCAAACGAATCGGGCACGCCCTCACCCTCATCGAACAGGCCGTTGTGGGCTACCGCCCCTTTGGCGATGTCCGCCTGGTGGTTTTCCCCGAGTTCTACCATGCGGCCCCCATCTACCCCGAGGCCACCCAGTTGCGCGAGCATCTGGCGGTGGAAATCACCCCGCAACTGCTTGAGCCCTACGCCAAAAAGGCCAGGGAACACCGTGTCTACATCCAGACGGGCACCTTCCTTGAGGTCCATCCCCGCTGGCCCGGACATGTTTTCAACACCACCTGCCTCATCGGCCCCGAGGGCGAACTCTACCGCTACCGCAAGGTGAACCCCTGGCTGCCCTGGGAGGTCCACACCAGCCCCCACGATCTGCTCGACCAAGGCTACGAGGACCCGCTTTTCCCGGTAGCCGACACCGAGATCGGCAAGCTCGGCTGCGCCATCTGCTACGACTGGCTCTTCCCCGAGCCGATTCGCCAACTGGCCGTCAACGGCGCCGAGATTCTCATCCGGGTCAGCGCCTACATGGACCCCTGGGGTGCCACCCAGCCCATGGACTGGTGGACCGTGGTCAACCGCTGCCGGGCGCTGGAAAACATCGCCTATGTGGTGGCCGCCAATCAGGGTGCCAGCCTGTCCCACTACCCCCCGTTTTCCTGGCCCGGCGGCAGCATGGTTGTCGATTTCGACGGCCGCATCCTCGCCCAGGCCGATCCCGGCCCCGGCGACAAGATCGTCGTCGCCCCGGTGGACATCGATGCCCTGCGACACGAGCGCTCCCGTCGGAAGGGCCACCAGATGCTCGAGCACATGCGACTGTCCGCCTGCCCGCCCAAGCGTTGGGTGGATGGCAAAAACCCCTGGGATGGAAGAAAACACCAATGAGCAAGGAACTGAATTTCAAGCAGGAACTCACCGCCTGCTTCGGCAAGCCCGTGGCTGAGAACCCCACCCAGGCCATGGTCGAGGCCGCCTACCGCCACCACAATCTGCACTGGCGCTATCTCACCATCGAGGTCGATCCGGCCGACCTGGGGGACGCCGTCCGCGGTGCCCGCGCCATGGGATTCCGCGGCTTCAACTGCACCATTCCCCACAAGGTCGCCGTTATCCAGCACCTTGACGGCCTGGGCGAATCCGCCAGCCTCATGGGAGCCGTCAACTGCGTCGTCCGCCGCGGCGATAAACTCATTGGCGAAAACACCGACGGCCTCGGCTTCGTGCAGTCCTTGCGCACCCTCACCGACCCCAAGGGCAAGCGCGTCCTCATGCTGGGCGCGGGCGGGGCCGCCCGCGCCATCGGCGTCGAACTTGCCTTGGCGGGCGCCAGCCAGATCACCCTGGTCAACCGCTCGGCCGAACGCGGCCAAACCCTCGCCGCGCTGCTGCGCGACAAGGCCAAGATCGCCTGCGAACTGGTGGTCGGCACCGCCGACGCCAAAATCCCCGAGGGCACCGATGTGGTGATCAACGCCACCTCCATCGGACTCTACCCCGATGTGAACGCCCGTCTTCCCCTAGACACCACCGGCCTGAAGCCCGGCATGGTGGTTGCCGATGTCATTCCCAACCCGCCGACAACCCGGCTGGTCCGCGAGGCCCGCGACAAGGGCTGCAAGGTCATCGACGGCCTCGGCATGCTGGTCAACCAGGGAGTCATCGGCATCAAGCACTGGTCAGGCATCGACCCCGACCCCACCGTCATGCGCAAGGCCCTCGAGGATGTCTTTGGGGTGTGATTCCATCGGCAAGGGCCGGGTATTGGCCCCTCAAATCTCCACCTTCGGCCTCTCCCCGGACTCCTTTTCGTCCGCGGTAGCCGGCCCGTCGGCCACGACCGCCGGCAGGTGCGGCGGCCTCAGTTCCACCGGCTTGCCCTTCCGTGATTTCGAGATCAGGTTCAACGATTCCACCACCACCGAGAAACCCATCGCGAAGTAGATGTACCCCTTGTCCACATGCTTGCCGAATCCCTCCATGATCAGCACAGATCCGATCAGTATCACAAAGCTCAGCGCCAGCATCTGTAGCGTCGGGTGCCGCTCCACGGCCTTGGAGACCGGCTCACTGAAAAACAGCAGCACCCCCACCGTGATCAGCATCGCCACCACGATGGCGGGAAAACTGTGCACCATCCCAACCGCGGTGATCACCGAGTCCAGCGAGAACAGAATGTCGATCAGCGCGATCTGCGCGATCACCCAGCCGAACGAAGCCGACGCCCTGCGCGCGCCGCCCAGTTCCTCATCCTCGCCCTCGGGCCCCTCCAGCTTTTCGTGCATCTCCCGCACACCCTTGTAGACCAGGAACAGCCCGCCGATCATCAGGATGACCTGCTTGCCGCTGAACCCCAGGTCCTCCTCCTGCCGGAACAGCCATCCCGGCAGGTAAAAAAGCGGGTGATTCAACTGCATCAGCAGGGTGACCAGCCCCAACAGCAGCAGGCGGGTTCCCAACGCCGCCAAAAGACCGATACGGCGGGCCCTGCCCCGCTGGTGCGTCGGCAGTCCCTGGGTGATCAACGCCAAAAGCACCAGATTGTCGATCCCAAGCACCACTTCCAACGTGGTGAGGGACACTATCGCCACCAGCAATTCCGTCCAGTCCATGGTTACCCCTGCCTGTCCAACCCCCGCCTGCTCCCCGCCAGTCGGACCCAACCGGATTTTTCCGCCCCGCATGGTGCTTGACAGCGGTAGCCCGAAAGGGTTTGATGAGCTTACAGGTAACCATGCCGTAATGGTTGGTTACCACCCGGACTAGCCGCTTGCGGCATGGCAGGGTGGGCGATGGGCCCACCTTTTTTCTTTATATGCCATTGGTTTTCGGCCTGTCCGGCCCATGAAATCGCGGTTGACGGGGGTCTAGGCCCCCGGGCCAGGTTCGTCCTGCTAGGGGTGGAGCATGAAGGCTGAAGATGTGCTCAAGGCGGTCAATTTCATCCAGAGCGAAAAGGGTCTGGACCGCGAGCTGATTTTCTCCAGCATCGAGAAGGCCATCCAGCACGCCCTGCTCAAGAAGTGGGAGAACGACCGCAAGGCCGAACAACTCCGTGACCAGGAGCGCCGCATGCGCGGTCAGAAGACCGTCATGCCCGCCCCCAAACCCGAGGGGAAAGATGGGGCAGCCGAGGGCGAACCCGGGTCGGAGGCCGAGATTTACATCCCCCCCATCGAAGTGTCCATCAACCGCGAAAACGGCGAGATCGTCGCCGTTCTCAACCACAAGGCCGTGGACACCGCCGAACTGGGCCGCATCGCCGCCCAAAGTGCCAAACAGCTGATCATCCAGAACTTCCGCCAGGCCGAATCCGAGGAGCTCTACCAGAAATTCGCCAGCCGTCGTGGTGACCTGGTCCTTGGTGTCATCAAGCGCATCGACCGCCGACGCGAGGGCGACCGCGGCGTCGCCACTGTCCAGCTCGACAATGAGAAAAACCTCGAGGCCATCCTGCCCCCCTCCGAGCAGATCCGCGGCGAGACCCACAATCCCAACGACCGCATCAAGGCCGTCATCCTCGATGTCAAGCGCGAGAGCAACCGCGTCAAGATCGTGCTTTCCCGCACCCACCCCGACCTCGTCCGCCGGCTTTTCGAGGAGGAAATCCCCGAGGTGGCCGACCACGTCATCGAGATCCGCGCCGTCTCACGCGAGGCCGGCAACCGCGCCAAGGTCGCCGTCTCCTCCTCCGACATGAAGGTCGATTGCGTCGGTGCCTGCGTCGGCGTCCGCGGCAGCCGCATCAAGAACATCGTCGAGGAACTCCACGGCGAGCGGATCGACATCGTCCGCTGGAACGACTCGCTGCAGGTCCTCATTCGCTACGCCCTGCAGCCCGCACAGATTCTGGATGTGCACTGCTATCCCAGGCTCGGCCGCGCTATCGTTCTCGTCGATGACGACAACCTTTCGCTGGCCATCGGCAAGAAAGGCCAGAATGTCCGCCTCGCCACCAAATTGGTCGGTTGGGACATCGAAATCATGACCGACGAGGAACTGCAGAAGTCCCTCAACAAGGCCGAACTCTGGTTCCGCCAAATCCCCAGTATCACCGATGAACTCATCGAGGCCCTCATCACCGAAGGCTGCTTCTCTTATGAAGACATCACCGTTTTGAAAGCAGAAGATATCGCCACTCTCTCTGGCAATGTGCTCACCGAGGAAGAAGCCGACGATATCCTCGAATATGCCGAGCAATACGCTGAACTCATGGAAACCGCCACGGCGGAGGAAGAGCAGCGGGAGGCCTTGGCTGAAGAGGAGGCCCAGGCCGCCGCTGCGGAAAATATGGATGCGTTGTTTGTGGGAGAACCGGCCCCTGAAGAAGGATCCGGGGAGGTCCCACCCACCCAGGGAGAAACCAAAACCACCCTCGATGACCTGTTGGGGGGCGAGGATTCCGCCTCGGGGGAACACCCCGGGCACTCCACCGAAGGCCAGTCCTGACCCATGCTCGGGGTGGGAATTTGCAGGCGTCAGGCCTCGCAAAATGGCAAAAACCGCTTGACCGGGGCACCTTGGCCCTTCTCAAGCCGGATTAGGGCTTTAGAATGAAACTCTTGGGCCCCCCGTGGGTTCCAAGGGATCCACCGCGCGTGAGGGGCTCAGCTTGCAGAAGGAAAAGGTTAGGCTATACCTGATAGCCCGCGAAATGGATGTGGATAGCAAAGATCTGGTTGATCTTTGCAAATCTCAGGGCTGGGATGTGAAAAACCAGCTCAGTAGCATCGAGCCTGAACAGCGCGACGTCCTCGTCCAGTTGATCAAATCGGGTGGCAAGAAGGCTGCGGCTCCTGCCGCCCCCGCTGCTCCACCCAGGCCCTCCATTCCCACGCCTCCCAGGGCTGTGCGGCCTTTGGTTTCTCCCAAGGCCCCGAAGCCGGAATCCGTTCCGGAACCGGAACCCGAAGTTGCTCCACCCGAGCCTGTGGCTCCTGCGGCCATTGCACCGGAACCCGTTGTCGAGCCCCAGCCCGAAAAACCGGCTGCTGTGGCCCAACCAGCGGCCCCGGCTCCGGCACCTCCAGCCACCCCGGCTCCTATCCAGCCCCCGGCTCCCAAGCCTCCGCTGCCAGGAATGGGTCGGCCCATGCCCCATTTGGGTTCGCCACGGCCTTCCATGCCCAATTTGGGTGGTCCTCGTCCAACACCCAGACCTCCGGTCGCTGGCGGTCCCGCTGCTGCAGCCCCGCGACCCCCGGTTCCCGGAGGTCCTCCGGCTCCCAAACCTCCTCCTCCCGGTGCTATTGCGGCGCCTCGGCCCGGTGGCTTGCCCAGGCCTTCGGGAGATTTCTCCCCAAGGCCCCCGGGGTCGCTGGCCCGCGGGGATGCCCAGCCTACAACGGCACAACCCCAGACTCCGCCCGGAATGGCCCCCCGCCCCGTGCCACCGCTTGGCGCAGGCCCCGGCCGTCTTCGGAATTTGGATTCCAACCGTCCCGCATCAGGCGCGCCAGCCGGTGGTCAGGGTGCGGATCATCGCCAGCCGCGCGTCCTGTCGCGGCCGGGTGTGATTCGGGTCCAGCCGCCCGCGCCACTGAAGCACCACGGCACCGAGGCACCAGCGGCCCGGGCTCAGCCGACACCGGCCCCCACCCCTTCCGGACCCCGGAAGCTGGCTGAAATCCCCAAGGATTTCATGCCCGGTCAGGCCCCCATCCGCATCGAGGACCTGACCCGCTCGGTACAGGTCGACAAGATTCGCGCCGAACACGTCCCGCCCGCTGTCGATGACGAGGATGAGGACGGCAAGCCCGCCGCCAAGAAGCCCGGCTCCGTAGCCGGTCGCGCCGACCGCCACCGCGAGCGCGCCGACCGTCAGGCCCGCCGCGCCGACACCGGCCACAATGTCCGCCTCGATCGCATTGACGACGAGGATGGCCCCCGCCGCCGCCTGGGCCGCAAGCCCCAGCGGCCCAAGGGTCCCCAACCCCGCAAGGGCAAGGTGCCCATCACCCTCCCCATCACCGTCCGCTCGCTGTCTGAAGCCATCGGCATGAAGACCGGCGAGCTGCTGATGAAGCTGATGGGCCAGGGCATCATGGGCCTCAACATCAACAGCAACATCGAGACCGACCTCGCGCTCCTCATGGCGCTCGAGCTCGGCATCGAGCTCGAGGTGAAGGCCAAGGAAAGCTCCGAGGACGAGCTCCTCCGCCAGTTCGCCATCGAGGACTCGCCAGAGCAGCTCAAGCCGCGCGCGCCCATCGTCACCATCATGGGCCATGTCGACCACGGCAAAACCTCGCTGCTCGACAAGATCCGCAAGTCCAACGTGGTTTCCACCGAGGCCGGCGGCATCACCCAGGTACTCCGCGCCTGGCGTGTCGAACACAACGGCAAACCGATCACCTTCCTGGACACGCCCGGCCACGAGGCGTTCACCAAGATGCGTGCCCGCGGCGCCAATGTCACCGACATTGCCGTCATCGTCTGCGCCGCGGACGACGGTGTCATGCCCCAGACCGAGGAGGCCATCAGCCACGCCAAGTCCGCCGGGGTGAAGATCGTCGTCGCCATCAACAAATGTGACCTGCCCGGTGCCAATATCCAGAAGGCGCGCCAGCAGCTCTACGGCCTCGAGCTCATCCCCGACAACATGGGTGGCGATGTCCCGTTCGTCGAGACTTCCGCCTCCACCGGCCAGGGCATCGACGAGCTCCTTGAGACCCTCAGCATCGTCGCCGAGCTGGAGAACCTCCGCGCCAACCCCGACAAGCCCGCCAGCGGCGTGTGCCTCGAGGCGCACATCAGCGAGGGCCAGGGCGTCACGGCCACCATGCTCGTCGAGGACGGCACCCTCAAGAAGGGCGATGTCGTCCTCTGCGGAACCGCCTTCGGTCGTGTCCGCATGATGTACGACGATCAGGGCCGCCCCCTCGAGAAGGCCGGGCCCTCCATGCCGGTTCGCCTCATGGGCCTGGACACCGTTCCCAACGCCGATGACCCGTTCCTCGTCGTGCCCGAACTTTCCGTCGCCCGCGAGATCGCCGAGAGCCGCAGGGCCGACCAGGTGGATGACACCGTTGTCCGCCGCCCAGCCCTCAGCTTCACCCTCCCGGGCCAGACGGCCGTCATGGAGCTCAAGGTCATCCTCAAGGCTGACTTCCGCGGCTCACTCGAGGCCATCCGCAAGGAACTGGAGAAGCTGGAGCATGACGAGGTGAAGGTGCGGGTTCTGCACGCCGCCGTTGGCGGGATCACCGAGTCCGATGTCACTCTGGCCCTGACCAGCCCGCAGGACACCCTCATACTGGGATTCAACGCCGTTCCCGACAGCCGCGCCAGTTCCCTGGCCGATGAGAAGGGCGTGCAGATCCGCGAGTACAATATCATCTACAAACTCACCGAGGACTTGAGGTCCGCCCTCGAGGGCAAGCTCAAGCCTCGCGAGGAGGTGGTGCACCTCGGCCGCGCCTTGGTGCGCGAGGTGTTCAAGATCAGCAGGGTCGGCGCCATCGCCGGTTGCTTCGTGACCCAGGGGGTCATCGAGCGCAACGCGAAGGTCCGTCTCATCCGCCGCGGCGTGGTGGTTTTCCCGCCCGCCGAGCGCACCGTCGGCCTCGAGTCGCTCAAGCGGTTCAAGGACGATGTCAAGGAGGTGCGCGAGGGCATGGAGTGCGGCATCAAGATCGCCGGCTTCGACGATGTGAAGGTCGATGATGTGATCGAGGCCTACCGCATCGAGCAGGTGCAGCGCACCCTATAATGCCTTGCCCGGCCGCCATGGGGGCGGCCCGGCGGGACACCTCCCACGATGGGCGGTGAAGTGTTCATGTCAGGAAGCATGGATCGTTCGGAGATGTTCGTCGGCGGCCTGAAGGTCCGTCTGCTCGTCCGTGAGGCGCGCAGCCTGAAGGACAAAAGGCAGGTTGTCCGCGGCATCAAGGATCGCCTCCACAACGACCTCGGCGTCTGCGCCGCGGAAGTGGGGGCCCTGGAGGATCATCGCCAGGCCATCCTCGGCTTTTCCACGGTCGCCAACGAGGCGGCCCAGGCCAGGCAGGTGCTGGAGCAGGTGGTCGCCAGGCTCAGGGCGCATCCGGTCGCGGAATTCTGCGGCCACGAGCTGGAAGTGTTGTCGTTCGACGAATTGGGCGGCGGGGAGTTTTGGTCGGCATGAAGAAGCACCGGATGGCGCGGGTGGCGGAGATGATCCGCGAGGTCGCCAGCGAGACGATCCTGTTCAAGCTCTCAGACCCGCGCGTCAAGCGCGTCACGGTCATGAGTGTGGATGTCTCGCCTGACCTCCAGCACGCCCGTGTCAATGTCTCGGTCATGGGCACGCCGGCCCAGCAGAACACCACGCTCAAGGGCCTGCAGCACGCCGCCGGTTTCATTCAGGCGCAACTGGGTGACCGCATGCGGTCCCGCTACACCCCCAGCCTACGCTTCTTGCTCGACGAGGGTGTGAAGCAGAGTGTCGAGATCAGCCGCCTCATCAACGAGGCCCTCGGCAACTCGGCCACCATGAACCCCTCCCCCGCCGAGGCCGCCCTCGAGGATAATCTCGACGATGCCGACCTCGGGGAGGATGACGATTTTGAAGACGAGGACGAGGAAGACGGGGACGAAGACGACACCCCGGACTTAGACGACCATCCGCCCGCCGGACGGGCCGACCAGACCAAGCCCGGTTCCTGAGAACCGTACCGGGCAATCGACTCCGCCTGGCGCTTACCGGGCGGGCCGTGGTGGAACCGCGGCGCTTTTCCGGGTGGGTATCCCGGGCACAAGGGAGTGTTGATGACCATGGCTACCGCAGCTAGCAAGCAAAAACTTCTCACCCAGGTTTTGGGAAAGGGCAAAAAAGCCCCCTCCCCCAAGGATGCCGCTGAACCCGTCGATATCTCGGCGCTCAACGTCCTTGAGCAGGTCCTCTACGCCTTCTGCCGCGAGGACGCCACCCCCGCCCAGGCCGACCGCGCCTTCCAGCAATTGCAGGAGCGCTTCTTCGACTGGAACGAGGTCCGCGTCAGCTCCAGTCGCGAGATCGCCGAGGCGTTTGAGGGCATGGTCAAGGCCTTCGACCGCGCCGAACGCATCATCTCCTTCCTGCAGGAACTGTTCGAGACCACCTTCTCCTACGACATGGATCTGCTGCAGAAGAAGGGCGTGAAGGTCGCCGCCAAGCAACTCGAGCGCCAGCAGGCCGTCAGCGACTTCATCGTCGCCTGGGTCACCCAGCGTTCCCTCGGTGGTCACGCCGTGCCGGTGGATGCCGCCACCGCCCGCTGTCTGAAGCGGCTGGGTCTGGTGGAGGCCGAACTCGAGAAGCTGCCCGACATCCGCGCCGCCCTCGAGCACCTGGTCCCCAAGGCCAAGAACATCGAGTTCACCGACACGGTCAGCCGCGTCGCCGTCGAGATGTGCCACGAGAAGTCCCCCGCCTGCGGCGCCTGCCCCCTCTCGGCCGACTGCCCCGGCGTCCGCCCAGCCAAGGCCAAGAAGGCCAAGTGATTCCGGCTTGAAAGCCTCATCAAGCGCGGGGCCCCTTCCAACCGGAAGGGGCCCCGCGCTTTTTCATGAGTTCGATTTGCGCCGGACGGTTTAGCGCCCGCCCATTACCCTAGCCAGCACCGGCTTCAGCTTCGTCATGTTCTCCGCCGTCACCACCGCCGTCCGGGGTCCCACCCGCTCACCCAGCAATCCCGCGGCCGGTGCCCACTGGTACAGCCCGTCCAGCATCTCCTCGGTTTCCAGACGCAACAGCAGCGCCTCCTGGAACACCGGTTCACTGTCCGTGCCGTCCAGAAACAAACGGATCGACGGCGGCGGCTCCTGGCCTGTCCGCTCGGTGAACCACCTTCGCGTCAATTCGGCCGACATCCCCGCCTCGGCCGCCGCCCGCAGGCTTTCAGGCGTGATCGCCACCACCTTCCGCTCCGGCGTGCTCTCGTCATCCAGCCGCTTGCCCAGGTGCGGCAACTCCGTCTCCAGCAGCAGGTCGCTGCGTGTTTGGTCCACGATCAGTCGCGTCCCGTCTTCCGAGACCTCAACGCACGCCTCCCGGGGCAGCGAGTAGTCCCGGCTGCCCGCCAGGCGAAAATGCCGATAATCCAGATCCCGCTCTTGCACGATGGCGAACCGCTCAGACAGGCGGATCAACGGCACCCCCCTGCCCTGCGCCTCCTCCATGTCCGCCGGGTCGTCGAATTCCAGTAGCGTCGCGCCCGAATGCACCGCCAGGCGCTCACGCTTGCCCGCCCATCCGCGCAACTGGTCCCACACCGCGCCCGGCAGTGGCCGGCCGCTCCGCCCCTCCAGAAAACCACGCAATCCGTCAAGGCTCTCACCGGCTTCCAGGGCCCGGTAGACCGTCTGCGGCGTGATCACCATCTGGCACGCGGCACCCAGGGTCTTCCACGTCCCCAACCGGCTCAACCGGGCGATCTGCCCGGGTGTCAATGCCTGCCGGTACGCCACGATCTCCAGATTGGGCTGCACAAACAGCGACTGCGGCAGCGCGTGGTCTTCCGCAGGCTGTTCACCCATGCCCAAAATCCATCGACCCCAGGCCGACAACCGCACCGCCAGCCCGTCCCTGGCCTCAAGGCCCAACCGGCCGCTCTCCACCAGCCGCAGCGGCCAGGCAATGCCGGTCAGCCAGGTCTCCAGCCAGGGCTCTCGCGCGCTGGGTCGCTGATTGCTTTTCCAGTGGGGGTGGTTGCGTCGCAGCCACTCCTCAATCTCCCCCGGCAGCACCCAGGCGCCCTCGGGCAATTGACCCAGCACCAGCAAAGCCACCAGGCACGCCGACGGGTACGGGTTCCCCGCTGACCCCTCCGGCGTCATCCACCCTTCCTTGGGCCCCCAGCGGGTGACAGATTGGCTGGCCTCAAACAGGCTGCCAAGCGCCTCCCCGGTGCCCAGATCCCACAGCTTGGGGAAATCCCCTGCCGCCCAATCATTCTCCTCCGCCCGCAGAACACCCAGTTGCCGCCCCATGGCTGCGATCAACGGACCGAAATCCTTCGGGCAGGCCTGGTTTTCAGAGATGGCGCTGGCCAAAAGAGGGTCGCCAGCCAGCCGGTCCCAGTCACGCTTGTAGAAGTCACCCGCCTGCGTCAGGCGGAAGGGCGACTCGGTGGCCGCCTGCCACAAGGCCCCCATCCGGGTGGGAAATTCCAGCCCGTCGGCCAGCATCGGCCCGCCCTTCACCTCCACCTCGGTCAGGGGCACAGCCTCAGGTGCCACCAAAGGCGGCAGGTCGCTGTCGCGCTCCTCCACCTCGGCCGCGTGGGCCTCCACGGCCGCCCGTGGCGGATCCAGCCTCCACGCCTTGGCCGTGGGCACCGGCAAACCAAGATGGTGCGGGATCGCCCGCGCCCGCACCGCTTGCGGGCAATGCAGCACCAGGCGTTCCCCCGGGCTCAGGGTCAGCCACGCCGTGAAATCTTCCAGGGTTTGCGGCTGACCGGGCGTTTGCACCAGATCGGGTGCCACCAGGCCGGTCTCCATCAGCGCCAGCAGGGGAGCCAGGCCGTCCCGGTGGCCCAGCGCCAGATGCGCCTGCAACAGATCCGAAACGGGGAAAAAATCCCGCCGCATGTGGCCGACAAGGGCCAGCATCCCGCGCGCCGCGGGATCCGCCTTCTCCAGAACCTGAAGCCTCCGCGTCAGCTTCACCGGGTCGGCTAGAAAATCCAGCGCCCGGGGCACCAGTTCATCCGGCTCCAGGCTGCCGCGCGGCTTCACCAGTCCCACCACCACCCGCTCCAGCAGGGCGGGTTCATACCGCCCGAGGATGGCACCGGTCAGGTGCAAGTCGTCCACGGTTGTTTCGGGGGTGTCGTTCATGCCGTGGCCGGGCCCTCGGTGCCGTTACGCTTGCCCTTCAGGGCCTGCACCTCGGGCTCGGCACCCCCCACCAGCTTGGGTGTGTGCCCCATGCGGGCCAGTTCCTCCTGCACCGATTCAACACGTCCGGGCCGGATCAACAGCGCCGTCGGTGTCAGCCGGCCGGCGATGTCCGAGGCCAGCTTCTTGCGGGCCAGCAATTCCTCGGCAAGCGTCGTGTCTTCCACCAGCACCAGACTCACCCGCCGGTGCACCTTCACGGGAATCCGGGCGCCGCTCATGACTGGGCCCCCGCTCCACCCGGATGGTCGGTGTAACCCGGGGCCTCCAGCGGCCCCTCCGCCTGGATCGCCGCGATCAGTTCATCCCCGTCGTCGATCCGGTAGGAATACCCCTGCTCCGTCAAAAACAGTTGCCGGTGGTGCGCGAAGTCCTGCTCGCGGCTGTCCCGGCTCACCAGGGTGTAAAAATGGGCCGATTCCCCGCCTGACTTCGGGCGCAGCACGCGCCCCAGCCTCTGCGCCTCCTCCTGCCTCGAGCCAAAGGTGCCCGAGACCTGGATCAGCACGCTGGCGTCCGGCAGGTCCAGGGCGAAATTCCCCACCTTGGACAGGATCAGGTGCCGCTCCTTACCCTCGCGGAACCGTTTGTACAGCTCCTCGCGCTCCGGGGTGGGCGTCACGCCGGTGATCAGCGGAATCTTGAAGCGGTTCTTCAGCCGCCGCAGTTGCTCCAGGTACTGGCCGATGATGATCACACAGTGGTGCTTGAAACGCTCCAGAAGCGCCGCCACCACATCGTCCTTCGCCGGGTTGTCGCTGGCGATGCGGAACTTGATGCGCCACTCCGCCACCGCGTACTCCAGCCGGCGTTCGGCGTCCATAGCCACCCGCACCTCCGAGCAGGCCGCCTCCGCGATGAACCCGCGCCCCTCCAGCTCCCGCCAGGGCACATCGTATTTCTTCGGCCCCACCAAACTGAACACATCCCCCTCGCGCCCGTCTTCGCGCACCAGGGTCGCCGTCAGCCCCAGTCGCCGGCGCGCCTGGATCTGCGCGGTGATCCGGAAGACCGGTGCCGGCAGCAGGTGCACCTCGTCGTACACCACCAGCCCCCAGTCCCTCTGGTCGAACAGGCCGAAGTGCGGGTAATCACCGCTCTTGTCCTCCCGGTGCGACAGGATCTGGTAGGTCGCCACGGTCACCGGCTTGATGGTCTTCGTCTCGCCCGTGTACTCGCCCACCAGTTCTTCGGTCAGGTCCGTTTTGTCGAGGATCTCCCGCCGCCACTGCTTCACCGCCGTCACGCCGGTGGTCAGCACCAGGGTGTTACGCTTCATCAGGCACATCGCGGTGATGCCAACCACCGTCTTGCCCGCCCCGCAAGGCAGCACGATCACGCCCGACCCGCCCGACACATCGCCACCGGCGTAGAACACCGCCGCCGCGTCCTTCTGGTAGTCCCGCACATGGAAGGGCAATCCCTCCCGCGAGGTCGCCCGCAGCTCCATTTCAAGCGGGGCGCCATCGGTGTACCCCGCCAGATCCTGCGCCGGGTAACCCAACTCCACCAAAATTTGTTTCAGCACTCCCCGGTTCGCCGGGTCCACCAGCCGGGTCACCTCGCTGATCGGCTCGCCCAGCAGCTTCTTCAGCTTGGGCTGCCGGCTCAACTCGTCCAGCAGCCCCTTGTCGCTGGCTACCAGCTTCAGCATCGCCATGCCCGGGATGCTCGATGGGAACTCCTGCCCCGTCGAGGCGGTGATCCGGTCCAGCTCCTCCTGCGTCGCGCGTTCCAGCTTAAGCCGCCCGTAACGGCTGACGATCTCGCGCAGGTCCGTCAACAGGTTCCCCGGCACCGGGAACTTGCTGTGTTTGGTCAGCGCCTCCACCATCGACTCGGCCGTCAGGCCGGCCGCCGCCGCGTTCCACAGCGACAAGGGCGTCAGGCGGTAGGTGTGGATGTGCTCGGGGCTTTTTTCCAGCTCGGCGAACGGCGCGATCGCGTCCCGTGCCTGCGTGTACTTCGGATTGTCAACTTCCAGAAGAACCGATCGGTCGCCCTGGACGATGAGTGGGTTGCTCGGATCAAACTGCATGCGGCGCCCCGGTGAACCCGGCCCGGCGGGGACCACCGCCCGTACGGGCGGCCCTCCGCGAAGACCAACCGGTATCTTAGGTCCACTCGACGCGGGTCCACAAGCAAAAATGCCGTTTTTCAGCCCGGGCCTCTCACCGGTTTTTCATGGGCAAAACCTTTCAGTCTACCCCAAACCACCCCCCGTTAGGAAGCTCGTTCGCCCGGTAATGAAAACAGGCGGCCTGGCGGGGCCGCCTGTCCATGGTTTCAGCCTTGGAGATGGCTCAACGCGCCGGGGCCGCCGCCTCCTGGATCAGCGCCCCGTGCTTCTCATCCAGCACCAGGATGGCGAATTTCTCCACCGGTGGCAGGCTCGGCCCGCTCACGCTGGCGTGGTCGAACCGACCGCGGATATCCGTGTACCCATCCTTGTGGAACCGCACCCGCCCGTCAGAGTGCCGCGCGTACACCTTCACATACGACTTCGCCAGCGGCTTGCCGTCCTGCGTGGTCACCTTCAACTGACCGTTGTTCTCCATCAGCGCCACATTCATGGTGCGGGCGAATCGCGGCAGCGAGAAGGTCTTGCCGCCGCCCTTCAGTTCCACCAGCGTGTTCACGCTGGCAAACCGCGCCGGCAACTCGATCTCCGTCTGCGCCTTGTCCCCGGGCAGCTCCACCTCCACCGTCTGGTTGGGCCGCACCAACGCGAACCGGTCGCCAAACTGTTGGCTGAACGGGTTCCGGCTGAACAGCAGCTCCACATCCATCTCGTACAGGTTCATCGTCACCCGCTGGATGTTCCGGTGGTTGATCCGCAGTTTCCCGCCGGCAAGCTCCGCCGTCAGGGCCGGCTCCTTGCTCGCCTGGTTGGCCTGGCGCAACATCGGGTCATCCACAGGCTTGCCGTCCGCGCCTGTCACAACCTTGCCCCGCGCCTCGGCCACCTGCTCGCCCACCAGGGCGAATGCCGCACGCCAGCGGTCCACCGGATAACCGGCATACTTGTTGGCGATCGCCTCCGCACCGTCCAGATCCTCCCAGGCCATCGCCAGCCACGCGCCCATCAGGTCGTGCTGCATGACGGTTGCCACCGCGTTCTTCGGCACCCGTTTGTGCGCCTCGATCGCCTCGGCCACCCGGTCCTGCAGCAGCAGGTAATACGCCACCTGCAGCCAGTCCTCGTTGGCCGGTACCGGCTTCAAGGCAAGCACCCGCATCAGGTGGTGGTATTGCTCCAGAATCCGCGCGTTGACGATCTGCCGGTTTTTGCCAAGGGCGTGCGCCCGCGCGTGCACCAGCGGCTTGTATTCCAGGTGCTCCAGGAATTTCAGGGCCACCGGGTCGAAATCCGCCAGGCCGCACACAATCCAACCACCCGCCTCGCGTGCCAGTTGCTCCTGGTGCGCCAGGAATTCCCGGGCCGCCTCGGGCGCGTCATGCTTCAGGGCGTACGACCACAGCACCGGGTGATAGGTTTTCCGGGCCCGCAATACCCCCAACACCCGCTCGAAATACGCCTTGTCCGCCATCCGCCAGGCGATGCGGCCCAGGTCGGTTTCCTGCAGGTTCGCCTTGTCCAGGTAGGCCACCACCTCGTCAGGCGTGCCCATCTGCGACACGTGGTCCCAACTGCCGGTGTCCACCTTGCTCAGCTTTTCCACCACGGTTAGCGGCTGCGCCGAGCCCGAGGCCACCACGCGCTCATCCTTGGCCACCTGGGCCGGGCATTGGTTGAACTTCCCGGTCTTCGGGAAATAGAAGAAATACTCCAGCGTCTGGGTCCGGAATGGCTCCAGATCCACGGGAGTCCCCTTTGTCACCTGCCCGCCCCCCAGCGGCATCGCCCCCTCGGGGATCTGGGTCAGCACGCTCAGCCGCTGCCGGCTGCTCGACGGATTGGTCACCACCACCTGGCAGCCCAGCACGCGCTGCACCAGCGCCTCCTCGCCCAGGAAATGGTCCACCTTCTCGCCGTTCTCCATGCGGAAACGGTCCGCCGGGTCGAACAGGTTCTGGCTCACCAGGATCGTCGACTTCCCCTGGGCCGCCTGCGACGGCCGGATCTCCTCGTGATAAATGATCGCCGGCCCGCCCGACTTGTGCGTCATCCGCCCGCCGTCGAATTTCACTTCCGCCTTGGCCGCCTCAAAAGGCAGTTCCACCATCGCCAGCGCAAGCAGGGCCTCATGCACATTGTGCGACGCGTCCCCCAGGTGTTTCGAAAGAAACGGTGCCTTGCCGTCATGCTTCGCCAAATCTAGCCAGAACGACCCCGCCGGCACCAGTTCCGGCTTTTGCTCGGCAATCGGCATACGGTCGTAATTGTTTTCCGCCCATTCGGTGGTGGGAGCCACAGGCCGATAGAGCTGCTCCAGACCCGACTGCTCGGATCGATTGTTTTCGAAAAACGGGAGGAAATCGTCCATTTCCCTGCGAAGCATCGGCTTTGCCGGTTGAGCCTTTTTATCCGACGCCTCCACACTCTCAGAAAGCTTGCGGCCCTCGTCTGCGCTCTCCGCCTCCTTTTTCTCCGCGTCCCTGAACCTCGCCTTGGAGTCCTCCTTGGCCTTGGCAATATCCTTGCCCGCCAGGGCCGCGCTTTCCCGCTGCAGCCCAAAGCGGTCACCCGGTTGACCAGGCTTGTCCCCAAGCCCTTCGCCCCCTCTGCCTCCGCCTCCGGGCCTGCCTGCAAATCCGCCCATTGCGCCGCCCAATCCTCCTGTGGGCCCACCGGGCCCACCCCCGAAGCCGCCGCCTCCTCCTGCCGGTGCCATGCCTGACGACGCCGGCATGTTTAAGGCCCGGCCCATGGCGTCAACACCCCGTTGACCCTGCGCCATCCCCTGCGTTCGGTTTTCGGTGCGGTCTCCCAAGGCAGCGAGGCGCTCCGGTCCAGACGAAAGGCCGCTCAGGCTTACCGCGGTGTCAAAAAGCTGCCACTGCCGCTCAATCTGCGGCGGGATCAGCTTCACCCGCTCCTCCAGCAGCCGCGTCGTGCCGGCCATCTCGGCCTGCACCGCCCGCCCCAGCAAAACCCGCTCCAGCGTGTTCAGGCGGCTTTGCCCCCACACCGTCCGATCCTGAGCCAGATCCGCCCCGGTCAGGTACCGGTCCAGAAAGGTCTTTTCCTTCTTCTGGGCCAGGTGCGGCCGCACCACCGCCTCGAAAAATGGCTTGTCCTTCTGCGCGATGAACAGGGCCAGTTCGTGGCAGGCGTGTTTCGAATACAGTTCCTTCTTCTCGGCTTCCTTCAGTTTGTCCCACCGCGTCAGGAAGGCGAACTCCGCCCACCGGCTGTCCGGTATGAGCGTCCCCAGCATCTGGTGCGCCTTGGCAATGGTGTCCACCACCTCCAGCCGGGAGCTGGATACGTCCTCCAGCACCAGTTCCTGGCCCGCCTGCAGCAGCGTCACACGCTTCTGCTTGGTCGGCCGCGTCGCCGCATCCAGGCTCTTGGCCAGACGCAGGTCCCGGCTATCCACCGGGCTTGCCGGCAAGTCCACCAGGGCCCCCACCGTGGTCAACGGATCCACCAGCACCAACTGCGCCAGTCCGTGCCTGCCCAGCAGGTTCCTTGGGATGCGAATCACCCCCCCCTGGTCCGGTGCCAGATTGGCCAAAACTCCGGCCTGTGCCGCCAGAAAATCCAGGTCCGGCGAACCGTCACCTGCCGCCCGGCTCATCGAGTCCGGGGCCGGCGCTGCAGCCGCCCCGCTCGGCGGGGCCACTCCCTTCGGGGCAAATTGCCCCCCCTCCGCCGCCTCCTGGACCCCCGTTTCCGTCGACCGGATCGACCAAGGGTTCACCAGCAGGCTCGGCCGCTCCATCATCACCCCGGCGAACTTCGCCTGCGTCCGCCGGTCCAGCACATACCGGTACTCGTCACCGATATCCCTTCCTGTCACATAGGCGGATTGCTGCTCCGACAAGTTCACCGCGTCCAGCGGCGCCGGCCGGATGCCCGAAAGCGCCTCGTAGGCGCCGCGGTCGGGCACATAACGGGTGGCCAGCATATGCGCCCGGCTGAACTGCGTGGCGTCCGCCAACCGCACTTCCACCGCCTCATCGCTCACCTTCACTTCCGCCACCCGTGCCGGTTTCAGCCTTTCCAGCAGGCCCATCCGCTTGCGGCCCACCACCCAGCCGTTCACCTCACCCCCGTCGATCACCCGCACCAGGGTCTTCTGGCGGCCCTCCAGGAAATGAATCTCATGGTCACCCGCGGGCAACCCCTCCAGCACGATCGAACCGACCTCCACGCGGGACCCCTTCCCGGCGACCCTGCCCCGCAGGCTGTCCGCGCGGAACACACCAGCCCGGGCTTCCAGCACCGTGATCTGCTGGTCCAACGGCTTCGCCCCGTCGGCAGGCATCACCACGGGCTCCCCGGCCCGCGCGTGCATCAGCACCGGACGCACCGAATCGGGCCTCGGCAGGCTCCAGCGACGGGTCGCCCCCTCCTGGCTGGTGGCCTCCACCCAGTCGATCAGTTCCAGGGTCCTCAGGTCCCCCAGACGGATCCGCCCCTCACCATCCGATTGCAGTTGCGTGTCCACCGTCGTCCGGAAGTCACGGTGCTTGATCTTTAGCAGGGTGGGCATGTCCGCGATCGCTTCACCCGTCCTGCCCAACAGCTCGATGGTGTAGCCCGAGGCGTCACGCGCCAGGTGCAGCCCGCCCCGTTGCTGGGTTCGCCGGGTACCGTTCACCGTCAGCCCGCCGGCCGCCTCCACGGCGTGCTCACGCGCCTCCGACTGGTTCCGCACCTTGCCCGTCAGCCGGAATGACAGGCTCGCCAGCCGGTCGGGCGTATGGAACAGGTGAGCCGCCTCGCGGTTCTCCCCCAGCTTGAATCCTTTCACCTCCTGCGTGGTGGCGATCCCGTCCAGGTTCACCGCGGTGATATGCAGACGCACATCCTCCAGCAATCCCAGCGACACCGGCTTGCCGGCCAGAGTCAACTGCGGCCGAACCAGCAGTTCCGCCTGCCCCCGAGCCAGCAGCGATTCCCGCTCCACATGGAACCCGGCCGACAGGGCGTAAGACTCCGCCAGATGGTCGATCATCTCCAGGCTGGCCTGATTGCCGCGCTCCAGAACCAAGGGCTTGCGCCCCGGGCTGCTGGCGTAAGGCAGCAGGATCACCCCCGCCTCATCCCCCTTGTATTGCTTGCCACCCAGCCACAACGAGGCGTCGGTCACCGGCTTGCCGGCCTCGTCGATCACCCGCACCGCCTGACCCGCGGGCGTCACGGTCACCAGCGGCCGCAGCTTGCCCTTGCGGATCAGCGCACGGCTCGAGCGCCCCGCGCCGATCAGGTCCACCACCCACACTCCGCTGCCCTTCAGCTCGGGCAGGTCCAGCCGACGGTCCACCCGCTTGAAGGGCGATTCGGTGAACTCCAGCTTCAGCGTCTTGCCGGCCACCAGCCCGTCCAGGGGCAGGTCGGTGTCGATCTCCGTTTGCCGTGTCTTGTAGTGGTGGACCGCGTTCACCTCATACACCTGCACCAGCAGGCTGGGCACATTCTTCACCATCAGGTCCAGGCTCACCGCGTCCCCCGGGGCGAACTGCAGCGCGCTGTTGGGCGCGAAGTCGATGTCCACCCGGTCACGCAGCTCCCGGTACAGTTCCGGGCTTACCTCGCTGGCCCACCGCTCCGGGTCCCCAAGCCCCCGCGTGATCTTCGCCTCCGCGAAAAGCACCTTCAGGTACCCCTCTTCCAGATAGGGCCTGAACTCCGCCGGACTCTCAGCCGTGGCCAGGATCTCCACCAGAATGGCGCGCACCAGCCGTTCGTCATCGAACACGGGGGGCAACTGCGTGGCGGGCGAGTAGTCGTTGCCCAGCGGGGCTGGATACCGTTGCGCCGCCTCGCTCTCCAGCAGTCGGGGGGCCATGTACGGCCGCTGGCGGGGCAGCGTCAAATATTCCAGCAACAAAGCCTTGTCCAGCTTCCCCGTCATCCGGTTGTGCTGCAGCTTGTGGAAAAAGGTGTTGGCCTTCAGGGGATTCATCACCGGGTCCAGCGGCCGGACAAACGCTACCAGCCGGTCCAGGTACTCCCCCATTACCTTCAGGTCTTCGGGGAAGGCGGCATCCGCGCCGGGCAACAGGCGCGTGGCCCGCGCCAGCACCCAGTTCTGCTGCCGCTTCAGGTCCGGCTTCCGCTTCGCCAACTCATCCAGTTGTTCCGCCGTCAGGTTCCGGTGGATCCCCAGGCTGCCAAACCCGCCCGAATGGGGTGCGTCCAGATCTAGGGCGACCAGGTCCACAACGTTCGGCAGGTCCGGCCGCTGCACCCGGTTCAAAAGCGACCGCCGCTGCTCGTTGGACAACTTGGCCGGCTCTCCCGCCAGCCACCGCAGGGCTCCGTCCTCTGCCAGATCCACATGCGGGTGGGGTGCGATGTCCCGCTGGCGCAGACGCTCACGACTGATGCTGGCGGCTTCCAGCGACGTCGGCAGCGTCGTCTTGGCGCCGGGCACCTGGCGCTGATGGTTGTAGGTCAGGCCCAGGTGGCGGATCAGGTAATCCAGGCTTTGGCGCGGGTCTTTGCGGTAGCTCAACAGGGCGTGCCGGTGCTGGATCTGCCGCCAGCCCTCGGTCTCCCCCAGCCGCTCCCGCCACACCTTCGACAGCTCGGCGCATTTGTCCGGCTGCTCGGTCTGCAACAAATGCAGACAGTTGTAGTAGTAATAATTCTCAGTCCCGGGAATAAGTTGCTTCAGCGCCTGCGCCCGGTCGGTGGATAGCGCGAAGGTTTCGACATAATCGATCTCCCCTCCCCGGGCCGAAAACGAAAGGGCTTGCGACCACCCCGCAAGCCCCAAACCGAAAACACGGACCAACCACCCGGCGCGAGATGAGGAAAACTTCATAAGTCACCCGTAGGAAAGGGATTCGGGCTTGAATGACTACACAGAATGAACGGACCTTCAGCTAAGCCGAAAACACCCGGCTTGCCTCATGGGTAATAACGCTAAAGTCGTTCAGGTCGTTTGCAAACGCCCCAGACTGGGTCCAGACAATCCGTCCAGACCGGTTAAGCGGGCGGTTTTTTCCCCGTCTCACAACGCCTCTTCCAAAATCCGCAGCACCTCCCCCTCCCGGGGACGGCGGGGATTGGTCCGGAACAGCCTCTCAATCCTCGCCCGCTCCGCCACCACGGGCAATTGCTCGCGCGTCATTCCCAAGTCGCGCAGCCGCTGCGGGATGCCGATCTGCCTCGACAGTCCGGCCACCAGTTCCACAGCCATTTCAGCCGCCTTGCGCGTCGGCATACCCTTGGTGTCGGCCCCCAAAAGCCGGGCGATCTCCGCAAACCGCTCCTCCCGCGCCTCCAGGTTGTAACGCATCACATGGGGGACAAGCAGACCGTTGCCTGCCCCGTGGCTCACATGCACCTCGCTGGCCACCGCGTATTCCATCCCGTGCACCAGAGCCACGCCCGCGTTGCTGAAGGCCAGTCCGCCCAGCATCGCGGCGTACGCCATCTTCTCCCGCGCCAGGCGGTCTGTGCCATCGGCCACCGCGCGGGCAAGGTGCTTCCCGCACAGTGCGATCGCGTCGCGCGCCGCCAGGTCCGCCATCGGGTTGGCCCCCTGGTACACCGATTGCTTTCCAGCAAATGGTTCGAAAATGCCGAAATCCGTCGCCGTGAAAGCCTCGATGGCGTGCACCAGCGCGTCGATGCCGCTGTCAGCGGTGACCCGGGCCGGACAAGACAGGGTTAATTCCGGATCCACAATGGCCGAGCAAGGCCTCAGGTGCTGGCTCAGGCAGCTCACCTTCATCCCCTTGCCCGGGTCGGTGAACACCAGCGCCGAACTCACCTCGCTGCCAGTCCCCGCCGTGGTCGGCAGGCAGATCACCGGCAGGATCGGCCCCGGAATCTTGTCCTCCCCCGCGTAGTCGGGCGGGTTGCCGCCGTGCGCCAGCACCGTGGCCACAATCTTGGCCATGTCCATGTTGCTGCCACCGCCCAAGCCCACCACCCCGTCCGGTTTGCACCCCTTTGCCACCTCCAGCGCCTGAACCACCGCCGCCAGCGTCGGCTCCGGCTCGCCTCCGTTGAACACCGTGTGCCGTATCCCCTCCGCCTTCAGCGGGCCAACCACCCGGTCCACCAGCCCGTGCCCCTCCAAAATCCGGTCGGTCACCACCAGCAGATTGCCCAGACCCAAACGCCGGGCCACCTCGCCGGTTCCAGCCGCCGCGCCCCAGCCAAACCGCACATGCCCGGTGGTGTGAAAATTCCAGATGCTGTTCATGTCTTCCCGCCCACAGTGGGGGTGCTTGTTTTGGATTCCTTGGCAAAATGGTACCAAAGGTCCAAGATCGCCCCTCGGGAGCCCGCCAAAGAATGACCCAGCCCAGCCCCACCGCCCGCATCGGCGTGGTCACCGTCAGCGATCGCGCCAGCGCCGGCGTCTACGAGGACCGTGGCGGCCCCGCTATCGCCGCCTTCCTGCAAAAAACCATCACCAGTCCGTATGAACTGGTCACCCGCGTCATCCCCGATGAGCGCAACTTGGTGGAATCCACGCTGAAGGATCTGGCCGACACCCAGGGCTGCTGCCTCGTGGTCACCACCGGCGGCACCGGCCCCGCCAAGCGGGATATCACCCCCGAGGCCACGCTGGCTGTCTGCGATCGCGAGATGCCCGGCTTCGGCGAACAGATGCGCGCCGTCTCGCTCAAATCCGTACCCACCGCCATCCTGTCTCGCCAGGTCGCAGGCCTCCGGGGTTCCTGCCTCGTCATCAACTTGCCCGGCAAGCCCTCCGCCATCGAGGAATGCCTCTTGGCCGTCTTCGCCGCCGTCCCCTACTGCGTCGACCTCATGGACGGCCCCCGCATCGAGACCAACCCCGCCATCGTGACCGCCTTCCGCCCCAAAAAGGCCTGACCCACATGCCCACCCAATCCATCGATCTCAACGCCGACTTGGGTGAGGGCTGCGGGCACGATGCCGCCCTGATCCCGCTGGTCAGTTCCATCAACCTCTGTTGCGGCCTGCATGCCGGTAGCCTGTCCACCACCGAAGAAGTGCTGAAACTGGCCCGTGCCGAAATGAGCCACCGTCCCCTGGCCATAGGTGCCCACCCGGGCCTACCCGACCGTCATGCGATGGGCCGTGCCCCTGTGAATCTGCCTGTCGACATGCTGGAGGAGATCACCCGGTACCAGGTGGCGGTGCTGGCCCGCCTGGCTGAAAATGCAAGCGTGCCCCTATCTCACCTCAAACCCCACGGCGCCCTCTACCACTTGGCCTGCTCCACACCCGAGGTGGCTGAAAAAATCGTCCGTGTGGCCGCGGAATTCAACCTCGCGGTGATGGGCCTGCCCGCAAGCGCCCTGGCCTCCGCCTGCGCCGGCAAGGCCCGGTTTCTCGCTGAGGGCTTCGCCGAACGCGGCTACCTGCCCGATGGCAATCTCATCCCGCGCGGCCAACCCGGCGCACTCATCCACCATCCCGCCGAAGCGGCAGCCCAGGCACTCCGCCTGGCCAGCCAGGGCCTGCAAACCCTCTGCATCCACGGCGACAGCCCCCACGCCGTCTCCATCGCCACAACCGTGCGCGACCAATTACAGATGGCTGGCTACACCATCCAACCACCTTTTTAAGATCCCAAAAAACAACCCGCCGGGCCTCTGGAGGGAGCCCGGCGGGTTGGGATCATTCAATCCAGGGCGAATCAGCCGCCGCAGCAGCCGTGGGTGCGGTGATGGCCCAGACGACGGCCACCTGCCTCGCCACCGCAGCAGCCCTTGCTGTCGAGCTTGTCGTGCAGACGGCTCATCACGCCTTCGCGACCGCCGCAGCAGCCGCCGCCAACCACTTCGCCACCGCAGCAGCCCTTGCGGTCGTGCAGGCGGGAAACAATGCTCTCGCGACCGCCGCAGCAGCCACCGCTCACCACTTCGCCACCACAGCAACCCTTGCGGTCATGCAGGCGGGCCATCACACCCTCGCGACCGCCGCAGCAGCCCGAGCCGGAGGAAACGACAACAGGGGTGCCGCAGGACTCGGCCTTGTTCTTGAAGAAGAACTCGGGGGCCTGCACGCCGGTGGTCATGGCCACCATCAGGATTGCGCTGAACATGTGAGGAAATCCCTTCCAAAGAGGAGTGAAGCTTCTCGATTCCTGGGACGGAGGCAACCCAGCCACACATCCCGCGAATCCAAACCAACATCCGAATCTGGGTAGACTCGGAGGCATGAAGATTAAGGTAAAGCTTGCCAATCAACGGTCAATACAACGAATGGAAAAATTTTGCCGATTATATCGATTATTCATGCAGTAAGATGGCCAACTATAGCTTTAAATATTTCCCATATTGCCCATTCCTCCAGCCAGTTTCTGTCCCAATCACCTTTTGGTTGCCAGTTTGCGGGGCCGTGTTTCCCGGTTTCAGGAAGGGACATACGCTAAGGGAAACCGGTTCGCCCTCCATCGCCACTTTCCAGCGCAGGCCGTGACCTTCCATGCCCCCATACGGCCTGAACCTGCTGAAAACGGGCACTCTGGACCTGATCATCGATTCCAGCCGCCCTGGCCTGCGCGACCGGGGCGTGGGCCCCGGCGGCCCCTCCGATCGCTGGTCGTTCACCCTGGCCAATGCCCTCGCCGGCAACCCGCCCGAGGCCAACGCGGCCGCCCTTGAGTTCTCCCTGGTCGGCCCAACCCTGCAGGCCATCACCCCCGTGGCTTTCGGGGTCTCCGGGTCCGTATCGTCCGCCCGCATCCACCATGCGGATGGCGCCACACACCAGCTGAACCCCTGGTCCAGTGGCACCCTGGAGCCTGGGGAAACCCTCGCCCTCGGCCCGGTGACGGGCAGCCTCCGCGGCTACCTGGCAGTCCAGGGCGGGTTCGAAACACCCCGCATGGCCGGCAGCCGCCAAAGCCTGGCACCCCTGCGCGCCCAAACCCTGCTGCCAGCTCACCCTTCCAGGAACACGTTTCGCCACATGGCGGCCGATTGGGCCCTGCCTGCCCCGGACACCGGGGCCCTGCGCGTGCTCCCGGGCCCCCAGTGGGATCTCCTCGGTTGGCCCGAAAACCAAACGCTTTCCGCCACCGTGGATGACCGGATCAACCGCATGGGGGTGCGCCTCCGCCTGAAATCCCCCGCGCCGCCACCGCCCGTCGGTTTGACCAGCGAGCCGGTTTGCCCAGGAATCATCCAGGCCCCCTCCTCCGGCGAATGGATCATCCTGGGCATGGGCTGTCAGACCTTGGGCGGATATGCCAAAGTCGCCCAGGTCATCGAGGCCGACCTCGACCGCGTGGGCCGCTTGCGCCCGGGTGACCCGGTGCTGCTGCGGGCCATCCACCTTTCCCAGGCGCTGGAGATCAACCGGGAGTACCGCCTGGGGCTAGCCCGCCGCTGCCAGGCGGCCTTGCTGTCGCTTGCGGGCGGATAGAATCCCTTTTCGCAGGGCTCATTCACAACCAGTCAGGAACACACCAGATGGCAAGGGTATTCATCGGACCATCGCACCTCTGCTCGGTGCCGGATTGGGAATTCTCCAGGGTGCTGCGCGCCGCCGGCCACGAGGTGGTCTACAACCTCATCCCCCGCCAGTTGGTCGAGTCCGAGGTGATGGAGCACCTGAAGGAAATCGACGCCGTCGTCGCCGGCAGCGAGCCCTACACCCGCGCCGTCCTGCAGGCCCACCCCCGCCTGAAGGTGGTCGCCCGCGTGGGCGTGGGCTTCGACACCGTCGATGTCGCCGCCGCCACCGAGCTGGGCAAGTTCGTCACCATCGCCCCCGGCACCAACCACGGCTCCGTCGCCGAGCACGCCTTCACCCTCATACTCGGCCTCGCCAGGCACCTCGTCACGCAGGATGCCGGCCTGCGCAAGGGTGGCTTCCCCCGCGGCATCAACACCCCCATCCGCGGCCGCACCCTGGGCATCGCCGGCCTTGGCCGCGCCGGCAAGGCGGTGGCCGAGCGCGCCCTCGCCTTCGAGATGAAAGTCATCGCCTTCGATCCCTTCCCCGACACCGCCTACGCCGCCGCCAAGGGCATCGAGCTGGTCGACTGGAACACCCTCCTTGCGCAAAGCGAATGGCTCACGCTGCACCTCCCCAGCACCCGCGAGTCGCACCACCTCATGAACGCCAAGGCCTTCGCCTCCATGAAGAAGGGCGCCTACCTCATCAACACCGCCCGCGGCGCCATCGTCGATGAGAAGGCTCTCACCTCGGCCCTGGAATCCGGCCACCTGGGAGGTGCCGGACTCGACGTGTTCGAGGAAGAACCCCCGGGCATCCTGCCGTTCTTCCACCGCGACAATGTCGTCCTCACCCCCCACGCCGCCGGCGTGGACGAGCAGTCCCTGGCCGACATGGCGCTCTCCGCCGCCCAGGCGGCGGTGGACATCCTGGCCGGGCGCCTGCCCATGGAGAAAATCGTCAACCGCGAACTCGTCCGCGACGAGTGAGCCATCCGCCTCGCGCGAAGGCCGACCGGTCGCGGTGACCGGTTGGCCTTTTTTTTTCGCTGGCCCCCCGGTATCCGCCCACCCCGAGTGGATTCTTGCCCTCCCTTTCGGGTGGCGCGACTTGGATTGCCGGAGCCGAACCATGATCCGTAAGAACGCCTTGCTGGGCCTTGCCGCCATGGCCCTGGCCACCCCATGGGCCAACGCCCAATCCCGCAAGCCCAGCCCGGGCCCCGCCGCCCCTGTGCCAGGCCAACCCCCCGCCACCGCGGGCGTCGCCGCCGTGCCCAACTTGCCCGCCGGCACCAGGGAGGCCACGCCCGTCGCCTCGGTCAACGGCCAGGTCATCACCGCCGGCGACCTGCAACAGGCCATGCGCTGGATCGCCCCCGCCCCCGCCAACGCCCCCTCCACCATGGAGCGCCAGCGTCAGCTTGAGGCCCTCGGCTTCCTCATCGACAACCTGCTGATGGAGCAGTTCATCAAGGCCAGCGGCCCCGCGGTGCCCAAGGCCGAGATCGACTCCAAGTTGGCCGAACTCGCCGCCGAGCTGAAGAAGCAGGACAAGACCATCGAATCCATGTGCCGCGATCAGGGCATCACCTACGACCAGTTGGTCAGCAATGTCCGCACCAAGCTCTCCTGGGGCGCCTTCGCCGCGCCGCGCATCACCGACAAGCTGCTGAAGGACTACTACACCGGCTACAAGGATTTCTTCGACGGCACCATGGTGCATGTCAGCCACCTGGCCCTGCGCGTCTCGCCCACCATGCCCCCCGCCGAGAAGGCCGCCGTGCAGGCCCGCGTCGCCGCCATCCGCGAGGAGGTCGCCTCCGGCAAGACCACCTTCGAGAACGCCGCCAAGAAATACTCGCAAGAGGCCAACGGCGCCCAGGGCGGCGTGATCGGCTTCATCCCCCGCAAGTTCGCCGTCGATGAGGAGGTGGCCAAGGTCGCCTTCGCCATGAAGGCCGGCGAGATCAGCCAGCCCATCGCCACCGAGTTCGCCATCAACCTCGTCAAGGTCAACGAACGGCGCAACGGCCCCGGCTCCACCTTCGACAAGGCCAAGAACGAGGCCCAGGAGATGTTCACCGAGGAACTCTTCCAGGCCGTCCTGGCCCAGCAGCGCAAGAACGCCAAGATCGAGGTCATGCTGAAATAGCATCCGCCTTCATCCCATCAATCTTGGCGGGCCGGGGAACTCCCCCGGCCCGTTTCGTTTCATCCGCAGACTGTTTTCGACTATTCTGAAGCCCACACACCCTCCCGCCGGACTCCCGCCATGCTGCACCTCCTCCCCCTCCTGGCACTTTCCCAGGCCCCCCTTGAGACCGTTCCCACCGATTTGGCCCCCCTGGCCCGCCAGATCAAGGCGCTGGCCCCCCACGCCGGGAATATTCCCGCCCTGCAAAAAGCCTTCGCTTCCGCGCTGAAAGCCACGGATGCGGAATCAATGCAGGAAGCGCTGGATCCCGCCGCCCTCCTCGAGGTCCGCATCAATCCCGAGGGCCGCGTGAAGATCGCCCGCGGCCCCGCCACCACCCACCTCGCGGCCGGCAAGCCGGTCCCGGTGCTGGTGAAGGTGGTCAACGGCTCCGGCGGCCAGCAGCGCCTGAAGCCCATCCTCAAATGCCCGGGCGAAACCGTTTGTCCCGTGTCCGCCGCCTGGCTCGAGAAAGCACCCGGCCTCGGGCAAGACCTCAACAGCCTGCTCGTCGAGTACCGCCTGCTGCTGCTCACCGGACAAAAACCCGGGCTGTTCGAGATCACCTGCGCCATGGAGGCCGGCCAGGGCACGCAGGACCTCGGCTTCCGCGGCGAAACCCCGCTGCTCCTCCGCGTGAAGCCCTGAAATCCCCCTACAATGACACCATGAGGATCGCCTACATCACCGCGGGCGCGGCCGGCATGTTCTGCGGCTCCTGCCTGCGCGACAACACCCTCGTCACCCACCTGCGCGAGCTCGGCTTCGATGCCCTGCTCATCCCCACCTACACCCCCATCACCACAGATGAGGCGGACGCTTCCGAAAAGCAGGTCTTCCTCGGCGGCATCAATGTCTACCTGCAGGACAAGTCGTGGCTCTTCCGCCACACCCCCCGCTTTATCGACAAGCTGCTCGACGCCTCGTGGCTGCTGCGCCTCGCCGGCAAGCAAGCCGGCTCCACCCGGTATGAAGACCTCGCCGGCCTCACCCTCAACATGCTTCTGGGCACCGAGGGCCACCAGCGCAAGGAGGTGCTGCGCCTCGCGGACTGGCTGGCCGACCTGGCCCCCGATGTGGTCCACCTGTCCAACGCCCTCATCTCGGGTGTCATCCCCGAGATCCGCCGCCGCCTGCCCAGGGCCAAGGTGGTGCTCGAACTGCAGGGCGACGACATCTTCCTGAACGCCATGCCACCCGCCGCCCGGGCCGAAATCATCGTCCAGATCCGCCGCAACACCGACCAGGCCGCCGGCTTCCAGGCCACCTCCACCGCCTATGCCGATGCCATGGCCACCTACTTCGGCATCGACCGCGCCCGCATCAACGTGGTGCTGCCCGGCATCGATGCCGATGCCTTCCGCCCCCGCCAGCCCAACCCCGCAAATCCGCCCACCCTCGGCTATTTCGCCCGCATCTGTCCGGAAAAAGGCTTCCACAACGCCGTCGATGCCTGGCTCACCCTGCGCGCAAGGCCCGAAACCAAACACACCCGCCTGCTGGCCGGCGGCTGGCTGGGTGCCAAGGACAAACCGTTTTTCAACGAACAACTGGCCCGCATCCGCCAGGCCGGCCAGCAGGATGGCTTCGAATACCGCGACTGCCCCACCCACGCCGATAAAGAACGCATCCTGTCCGAAATGGATGTCTTCACCCTCCCCACCGTTTATGAGGAACCCAAGGGCCTCAGCCTGCTCGAAGCCTGGGCCACCGGCGTCCCCGCGGTGCTGCCCGCCCACGGCTCGTTCCCCGAACTGCTCGAACAGGCCCTGCTCATCTCCGCCGAACCCGGCGTGCGGTATCCCCCGGGCGACCAGGAGTTTCTGGTGGAACAGCTCTCCCGCCTGCTGCTCCACCCCGAAGAGGCCACCGAGCTTGGCCACTACGGCCGCGAGGCCGTGGAACGGTTCTTCAACGCCCCCCGCATGGCCCACGAAACCGCCCACTGGTACCACTCACTGCCAGAACCCGGGTGATTCAACCCGCAACCCACCCGCAAAAAAACCAACCCCGTCCAACCCGCCCGGCTAGCCGTGCGCGGAAGTGCACGGGTTCAGTCTCCCCACGGTCATCTCGCCCACTCCAGTCCGCACCAGCCCCCGCTCAAAACCCGCAAGCACCAGTAATTGACAACCCATTTCAGTCACCCGTCTGCGCCAGAACCCGTGCACTTCCGCGCACGGCTCGCCCAAGGAAAAAAAGGCAAAAACCTGAAACTCACTCCGCCTGCTTCCAGTTCCCCGGCACCCACGGCTTGTCGCCCCAGGCCACCGCGTCTAGGCCGCGTTCCAAACGCAGCTCGTTGATCGTGCGCACGCCTTGCGCCATGTCCAGCTCCTGCCTTCGCAGGGCGTAGTCCCGTTCCACGGGCGTTGGATCATCGCTGGCGAAGAACAGCCGGCCGGTCGGGTCCGCCCGGCGCGCCAGCGTCCGCGTCAGCCGCTGGTCCCGCCGGCGCAGCCTGGGGCGGATGGTCAGGCCTAGGTGCTGCCGGTCCGCCGCCTGCAGGTTGGCCAGATTCGTCTCCTTGGTCAGGTACGCCATCGGCACGCCAAAGGCGTTGGCGATGTCTTCCTTCGTCGCCCCCGCCTCCGCCAGTGCCGCCAGGTCCGCCAGGCTGTTCTGCACCACCGATACCTTCAGGCTGCTGTCCGCCACCAGCACCCGCCCGTTGCCCCCCTTGCGGAACTTGGCGTTCCACTCGGCCTCCAGCCGCTCCCGCTCCTCATCCCCCAAGGGCGCCTCCGGAGTCAGCACCACGCCCGGCAGCGCCGCGTTCTCCCACAGCCCCCGCTTGTACGCCACAAACTGGCTGGCCAGCCGCGCGCTGGCCAGCACCGCCTGCAAGGGCCCTAGCCCCTTGCCGTAGCAATCCCGCGGATCGGGGTAGCGAAAATGAACCACCTGCTCGGGTGACAAATCCACCAGACCCGCCGGCCCGCTCACGCGGTAGGCGGTCATCAGCGCCCCATCCCGCTCCAGCCGCACCCGCTCGGGTGCCAGCACCCACACCGCCGACGGCACCGGGCCGTCCCCCTCCAGCAGCCAGAACGCGCTGCCCGCGCACTCCTGGTGCAGCGTGGTCAGCTCCCACAGCTCCTGCGCGTCCTGCTCCGGGTTCACCTCCGCCAGCAGATCCAGCAGCGGGTGGTCCTCCACCTGCCGCACTTCCACCCCCTGCGGCATGCCGCCGCCCGGCCAGGCCAGCCGCTCCAGCGCCTCGCCCCGCAGCCGGCGCGTCGCCAGCCGCGGCGTTTCCCCCGCGCCCACCAGCGTGTACAGCTTTGGCGGGTACGAGGCGCACACCGCCGCGTTCAAACTGGCGCAGGCATACGCCGTGTGCCGCAGCTCCTCCAGCGGGTTGCCCGTGCCCCCCGCCTGGCTGTCCCTGCCCCCAAGCGGCGTCCACCCGGCCGATCCGCCGGCGCCGCCCCAAGCAGTTCGCCGCTCCGCGCGCCCGCCCCACCACCGTTTCCACCATCCCGTCCATCGCTCCGCCATGTCATCCCTCCTCGCTTGCATCCCAAACCAAACCATCAAGTCCGGGCCACCCGGCCACGGTCCATGCCCAGCACCAGGTAGCGCAGCGCCGCCAGCGCGTGGTTGTCCCGGTCCAGCGGGTTTTCATCGTGGCTGTCGGTGTCGGGGTCGTACCGGTACCGTGTCGCCTCGGCTGCCAGGTGCGGGCACGCCCCCCGCACCACCTTCAGCCGCCCGCTCTCCAGCCGGCCATGCACCGCCGCAATGCCCGGCCGCAGCGCGTTCGGCCCGGGCCACACGCGCAATCCCGCCCACCGCAGTTCCTCAATTTCCGTCGGTCCCGACGGGTCGGCATACCAGCGTGTGCCCCGGGGCAAACCCTTCGCGTGCTCGCCCAGCAGCGTGCGGCTGGCGTACCGCTCCCCCGTCAGCCACAACTCGTCTTCCCGCGTGCGCGTGCCCCACACCGCGGCAAACGGGTTACGCCAGCCAAAGTCGATGCCGCCCACCGCCTCGCCAGCAAGCGGCTCCGGCGCCCGCTCCACCAGACACCGCTCAAAGGTGGGGTACACCAGCCCCTCGCCCGCACCGAATGAGCAGCCGTATTCCTGGTCCACCCAGGCCTGGCCCAAAGCCTCGCGTTCCGAGTCAATGAAGCTGGCATCGATGCGCGGGCACGCATTCCACGGCACGCGGAACCGCCGCCAGCCGTGGCCCGTCTCCCACTCCCGCCAGAACCACCCCCGCCGGCCAAACGGGGTAGACAATGCCACCAGCCGCCCCCGGCTCACCGCCAGCATCGGCCGCACCGTGGCATACAGCGAATCCGGAATCCGCGCCGCCTCATCCAGCACGATCAACCGCGGGCCGGAAAATCCCCGCACCCGCGCCTCGTTGCCCGGCAGCGCCACCACGCCTGAGCCTTGAGCAAACACCGTCTCCACCGTGGTCGCCCGCACCGCCCGCGCCCACGGCCCAAGCGATCCCTCCACCGCCGCGTGAAACGCCCGCAGCTTCGCCTGCAGTTCCAGCGCCTGCCTCAACCCCGGCGCCAGAATCAACACCAGGCTCCCGGCCTGAAACAGCGCCGTGTGCAGCGCCAGCGCCGCCACCACCGTGCTCTTCCCCGCCTGCCGCGAACAGCAGACCAGCAGCTTCCCATCGGTGCAGCCCAACAGCTCCCGCTGCCAGCCATCCGCCAGCTGACCCGCCCGCGCCATCAGCCAGGCCGGGTCCAAAGCCCCCGCCCCACCCGCCCGCGCCAATTGCCCAACCCGCTTCCTGTCCATGCCCCGAACCTAAGGGCACAGGCATGGATGTTCAGAGGGCAGTTTTGGGGATTTTTTGGAAATTAGTGCAAACAAGAAAAACCAAGGTCATTGACAGCAACACAAGCAATTGCGATTTTCAATGATTGGTAACTGATTCTAATAAAAACGGTGAAAGTATGCGCCATTTCATTTTTTGCATTGCAGCGATTTTTGCCTTTTGGGGCCAATTA
>Ga0169931_10000898_pt1 | contig 49567 bp, 37 predicted proteins | sample Kivu_15m_20L_FD_129675 | JGI IMG/M metagenome (GOLD analysis project Ga0169931, IMG submission 129675) | Freshwater microbial communities from Lake Kivu, Western Province, Rwanda to study Microbial Dark Matter (Phase II) - Kivu_15m_20L... | ecosystem: Environmental > Aquatic > Freshwater > Lake...
CGCAGATCACCATCAATAGGATTAGACTGCGCAGCGCTACCTCATGAGTGAGGCGTTCGTCTCTTCGCGTTATCCATTCGAGCGAAGTATCCAGCGTTTGACGACCCAATGGAGGAAGGGACTGCCTAAAATCCTCCAAAGTGCGTTCTATCGTTTCTTGTATCTGTTGCCAGTCCCATCGCATGGCGACAATCCTTAAATCTGATGCCCCAAGCCAAGATGTAAAACCCGAATTTTATAGTCAACGTTCGTGATCGAGTCCCATCCTGGCTTGACACCCCTATTGACGACTCGCCAATTCACTAGCAATTTCCTGTAGCTCAGAAATCAATTCGCGATGTCGAGCCAAAAGCTGCGCAACGGTCATTTTCTCGATATCACCATTATTCTCAGCAGGCTTGTCCAATGGATTGCGTTTCTCGACGTAGACACTCAGTGCCCCATAAGGTCGATTGGCCAAAATACGAACTTTCATTCTGCAGGCGGGCAAAGGTTCAGAGGTCCATTGCTGATGAAATTCATTTGGGCGGCTGCGATAAGCGTTGCTCGAACCCTCGTTCGGAAGTAACTCAATGCTTGTTGCTACATTGACTCCACTTTTACCTTTGATATCGAAAGAGAGCGTATCGCCCTGCTTGACCTCGATATAAAACTCCTTGTACCTGAGGACTCCTTTGGGTTTATCGCTGGCACTGATTGTGATCACATTATCCTCTCCAAGCTCAAGCTCTTGTGAAAAGACACCCTCCCCACAAGAAAAAGCAGAGATAACAAACAAAAGCCACAAAGCCAATTTTGTAATACGCATAACCATCTCCTATCATTTTTCTTCAAGATTAAAATCATCGATCCAGCCTCGACGCTTGACGCTCTTAGCATCGAGCCACTCAACATAAAAACGTTTTGTTGCCGTATCTCTTTCAATAATGGATACCGCAGTTCCAGCCTCAATGCCGACGCGATGGTCCACCGGATCTTGGGTAGAGCGATCTTGATAGACTGCCGAGCGGTTGATTCGCGATCGCACTCGCGACGCAATTTGATTTCCTTGAATCATCGGTTTCGGTGGCTCAGGCTTCGGAGTCAGACGTTTTTGCTGCTTAACTCGAGCCTCTCCCGGTATTCGGCCGAGCGAGAAAACATTGCCATCAAACTTGAGCCTTGGTATCTGATCCCGGTTAAGCTTTTGAGCATGTTCTCGTGTCGCCGTACTGACAAAGTTTTCCATCAAGGGAATATTCAATTCATTCCGGTCTGTGTAATGCTCGTCGCCCGCTCGACCAGCGAGATACTGGATCACGTAGTGCGAAAAAATACCGTGCCCCTTTTCGCCCATGGGATCTAGCAAGTTCGGCAATTCGGGATCTTCGAAGCTGAGTTGCTTTGGACTGCAACTAAAAAATACCGCGAGGGTTTTGGGTACTATCTTTTCGGCGTCGACCAGATTTGGAATCTGAATGTGTCGCGCAGCATTTTTAGGTGTGCCTGGCGCGAATATTTCCTCCTGACATGCATCCAAGAGCACCAAGCGATGAGTCGCTTCACTCTCATTCAAAATTGTCATCACCTCGGAGATACGAACCATTAAATCCTTTTTTTTCAGATTAGCATCCGCAGGGCAGAAGTAGGTTTCGGGATCCTCCGGAAACTGGCAACCATGCCCAGACATAAAAAGAACCAATGTATCGCCGTTCCGTCCAGAGTCTGCGAGATGTCGAATTTGCTGAAGAATCTTGTCCGCATTGGTCGGGTCAAGGTGCCCTGATGGCTGCTCGTGCCCCATTGTCACCACCCGGTAACCAATGTTTTTTAACGCCTCCCCCACTCCCTGGGCGTCGCGTTCTGCAAACCGAAGCGGCGCAAAGTCACCGTTGTAACGGTTAACGCCAATGGCAAGGCCGTAATACTGCTGACCGATGACCACCGGACAAAATATAAATGCGTTTAGGAGTATTAAAGCGATTCGCATAAGCTTGGTCTCTAAAGGGCGTGCACTTCGAGAATAAGCGCATTTGTAACGGAAGGTTGAATATCTCTCGCGCTCACACACACCCCACCTCATGCCATTGGGACAACGCAGCGGGAGGGATCGCATTCAGAGCCTATCCGAAAACCATTAGCCGCCTTCGAGTTGGTCGCCGTATTCTGGGTTTTCGGATTGGCTCTTAGGCTATATGACCAGAAGGTTGTGCGGACTGGACATCGACTCCAGTCCGCACACTGCCAACAAGCCTTGCTTATTGAGCTAGCTTTTCCAAAGTCTCATCCAGAACGCCATTGACGTCCGAAAGATCGAAAGCCGCTTCCTTGCTTTCTAAATGCTCTTCCAAATCGCCATCGGTGACCAATTCTTCCGTCTGTTCGGCCAGTCGGCGTTGGACTTCCAAACGGTCTTCGATTTCCAGTGCCAAATCGGTCGCTTTGCGAACTGCCGAGTTAGTCAACTCACTTTGGGCAAGCGAACCTTGCATCTTTAGCGATTGATACTCCGCCTTGAGCGAATCCAAACGATTCTTGAGAACATCGCGAGTGAGCTTCTGTTTTTCAAAAGCGGCGCGCATTTTCTCGAAAGCATCGCGCTTGTGATTCAGAGCCTTCTCCATGCTGGCGACCGCTTCCGACTGGGATTTGAAGCGAGTGACGCGTGTCAGCATCGACTTTTCCAAGGTGCCCTTGGTCTTGTCGCAAGTCGTGCTGACATACTTGGTCTTCAACAGCGACAGATCCGACTTGAGCGTTGCCAAACCTTGCTGCTTCTCATCAACCAGTTTGGCAAAACGATCCAGCGCAACCGATTCTTCAACAACTTTGTGAGCATTCGATGCGATCTCCGCATCGAGCTGCTGGAGCGATAGGCCCAAGCGATCGATTTCGATGCCCACTGGGACAGAATCCTTGAGACCTTCGCTCACTTTGTTCCAACCGATTTGAATGTAGTCGGCGAACGAATACGAGAAACCGCACAAACCGACCAATGCACCGAGCAACAATAGCTTTTTCATGACTTTTCTCCCGCAATGACGAGAACCCCCTTCAACCATGGATCGCCAAGCTTCACGCGAAGCTTGTCATGGTCCTCTTTGTTGTCTGCTTGCTGGATTAATGCGGTCCCCCCCCGACTTCTCCAGGCTGACCGCCGAAAAAAAGAAAAAATCGCGAGATTCGCTCATGTTTGCCTGGCATTTGGGTCGGGCGCCATCCCAAACCCAGCCTCTTCTTCGCTTGCCCCACTCGGGGAGCTTTCCCTATGGATTGGGTTCTAAATTTCTTTGTAAAAATTCGGAGAAATGGGTGAACCATGCATTGAAGCTATTACGGGCAGGCAATGTTCGCCTCCCAGATTCCCGCAAAGTCCAATACTTATGGAGAGATTCAGATGATCAAGAACTTATGGCACCACTCGCACCGTTATTCGAGGATGGCTTTCTTCGCTTTGGCCTGCGTTGCCGGCAGTTGGGCGAGCGTCTCCGCCACAGATCCCTATCATCGCCACAGCTCATACAGCCGCAGCTCGTATAGCCACAGCTCGTATAGCCACAGCTATTCGCACAGTTCGAAGTATCATCAGCCGAGTTATTCGGGACGCAGTCATCATGCGTCCGATTACCGCTCAACCGGCAATCACCAGCCTCATTGGGGGGGACAGGCACCTTCTTCAGGCTACCATGGATATCGCAAGAGTTCTTCTTGTCATGATCATTCCGGTGGTTACAAATCGTCGTATTCTTACCGTGCTCCACAAGCGACCTATCCCCCAAAACAAAAGTATAGTAGGGGATATTAAGATTATCGGACGGGAATGATTGCAGCTTGGTCCATCGATAGTTACTCTGACACAGCGACGAATTTATGCACGCTGTATCTGGGAAATTATCGGATGGACGAGTTGGAACAATTCTGTGGTTCGGCCCCGCGTGTGGGTTACTTACGTCTGCTGGAAACTTATGGCGGATTCCTCAGGAACTTTTTGAAACGCAAGTTTTCTCAAATAACCTATGACGAAAACCGCTTGGAGGACTTTCTGCAGGAAACCTGGTTGAAGGTTTTGAACAACCGCTTATCGTTTTGCGCTAGCAGTCAGCGCAACTTTCGAGCGTGGCTGTTTCAAATCGGTGTCAACGAGGTGATGCAGGACATTCGCAAGAAGAGACCCGAAATTCATCCTCATGTCCCTAACCAAGCCGAGGCCAATCACCAAGGTCCAGACGAACAAATTTCCAAAGCGGAACAAGTCTTGGAATTCGGAAGATGGCGGTTCGAGGTAGAGAATCATGATCTGTATCGTTGCATGCGGCAGCTAAAAAGTACCCATGAGCATTTTTATGATGCCTTGATATCTACGTACTTGGAGGAGGCTGCCGAAAAAGAAGTTTTAGATAAATATAAAATCGACCGCGACACTTTATACCGTTGGCGCTATGAGGCCAAACAAAGAGTCCGGAATTGTATGCTAGGAGCGGTGTCATGAACGAGCATGATTCCAATTTAGAGTTGATCGTACCTGCCCTTTGCTTACCGGATGAGCGTCGGGCATGGGCTGCTTGGCTAGAAAAGCAATTGGTTGGCAGCGAGCTACCAAAGTTGGTTGAGCAATTGATTGTACTGGGTAAATTGAGTGGAAATCGGCCGCCCGAGATCACCTTGCAGGATTGGCTCGCCGGTGACAAGGCGAATATTCTGTCGCGTGGCCTGCAGAAAGATATTGCTCAAGCTCGTATTGAAGCCCTGGTTCGCAATCCCGCTTTGCTAATGGAACTGCAGGAATTGATTTTGCTAGAAGGCGAAGAGTATTGGCTGCGACTTCCCAAGTCATCCGCTGATCAAGCTTTTGAAAAATCGGTGATGCAAAAAGTGCTGGCACGCATCGACTCCGCGCCGAATCCGAGCGGAGCGACAGCCCTAAGCTCACTGGCTAGCGGTCCGCTGGATAATAGCTCGTCTACAGCTTTAGCCAAGAAGGAAGTTCAACCGGTTGTTCGCTCCAGTTCAGTCGGCACGGCGCGTCCCAACAGTCGATCGACGTGGTTCGCGTTGGGAGCGATCGCGGCGACAGCTGCCGCAGTGATGTTGATTCTTTTTAATCCGTTTACGGTGCCCAAAAAAGGAGAGTTCTTCGCCGCACTCGAATTGCAGGCTCCCGCGGCGACACCGCAAGAGTCCTTGCTGCGTATGGCCAGTCAAGTTAGCAAGGATTGGAAGTCCAATTTGACGGATGCTAAAGCTTTGCGACGGCAACTAGTCGCCTTTCGTGACTCATGCGATTTTTTAATTTACGGACCTCTGCTTAAATCGCTTGAGGGACTACCTGACGAGAAACGTGAGTTGGTCGTCAGTCGCTGCCAAGCCTGGAAAAAGACCGCAACAGAACTCATTGACTCGCTAGAGGCAGGAGGATCCGTCGGCGAAATCCAACCAAAAGCGGATGAAATGATTAAAAAGTTAAACGCGAAATTGTTAGAAATTGCGCAGGCTTAAGCCATTTTGATTTCCGGTCATCGATGGAGAACTGTGCAAAGGAACGACAATGAAAACCATTGTGATATTTTCGGGTGCAGGCTTATCACGTGAGTCGGGCATTCCAACGTTCCGAGACTCAGTCAGTGGGCTGTGGCACAATTTTCGAATTGAAGATGTCGCTTCGCCCGCCGGTTGGCAGCGGAACCCGGAGGTGGTCCTGAGCTTTTACAAGCATCGATTGGAAAATATTCGAAGCTGCGAGCCCAACGCGGCACATCTGGCAATCGCCCAACTCGAAAAACATTTTAATGTCCTGAATATCACTCAAAACATCGATGATTTGCTGGAGCGGGCGGGAGCCAGCCAAGTACGACACTTGCATGGAAGTATGCGGTACCGCAAATGCGAGTGGCATGATTCGATTGTTCCGGCGTCCAGCGACCCGAGATTTGCCTGCGACTATCGCGTCGAACAGAACACTGCAGTATCGATGGGCGAAAAATGTATTCGGTGCGGGGGGCAAATGCGACCCGATGTCGTTTGGTTTGGCGAAGCGGTCGACATGCAATGGGATGCACTCGAGCAAATCGCCCTGGAGACAGATGTTTTTATCGGTGTGGGCACATCCGCGCGTGTCGAGCCAGCAGCGAGTTTACTGGGCATCTTCTCGCAAGCGAAGGAACGTTACTTTGTCGATCCCGACCCTCCACTGGGCCTACAAGGTTTTACTATTCTCAAGGGTGCTGCCGGTCAACAGTTGCCAGCTTTAGTGAACACTCTGACCGAGCGACTGTCCACGTAGCGCTCGCGCCAGCCTGCGTTTAAACTCTTGCTCTCGATCATTCATCGTTCCATACTTCGAGAACAAATATTTCCGCTAGTCGGCAACCCTATCACTTGTCAACTGCGGGCGCCGGTGCTGCAGGTGCCGCGTCGCTAGCCGGTGCGGGAATTGCATCGGTGTCGGGAGCCCTCTCAACGCTGGCTTCAAATAGGGGCTCGATCTCTGCAGAATAAACGATCAACGCGTCCGATCGAAATGCATTGGCATAGAACGGATCCAAGGGGGCAACACCTTCCGCAGGTTCTGCAGAAAGACAGAGAAGATAGATCGTCTTGGACAAACTCTCTTTGAGTTCTGCTTTTGAGAGTTGTTTCCCCTTAAGATTCCAAGCCTTGATACTTTCCAGAGCAACCTCACCCTTCACCGGATCCTTGGGAGAATAATTCGCAACGGTTTGCGTGCGAGTTTCCACCGTAGTTGTGGTGACGGGAACTTCTCGGGTCGTTTTTTTACCATCCTTGATCACTTCTTCTGTTCGTATTTCCGTCCTCGGAACTTCAACTTCGAACGTCTCGGTACTCAACGTTTCTTTCCAAGCTGGAATTCGTAGACCGACTTTATCTTGACCGTCAACATTTTGAAACTTTGCCAAGACCAAACCGGTGATGTCGGTATCCGGGAGTTGGCTCGATAGGGGCTTATCCGCGAAAAGTGGGGAGTTACCGAAGCTTAACACGAGAAGAATCAAAGCGATGGGGGACCATTTCATAGAGCACCTGCGAGGAAAATGTTTCGAGAAGGGTGAATTTTGCAACTTTTTAGAGATAAGCTTTTCTCGGTCGACAAGATGTTGTCAACGCGGCACCCATTGTTATGCCAGCCCCAGTCCCACACCGGACAGTCATTGCTAATTTTTCTTGAAATTTTCGCAAATTCGGGTCGGAGCACCGAGAAAATCCCATTTTTCTCGCCATCTTGGAAAAATTCCCACCAGTGTCCAGTCTTTGGTGAAACGGGCCATTTGTTGGTATTGACGACCAACGCATCTGCAGAACCTGCCGCCCAGACAGGGTCTGAATCATTTAGAGTGATGAGGCCACCATGAAATCCTTCCATTCGCTTCAGTTCAGCCGCATGTTCCAGTTCACCAACTGCGGAACAGCTTGGAATTTGACTGGCGATACGAAAACAACCAGACAGACCTCTTCTCACAAGAAGGGTCAACGCACTGTTCTATCATTGGCTTTGGCAAGCATTGTCTTCGCCGGTACAGCCAACGGAACCTGCACCGCTCAAGATAAGACAGAAAGCCAAGCTTTTGCCATTCTGGCCAAAAGCTGCCAGGAATGCCATCAAAAAGGTGCTTCGACCCTTCATGACGTTGTGATCAACATGAATCTCGAGGATTTGGTCGAAGCTGATTTGGTTGTACCAGGCGATGCCGAAAAGTCACGACTGTTGCAAGTGATTGTCAGCGGCGAAATGCCACCGCAACTGGCTCCTCCCCATATCGTACCTCCGACGACTGAAGAGATTGAAGTTTTGCGACAGTGGATCAACGGCTTAGATGGCAACGAGAAACAAAACTTAACTCGCAACTCTGACAGTTCGCCTTCGGACCGAGAGATTCCTTCCGCTCTGGTAGCATCTCTACCATCGATGGAGGATTTGACGGTCAGCATCGAAGCCTATTTGAACTCCAAGCCACTAGAAAAACAAAAATTTTTGCGATTCTTTGTCTTCCGAAACATTGCGCAGATTGCTCAAGACCAAGGCCTTGAACAGCGTCAGCAGACAATTCGTGCAGCGCACATTGCTCTGGTCAAAGCGATCAATAGCCTGAGTTGGTACGCCGACTATGCGACGATCGAAAGCGTACCCAACACGGAAGACCTCGTGCTTGCTGTCGATCTAGAATCGATCATGAATTCGGCCAGTATCCGCTGGAGCGAAGATAGAGAATGGCGAAAAATACTCGAAGCTTATCCCTATGCCTATGAAATCGGTACAACCGCTTTCAAAGCCATTCAAGCCAAGACAGTTAGTCCGGTTCCATTGGTCCGTGGTGACTGGTTTATTACCACCGCCCTTCAACCACCTCTTTACCATGATTTGCTGAACATTCCGGAAGATGTCAAGGAGTTGGAAGCTTCTCTGGGTATCGATGTGGAAAAGAATATCCTGGAACGCAAAGTCGTACGTAGTGGCTTCAATAACAGTAAGGTTTCACCCCATGCGAACCGATTGATCGAAAGGCATGTATCCCGAAATGGATACTACTGGAAGTCGTATGATTTTCTCGATACCGATGATCCCAAAAACGGCAAGAGCAATATCATTCGTTTTCCGCTAGGTCCCGAGTTCCCTGCGAATCCCTTTCCCGAACTTGCATTCACTCACGACGGTGGTGAGGTAATTTTCTCCTTGCCCAACGGAATGCAGGGCTACATGCTGGTCGACAACAAGGGAAAAAGAATTCTAGCCGGGCCTCCAGACTTAGTTTTCGATTTCAATCAAGTCTCCGGAACCCCATTGATTGTCAACGGCCTGTCGTGCATCAACTGTCATTCCGAAGGGATGATTCAGCCACCTCGCGACGAAGTGTTACCCAATGCTCAGGTCGCCGGTAAAGTGAGAGATACCTTGAAAAGTTTACATGCTCCTGGTACTGACCCGTTTATCCAAAAGGATAGAGAAAAGTTTGTCTTTTCCCTGGTGCAAATGCTCAAGCCATGGCAAGAAGGCGCAAAACGACCGCAGGGGGCTGAGCCGGTGGGCTTGATCGCGAAACAATTCAAGGTTTCAAAATTGAGACTTAAAGAAGTCGCCGCTGAACTAAGCGTTAGCGACGAGGTTCTTCAGAGTGCGATCAAATCTAATCCGGTTATTCGAGACCTCGGATTGAAGGGTTTGCTCGACGGTGGAGAAATCAAACGCGATGACTGGCAAAAGTTTATTGGAAACAAAACCAAATTTCACCGTGTGATTCAGCAGCTAGATCTAGGGGCTCCTTACAAGCAGATCCCTTTAGCCGAGAAAAAATAGTACACCAAGACACCTTTTCACTGGAGAACTTATCATGAATGCTTATCTTTTCCCAAATTGGATTCGCTTTCTTTTCCCTTCTGCGATGCTCTGCCTGATTCCCACGGCGCTCGAGGCGAATGAATCGCTCGCTGTGGTCGCTGGGGGCTTTGCTGAGGCAGTCGATACGCATCTCAGGGAAACCAACCAAGGCAGGATCATCAAGATCGGTAAGTTCACCGCAGATCATGATCCGCATAGCAATGTCTATGGCACACGCATCGCCATCGCTCTAAAAGAGGAATTGAACCGATTCCAGATCCAAGTGGATGATAGTGCTAAGCAGACGATTGAAGGAACCTTTTCTGTGGAAGCTGATACGAAAGTTGTCAAAGTGAAAGCTGCAATCGTTCAGCCCTCCGGCAAATCAGAGCAGGTCTTGCCGCTCGAATTGAATATCAAAGATCAGGATGAAGCAAGCCAACCGACATCGCCGATCGTACCGTCGGAACCAGCCGACGCGCTGACGATCCCTGACGATTCGTCCGATACGAAGCGACTCGATCGCGTGGTGAAGCAGTTGGAAGAAGCTGAGGTTAAAGACGAAGGTGAGGTCCTTTTCGCAGACGGAGCAACAACATTTGGCGGTTCTGTAAAACTTGATAAACAGGAGGATTATTTGGTTTTTGGCGAACGGCTGGGTGTAAGGTTGCGTGAAATTAATCCAATAGAGGCGCGAACATCACCTAACTTTCTCAAAGCGAGGGTCAAACCCTCCACGAATGCTCCGCATCTTCGCTTGCGCAAAGATGCTTGCTACATCATTGAGTTAAAAAATTATAAAAACGACGTTGACCTAGCGACGAAAATTTTGTTCGACGGAATCGATACGACTGCTTTTAGCGAGGACCAAGCCAGCAAAGAAAAGTTGTTGTGGATGGTTCCGATGAAGAAAAATGTCGCCGTTTACGGTTGGCATCGTACAGATTCATTCTCGGATGCTTTTCAAATTGTACCTGATGACAAGAGCGTAGCTCATCGCTTCGGATCTAGCTCTCACAAAGGGCGAATTCAAATCAATGTGTACGCGGCCTGGGACCCAGCGAAAAAAGATTCCGTGCCTGCAGAGTTTAAAGTAAATGGAACAGACCGCGCTGTCGGTCAGGGTATCAGACTTGCTAACCAGGTGAAACGAGTCAAAGCGGAAATTGGCGATCTGCTAGGCGAACTGGTCATCGAATATGTCGATGATACCCAACCTAGCCGGCTAGTGAAGAATTAAGTCGCCAGCCTTTTTTGATCAACGCACCCAAGCGTGAGTAGCTCGTTTCTCCTTAGCTCAAGGGGAAACGAGCTTTTTCTTTTTATGAACCTCGCCCCAAAAGATTCACATTGTTCTCGCAGCTAGCTGTCCAGTGAGAAAAAAAATCGGCATTTCAAAGTGTCGGTTAAGTTTTCTTTTCTTGCTCAACGGCGGTGTCGGCGAACACGATTCGCCACGCCGATTCCTCTCTGGCTGATCACTCAACTACGGGCCACCAGCCTTGGGAGAGCCGTTGAAAATCGTCTTGTCTTCAAAGTTTCTTGTTTCTCTTGGGGAGAATTGTGATGAGAAAGTTGTTTCTTCAAAGCTTGATTGGTCTGTTGGGTTTCACTGCTATGTCCCATCTCAGTCATGTGGCGATGGCAGAAGAAGTACGATCCAAAATGCATGTCGTCGCCATTGGTGTCAGCGACTACCTACACGAGACCCCGCGGCGAGCGGGCGACCTTCCAATGCCTGATTTAAATTACGCGGACGATGATGCGCGAGGGGTTATTGAAGCCCTTAAATCGCACGATATGCCTGATGTTGAGCTGACCTTACTAGCCGATGGCGCCGCACCTGATATGCTGCCGACGCACAAGAACGTTATGCGAACACTGCAAGAAGCGGTCAAGAAGCCGACGGACTCTTTGGTGATCATGTTCTTTGGACATGGTGTAGACGTTCACAACACTAGCCACCTCTGTATGTCCGATACGACGATCAGCCGCTTAGGAACGAAATACAACGTGGAAAAGGGCTTAGCTGTTCAGCAGCTCTTCAACTTGCTTGCTGAGGCTAATGCAACGTCCAAGGTTATTCTGACGGATGCTTGTCGTAACCTCGGTACCGATAAAGAGGAAATACGTAACTACGACATCGGTAAGTATTTGAAGGACCAACAAGTTGGACAGTATTGCGTGATCTCCAGTTGTCTGCCAAGTCAAGTTGCGGTGGAACATGACGCGTTGGGCCATGGCGTCTTCGCGAACTTTCTGATCGAAGGTCTACGCGGCAATTGCGATTACGATAAGGGTAACCGTGATGGAGTCGTGGGCCTACAAGAATTGTTCTACTATACCGTCAGACGTACGACGGCTTACGCTCTCGAGAAATGCGGTCGTAAGCAACTACCCTATATTCTAATGGGTGGTACTCAGGAAATCGCAATTTCTCAACTCAGCCCGAAGTCACAGGAGGATTTTGAAGGGAAATACAAATATGTGAGTTTTGATGCCAAGTCCTTCAGCTATGAGCAACAGATGGCTTTGGAGCAATACTCAATGGCTCTGGATTCTTTTGGTATGCTGGAACTCAACAATTGCATCGATCTCCTAACCAGAGTTCTTGAAGTTATGCCGAATTACGTTGAAGCGATTCGACTGCGAGCTCTTTGCTATACCTTGAATGGTGACGAAGTCAACGCAATCGAAGATATGAAGAAACTGCGACGCACGCTTAAGGCCAGCGTATTTGCTAATGACTCGGGGGTGCTCGGAATTCGTGATCCCAAGCAAACCAGCAACGTGCTTATTAACCTCAGCCCTGGCGATTCTTTGGAAATTTCAAACTACTCCAACGAAGGTACAAATTCCCGTGGTGAAAAACTCCCTGCTGGAAAATATCTCTATGTGAGCCGTTTGAAGAAAAAGGGAGAGGAAGAGTGGCAAGATGCCAAGGGGGTTATCTTTGCAGATGCGATCAAGCCTCGCGATATGAACGAATTGGCTCAACGCATACAGGATGGCCAACGCGAATTTGGCAGCACGCGAATTCAAAGCAAAGAAGAGATTTTACAAAAGACTGGGGGACAATCTCGTGGCTTGAGCTCTAACCTCAGCAGAGCCGAAAAGATACAGACAGCAGTAGTCGTCGCAGGCAAGGGAATGAATCTTGCCAGCGCGATTCGTTCGGGGAACGCAACAAGTATCACTTTTGTCGCTCTCGATATCGCTGCTCCAAACGCTGCTCCTAAGGTTCGACAAGCTTACGATACCGTCGCCAGAATTCGCAGCTTCATTCCCTTCTAACTTCTAAAGAGACATCTGCTCAAGTGAGCGGTAACTTCGAGAAGTTTGAAGAACAACCAAACTCGTTTCCTTCTAACCTTGGAGGAGACGAGTTTTTTTATTCCACGAAGTTTATAGCGCGGGACAACGTTGAACTCTTACCTTCTATACCATCCTGAGCTAACTTCTAGACTGAAATTTCTTCGTCTTTTGGCTTACTTGCAGATTCACGTAACTAGACATCGCGCTGGCAATCTCAATTAATATTTTTAGGGTTAAACTATACATGTTCTTGCAAAGTACATCGCTCTATCCCTTACAATCTTCGCGCAGGGCTCATCGTCTTACGAGGACAGTCGTTTGTCTGTTGGTATGGATAGCCTGCACAGCATTCTCATCCTTCTTAATTGCCCAAGATGGTAATAAAGCCACGAAGCCTGGAAGTCTACCTGAAGAGATCGCTTCGGTATTAACCGCGAATGGCCTGCGCATTGTCGGTTCGAATCTGACACTCGATTTAGACACCGAAGTGATTCGAGAGGTTAAGGAACTGGCCAAATTCAAGAAGGCCCTTATGCTCGCAGATCGAGAACGCTATGCGATCGAGGCTGAGTCGGAAGCAATCAAACAGCAAGGGTCGAATTTGAAAAGGAAACATACCCTGCTGAGCGCTCAACTGGCTAATGCGGGAGACGTAATCACCAATAATCGACTGGTGGGAGAACTCAATGCGACCGCCGGGCTGATCGATGCGCTCGGTGAGCAGCAGACAGCCGCTGCCGATAAGGCCAAGGAGGCTCGCGCCAAAGTCAATGAAGTCCGCGAAGAATTTGTCAAAACACTTTTGACGCTTCGGCAGAGCAGCGATAAGGCGTATCAAAAATGGGAAACTTTGGCGGCCGATCAAGAGGTGATCGCAGCGGTAGAAAAAGCTGCTGCCGAAACCGGTAAGAAGCTTGCCGTGAAACCTTCAGCCGGTTTGGTGGCTGCTGAGAAACAATTGAAAAACTATGAAGAATCTGTCATCTCCGAATCGTTACCGCTGGAAGGAGATCGAGGGAACTTCTGGGTCAATGTCGTCATCAACGATAAACCTTTCGAAAAAATGGTCGTCGACTCGGGTGCCTCTACCATCTCCCTGTCGAGCGATCTGGCAAAAAAATTGGATATCAAGCCGAAAGAAACGGACCCTGACATTGTGGTCGGACTGGCCGATGGGAGCCGGATCCCAGGTAAGTTAGTGAAATTGGCGTCAGTTCGAGTCGGTAAGTTCACCGCCGAAAATGTAGAGTGCGTCGTTCTAGGCGCGGAAGCCGTCAATGCACCACCGCTGTTGGGGATGAGTTTTCTGGGACAGTTCAAATTTGAGCTAGATGCCGCCCAGTCGCAGCTCAAATTGGTCAAGGTCGACTCTGGCGAACCCTCACCATCGTCCAGTAAATCGAAACGAAAGCCAAGATAGAGTAGAGCGATAACACGCGCTATTGGCTCTCTAGAGAACCTGCGAACGCCCTTCGAATGACTGTCCAGTCAGCCGCTCGAAGGGCATTTCTTTTGCGCTGTTTCAGTTTTCGCAGCCTCGTAGGACGCATTCCCCCATTTCTTGAGGAGTCGCTGTATCATGCCATTCGCCTTCGATCGAAACCGCCATTGCTATTTTTTTTCCTGGTTTTTTCTGCTTATCACTGTCTACCCAGCCATTATTTGGGGGAACGACGTAAGCCCTAAGCAACACTGCCTAGCCATCGGCATCAATCGAGTTGCTACCCCCGAGCCCGGCGACGCAAGTTATCTCGTGCTTCCCCCTCTGAGATGGGCTGGAAAGGATGCCGTAGGATTTGCAGATGCCATCCGTAGCCATAACATGATTCAACCCACGGTAACTTTGCTGACCGACGACGATGCAACCCAAACTCTCAACCTCGAACGAGTCATGGCCGCCATACGAGAAGCAAGCGAGGCGGAAACCGAAACCCTAGTCGTTTACCTGACCGGTCACAGTTTTTCGTATGAAGACGCAGACTATTTCTGTGTAAGTGATACGAAACTTCGCAGAGTCAACGCGAAACTTCAGATCGAAAATGCGCTATCGGTTTCCGAGATCATTAAAACAATTGGCCAATCCAATGCTAGGAAAAAAATTCTTATCATGGATGGAGATCGAAACTCGCTTGGTACAGCCTCAAGCACAAAGATACAACCCGATATTTTGAATGCATTCTCCGCTGGCGAGCCAACGCTGGCTATGGTCATGAGCTGCTTACCCGATCAAATAAGCCTCGAGGTAGAGGACCTCGGCCATGGACTGTTTTCTCATTTCTTAATCGAGGGACTGCGAGGGGCCTGCGATTACGACCAGGGCAATCGCGATGGAGAAGTGAGCCTTCAGGAACTGTTCCATTACGCAGCTAGACGTACCACCTCTTACGCCTTAAAAAAATGTGGTCGCCAGCAGTCTCCATATATCCAAATCAGTGGAGCGGAGAATATCGTACTCTCCGAACTCAGCGACAAAGCAAACTTTGCTTTAAACCATTCGTTCCGCGATGTAAACTTCGACGCGAAATCGGTCAACTTTGAGCGACAAATGGCCATGGAGCAATATTCGCTGGCGCTGGACGCTTTCGGATTGCTGGAATACGGCGAATGTATTGAACGCCTCACGAAGGTTTTGGAGGCGTTGCCCAATCATGAGGAAGCGATTCGATTGCGAGCGTTAAGCTATGGGCTTAGCGGTGAGGTTGTCAAAGCGATCGATGACATGAAGAAACTGCAAAGTTCGCTGAAGGCAAAAGTGTTCGCATCCGATTCGTCGCTGCTGGGGATTCGTGCCCCCAATAATACTCAAACCATACTCTTTGATCTCCAACCGGGTGATTGGGTTGAAATCGTAAACTACTCGAGCGAAGGAAAAAATTCGAGGGGTGAAATACTACCCGCTGGAAAGTATCTCTATGTAAGTCGATTAAAGAGAAAGGGATCCGAAGAGTGGATCGATGCCAAGGGTGTTATCTTTGCGGATGCGATCAGGCTCCAATCCCAAGAACAACGGATAAGACTAGATGGTAATCTTCCCTTTCCACGTATTTCCCCTTCTTTTCAACGTCCGTCTCCTGAAGTCATCAAAAAAATTTTGGAGTTGATGGAATCGAGCGAACCTAAACCCTCAGGCCAGCCGCAACCTGAAGTCAATCCATCCCGCGAAATGAGAGCGAAGCCATTGATGCAACCGGGGAAGATGAACAGCTCGACAATCCTCTCCTAGGAATTAAAGCGTAAAAGCTGCCATTTCCCGAAAAAGAAAAAATTTAGTTTGGGAACTGTCACAATCCAATTCGCCGAGGTTATATCCCCGCAGTCGCTCACTGGGATGCACTTCTCTGGTGGCGAGCAACGGCAAGATTGGGCGTATCCGGTCGCCAGGGTGGCGACCGGGAGCCTTTCACACGTTCATCAAATCGGGGATAGAACCAATGTTCAAGTATGTTTATCACACCCTTGCTTTCTCTCTTTTACTCAGCAGCTGCGGAGCGAACTTGGCAGAAGCAGGAAATTTGGGGGTTTATTTGGCCGACTATGGCGATGGCGAAGGGGCTCGGATCACTCAAACTGTTCGCAATTCTGCCTCGCAACGCATGATCTGCCCAGACTGTAATAAGTTTCACCAACTAACAACAGCAAACGTTATTACGGCAATCAACGGGGAGACGGTTCGTGACGCCAGCGATGCGAAAAGATTGCTCGCCGAATCCCCACTGGATGCCGAGATTACGATTCTGAACATTGACCGAGGATCGGAGCGAACCTATCGAACTCGGCTAGCTCCTAATGCATCAGCCCGAAGAAGGAATAGCTCAGGAGGTTCCAGCAGCAGCGGTAGCAGTAGCGGTGACTGGATGACATGGCCTGATTCTTCGGGAAGTTCTTCATCGTCAACGGATACGTTTGACGGCAATGCGTTCCGGCAACAGATGGACTGGAACAATTTCAATCGAAATTATTCGCGAAATCCGGATCATGCTCCAGTGGGTCGCTAGCAGATGAGCGTTGCCCATACTGGGTAACGCATCGTCTGTTGGCCCATCGTTTCGCTCCGCGGTACGGCTTTCTGCAGATAGACTATTGCCAAAGATATGCGATTGCTTGTCAAGGCAAATTTGGTTTTTTGATTAGGTCGCTTCAGGATATCTCAAGATCATCGCGCAGTCCGTGAAGTTGCGTGTTCGGCGTTTGACGCCACGTCTTCCCCAAGTCGGTTCATTCGGATCGGTCTGATTGCCTTCGATAGTTGTGAAACTTGTGGTGCTGGCGACTTCACGGATTACCGCCACCCCTTCGACCATAGCGACGTGGTTGAGTCTAGCGGTAACAAAGATATCGCCAGCTTGCACAGGGCAAGGAGGGTTACCCGCTCGCCAAATGACCCATCGAGGATTATGGTCCCCGTACTGCTTCAGAGACCGTCCGCCGGCGACTTCGTGGGGCAATCTGACGCCATGTTGTCCATAACACCAGCGGACAAAATAACCGCACCATTCATTGCCAGGTATATCTGAACTGGGTGGTAGAGCATGGTTATAGGCCAAATACACATCGACTCTAGGACTTCGGTTATCGATCGTACCGGTATAACCAGGATCTTCACGATTCATCTCTGCGATGGCCGTATTGATGACCGCATTTCCCAAAAGAGACATATTTTTCACCTTATGCGAGTAGACTAAATGTCAAACTAGTTCAAGCCGAGCCAACCAAATGTAGGGTTTCGTGCCTAGATTACATTTATCGTTACCACTTGGTTTGAGTTGCGTACCAGAATCAGAAAATTTCGCGAATCGATTCAATAACCGGCGGCCGTGCCGTTGTCCGGGGAGACTGTCAAGCCCGATGGCGAGTAAAGGCTCTCTTGCCAGTCTCAAGCGACTAGGATTCTGGATGCGGCCTTTGCGTCGCTTGCACGAGGGCGCTGCGGGCGAACCTGGCAGCTCGGTCCAAGTCTGACGGGTTGGGGCGACCTTGCTGGATCCCACCAATCCATTGCAGCGGTCCGACGGTATCCCAACCGGGAAAGCAGGCCTCAGCCAAGATGGGAATCTGTTGCCGTTTGAGGATCGCACGCAGCGAACGGTGCCAAAACCAACCGAGCGATGGAAGTCCGGCTGTGGAAAAGAGAAAAGCGGCTTTGGGTCGATTCGTCCAGTGACTGCAAAATCGGAGCAAGCTTTTGTGATGCGACGCAAAAAAAATGCCCGAGCCAATCCCCAGCAGATCCCAATTTTCAGTAGCTCGTTCTTTCGCTTCTGCGATACTCAATAGTTCGGCACCGATTGCGTCCCCCATCGCTTCGGAAATCTTAGCGGTATTATGATGATGGACGGATACAAACAGGATAGCGCATTTCATGGCATTTTGGTTTCGGAAATTGTTTGATTGCCTTTTCGCTTTCAATCTAAAGCACGGGATCTTTAGTCTGACATGCGAACACAAACTCGCGCGAGGCGATCCTCTTGTTATCAAATTCTATCTCTTCAGCATAAGGGGGGGGTTGCGAGTGTGGTCAATAATCGGCACTCTGGTAAATACTGCTGGGGAAATGATAGAGAAGAGAGTCAGCGCGAGGGGTCAATGGATATCAAGAACTTGCTGGATCGGTGCCGTGAAGGAGATCAGGCGGCGGAGCAGGAATTGGTCTGTTATTACATTTCACGCGTGACTGGCTTCGCCGAAAAGCGGATCTCTCCACTCTATCGACGACGTTTCGATGGAGATGATGTCGCCAATAGCGTGATGAAGTCCCTCATCATGCGAATCCGCAAAGGTATTGTCGACTCCGACGATGAATGGCAACTATGGTGCCTGTTGTTGCTGATGACCAAACGAAAAGTGAATCGACGCGTTCGAGAAGCTCAGCAGGCCAAAAGGGATATTCGACGCGAATTGCAGCCTGCAGCAGCCGAGGATGTCTCGGGCGTGGAACTTGCCGAGATTGTCGCAAGCTGTTCAGCCAGTGAAAGCTATGATGAAAGCGCTCTCCTGCTTGAGCAAGCCATTCTACATCTGGAACAAACACAGCCCGATAAGATCAATCCGGGACACCGCGAAGTTCTAGAACTTTCCATGCAAGGTTTACCTTACGCCGAAATATGTGAGAACCTCGAGAAACGCGTAGGTAAAATGGTGACGCTGAAAACCATTCAGAGACGCATGCGGGACATTCGCGAGGCGCTTGCCGAAATAGCCGACGCCGATACCCCTGAAGATCAAGGGTAAGAAAAATTTTCTGCCAAATTAACGCTTGCTGAAACGTAAAATTTTTGTCGGTAGCACGATCGAAAACGGCGTTCGTAGCACGACAGTTTCTCCGCAACCTAGCGCTGCCATTTGTGTTCTTTGGGGAAGCAGTTCCGAGGGATGTTCTTCCCCAGCGTTTTCGGCCGACCGCTCCTGTGCGACTTGCATTTTGACCGAGATCACATCGCTGATATTTTTGACATAAACATGCTGGGGCGTTAGCAAACAGATCAGCAATTGCTCGCGACTGCACTGCGCCGCTTGATGCCTGCCTGCAATGACGAGTCGATTTCCTGTAGGGTATTCCAGAAAACAGATCGGATCGGGCTCGCCATTGTGTTTACGTTGTCTTCCAACCACGAATGAACCGTGGACAGGAAATGTTTGACCTAAAGTAAACGCGGCATTATCTAAATCCTGAATCGTGACAAAACAATTGAACTCGGGCTGTCGTATCGATATCCCAAATCGATGCTGGTACTCTTTCGCTGTCCCACCCTCTCCCCGACACAATCGCTCCTGTAAATCCGTCAATGCCAGCGAGGAATGATCGTTCAGAGTGGCAACAGACCAACCGACCGCTTTTAAAAAATCCTCAAGCTGCGGTCGAGACCTCAAGTAGCTCAGCAGCAAATCGGGCGATGCGGTCGAAGTAAAACGCTCCACATACTCTTTCCATGTCCCTATCAATAAGCCGATCGTGGTCGCAATGGCATCTGCAATAAAGGTTCTCGGAGGAGAAGGTGCTATGGTCGATAACAATTCGGCGAGTTGCTGCGGAAGCAAGTGCCACCTAGCAGGCAAATCTTCCGTAACGCACAGATATCCCCGTACCTTCTCCTCGACCAGTTCAAACCAGTCGTCTTCTAGTTGTCGATCCCAGGATATGGTCATGATCATATTTTTAGTTTTCAAGCTAGCAACATCTACAGAATACTATAGCCTCACGATCCCAGTTCTGGAATCGGAAAACAACCGGTTTTGTGCCTGACCACGGAGCGAATCTAGCTTCAAGATAGAAAAAACTCGAGCCATTCTGGTGATATACCCAAAAACGCCTTGGGGCGGACACAGCCGAATAGAAGAAGCGAAAAAATGTGGAATATCTACACGGTCGATTGGGATCTGGTAGGCATGACGTGCTTAATATCACGCAAGGCTGGCCTGCCAGATGCGACCGGCTATGGGTCAAACAATCCGCGGCCGCGGCCATCCGCCGACAGCGTTAACTGCGGTTTTCCCGCCGCGTTCCAGCGGGACAATAAATAAAAAGAAAACCGGCCCACACTGAAATCACTCAGCGGGGCCGGCTTGTTGGTTTCGGTGACCTATCCCACGAAGCCATAGGCTCCGGCGAAGGGTTTTAGCGTTTCTCGAAAACCTCGTCCAGAACTTCTAAATCGATCTCGCCATCAGCTTCAACTTCCGTGTCGACTTCGATATCCACCTCAATCTCAACGTCAACTTCGATCGACTGTGAAACCGGAGTCGCTGGAGTTTTCTTCTCAGCTTTTACTTCGGTAGCTTCGGCGTTTTCGCGACCTTCTTCCGATTCCCCGGTTTCAGCTACAGTAACTTCGCTCTCATCAGCGTTGCTCTCTTCAGCGTTGATCTCTTCAGTTAGCTCGTTTGCATCGCGAGCATCCTTGATACCCAACATCGATTCGACTTCGGCTTCAACCCGAGCAGCCTTTTCAAGCTTCTCTGAGTTCTCTTTGCCAAAGAGCTCGTCGTGATCTTGTTGCAGTAACTCAACACTTTGCAAAAGTTCTTTCTCCTTCGCTTGCCAACGTTCCAGCTTGGCGATTGCGGCTTGCACTGCCTCTTTTGCAGCAGCCACACTGTTTCGCAACTCTTTGACCGAGGCAACGCTCTGGTGGTACTGATTCAGCCTTTTTTCCAGGCCTTCAGCCACCAATTCGCGGCGGAACTTGCAACCGCCAAGATCGATTTCGCAGCCTCGGGTTTCCAAAGCACCCTTCAGCAACAGGATCTCTTTATGCGTCTTGCGAGCGAGGTTGGTTTCGTTTGCCAAACCGATTTCCAAGCTAGCGAGCAATTCCTTGGCTTTGGCGACTTCGCCGTCGCAATCCTCAACCTTTTGCTCCATCGGCTCGGTCAGAGCCTTCAATCGCTCGGCTAAGTCCTCAAGGTTGCCGCGATCTTTCGAAGCACATGGAACGGCTGGCTTGGCGATACTCGCTTTGCCTTCGTCAGGAATCGGACTACCTGCGAATGCTGGTGCAGCGAGACCCAAGATCAACAAGGTTCGAAAAGTAATAGATTTCATCGTTTTTCTCCCAATAAATCAGTTGGTAAAGTGACTTTTTCCGGCAGGACTTCTTGGCGTCCTCGTCGGCTACACTTTCTGAAATACTTGGAAAAAGCGTTTCTCCGAATTTCAAAATTTTTTTCTGCAGAAATCTGGAGGCGCAAAAAAACCGCGGCTCCCCAGAAAAGGAGACCGCGGTGGATCGTGTGATATTCCCAAAACGGCGTACGTGCCGCTTGTCGGACTATCGCTCTACGGGGCGTTCTCCGGGAACTAAAAGTCGCCAAAGAGCTCTTTAGGAGCCCGCGGAACAAACTCTCCGTCCGGAATGGCTTCAACGTCGGCCGTTGGTGCCAAAATGACATTAACTCGTCGTTTCACATCCCCATCTCGGGTGGCTATCACCAACTCGGCTGAGGTGTCTGCAATGATCCCAGCTTTGGGAAGTTGCAAAATGACGAACTGTGGATTCCATTCCTGAATGGGACATTCCAGCGTAACGCTTCCCACAGCCAAGAAAACATGCCCCGCTTCGTTCCCCAAAAAATTCGCTTTGAGGCGAATTTTTCCTCCCGCTGGAACCTTAACCGTTTTCGACGGCAACACGATCGTCGGAGCAGTCGGTACAGGTGCCGCAATAATCACCGGCGCCGTCGGATAGGCATAGATCACAGCGGTATGTCGAACCACTGGATAAACATAGGGTAGTGAATATCGATAGTATGAATAATACGTTCGACATCCATGACCCGCTTGTGCCTCTTGACTACCCACACCCATTACGGAAGCGGCGGTGACAGCCAGAGCGCAAAACCAAAGCTTCATCATAGCTCTCCTAGTAAATACCAGACACGAAAAAAAAGCTCGGGAACAATTCTGGTCCTTGTGCCCGATCACTTGCTTGCAAGAAATGAATTCAAGAAGAAAGTCGCCACGCTCAACGCAAGAGGATTTGATCTTGATCGAGCAAGACACCATTGGCGGAATGAAGAGTCATCCTTCCACCATGCAAAAATTGCGGTGTATTGAACATTCTGAGCCAAACTCGTGTTTGGCCATCCGGATACTGAATGTTGGGTCGCTCGCGAAATACATCGTTGGATAACGCGAAGTATCCCAATTCTCCGTTCAAAACGATTCTTCCATGACGGTCATAGATGCGAATCACATCTCGCAATCGGCCCATCACAGAGAACGGAGTTGGTCCATTCACTCGACCAACTATCGTTTGCGCATTACCTCCGAATGCTTCCGCTCCTTGAATATTCAGCTCATGCGGGCCACTGGCTTGCGCATTGACACCTGTTAAGGTGAGAGCGCCGAGCATCACCATCGCCACGTAGATCGTCGCTACGAATCTACGCTGAGACCACCATGCCGCGTGTGATGCGAAACCGATTTTTAACTTCATTACATTCCCCTTATCCATTTCACAACTTTAGAGAGAAGTCGATGCTGCAGACTCTTCCGCAAGCAAAACCTATCGATCCCCTCATGGACTGATTGCCACCTAAGCTTTGAAATGCATCCGTGGAATGTTTCTCCAGTAAAAATGGCAAAATTTTATTTATAAAATAGAAGCCTATCGTTTCATTCCTATTCATCTTCGCTCAAACTACTGCGAGCACTCGAACTGAACCGAAACAGCTCTGCTCAAAAACGAAGAGGAAAAAAGATGTGGTTCTTTACCCAAATCCTCCTGCAAATCGTCATGACTGCCTCGAGCTGGGTATTGGTCTCGATAGCCATGCCCACAGATATTACTCCATGGACTCTCTTGCCAACCTCGAGCACTCTCAAGGAAAGAACCGAATCAAGCGTTACACTCACAGGGAATACCTGGAACTACTTGGTAACGCCCGCAAATCGAGAGAATGTCGGAGTCTCTGCGAAAATAAAAATAGTAAAACCGGCTAGCCAATTCGATTTTTTTGGATCCTCTTGGTCGGCATGGCCCGATCCAAAATTTGAGGACCGCGGGTTTGAAGCGGGATTACTTCTTAGAGGTTCCGCCGATGGCAAGGCCGGCTATCGAATTCAATTGTCTACAAAATATCAGGAGATTTCCCTGGTCCGATTTCCTGAAGGGGGTTACCTGCGTTCGGTGCATGTTCCTCTGGATGCCAACCAAGCGATCCACCTTCGAGCCATGATCTCTGGAAATGTTCTACGCATCTTTATCGATGATCGCCAAGTTATCGAGTATACCGATCGACTTGAACCGAAATTCACGTCGGATCTTCTTGGAGTTGGTGCCTCTAGCGGCGCAGAAGTTCAGTTTTCTGAGATCGATGTAAAACCTCAAATGGAGATTGTGACATCTGAGATCTCCAAGCATCAACCCAACTTTACCACTCGACCTTGGCTCGGTGGCAGACTCTTTGTTTTTGATAACGACGAACCAATTTTGCAACTCCATCATCAAGCGGATCCAAGTTGCTTTGCCAAACTGATGCCGGGCGATAAACCGAGATTGACATTCGATTCACACTGGGGTCTAGAAAATCAAGGGGCTTTTCCAGAAGCCAAGGTCGCCTGGACGGATCCCCAGGTTTCCGGTGAGGGCAAGATCGTCCAAGTAACCTGGACTGCGATGCATTTGCAAAAAAGATTTAAGACCGAGAGTCAATTGCTGGTAGGTTACGACAACACACGAGGTACGTACACGTACGACATCGACAGCCAACTGGAAGTCTTGCCGGGCGAGCCTTTCCATTTTCGGTACGGCTTTGACTTTGAACACCATACACCCTTAGACCCTTTTCATTGGCAGTATTTCCTTATCCGCGATGGCCAAGGAAAAATGCGGTATCGTCCACTCTCACCATTCGATCCAGGGATTCTCGCGGATATCGACTCGCAAAGAGGCTTAAGGGTCTGGCACGGTAGAACGGGAGAACCGCAACGAGTCGCTCCCGCAGTCGAATATCACATCAGTAAAGAATGGAATATCCAATCGAATACCGCCGCAGCGACCAGTCCACGACAACTCAACACGGCCATCTGCGCTGCCTTTTATGACACAGGAGTTAGTTTCGAGCCTACAACCGCGCAACCCGGTGAACGCGTCCGAGTCCGCTATCGTTACACAGGCTATCCGGCCGAAGAAACCTCGCAACTCTTTGCGAATTCTATCGTCCAAGAGAATCCGCGAATCGATCCCTACCATCATTTCGTTTTTGCAGGATCACAATGGCCCACGATTAACTTTGAAGATGCCATAGCACTGGACAAGCCTTGGTGGGGTAACCGCCCCTTCTTATCCGGCCATAACCAGCGTCCAAACTATGATTGGGTTAGCACAGGCGAGAGGCGCGTGTTGCGATTGGGTCCCCTATCTTATGCTCTCGCACCCATAGGTCCTGAAAAAATAGAGCCAGGCCAATACCTCGTTTCAGCGAAAGTAAAAGCCAATAATACTTTTGGCCCAGGGGGTCGAATCGAATTCCTGTCGCTCAAGAAGAGCGATTTGCATGGCAATGGATTTCTGCGCATGGACCCCGGCAACATCCTCGCCGAAGAGATTCGATACTTCGGAAATGGATCTTTCGATTGGAAAACCTTTGAGTTTATCGTCAATATCCCAGTCGATGCCACCGGACTGGCCCTTGGCTTGGGCAACGCGGGCACCGGCGAAGTTCTAGTCTCCTCAATCACCATCGCGCCTCATCAAAGTGACACGCAATTGTCAGACAATCTAGCCAAAGTCCCACCCAGTGACCCTGTGCTCGCAAATGCGGTCTGGGATTTGCGCATGACCGAACAGCAGGGAAACTATGTCTATAATTACGGCAACTCGAATCATCGCGTTCTCGAACTGAACAATGTCGACTGGTCTAGGCCAGATGACATCGCAGCGATCCTCTTCCAAGAAAATACGAAGGAGCGCGCCGACTATCCGCTGCTAGGTACCCTCGATAACTGGCTGAGAAACCCCGCGCAGCGGCAGAACTACCAAGCGGTTCGCCATGTCGCTAACGCAATCGGCGGAGGCCCTCATGAGCAACGTGACTGCTCGGCCGGCATGACACTGGCTGCTTGGGTCAAACCGGCAGAGGAAATGGGCAAAAGCCAACATGGAGGCAAGGGCGATATCATCGGATATGGCGCAAGAAAATTTATCCTCAGCCTCATCGGAGAATCTCCCCCTTACACCCTCCAAGCTCGTATCAACGTGAACGATCGCATCGATTCCAGCACACCGATCGATGCGAACCGCTGGTATCATGTAGCATTGGTCGGCAAACCCCAAGCAGAAGGTTGGCAGGTTGAATTATTCCTCGACGGTGACTCCATCGCGACCGGCTTATCGAAAATGTCTAACCAAGAGACAAAAATCACCGATTCGATTGTCCTAGGCGCTGAGTTATACTACTTACATGATGCCTACTATCGAGGCGAGATGGGACGAGTTGTGGTCCTGAACACGAGTCTCGAGGCAACTGAGATCAAAAAGCTTGCGAACCGTTCACTGTCGCTTAACCCATAACTTGTCACCAAAATTTATGCGAAATCAAGTGCCGCTTTTCATTTTTGGCTTGGTTGTAGTCTGTCACTCAAGCTTGCTTGTGGGACAAACTTCGGAAAAAACATCCGCACCACAGCAACCCATCCATTCCCTGTTGAGTCGCCTGCTTTCGCCCGAGACTCCTGCGGATGAAGGAAAAGAGGGCGGGAGTCAAACGATAGACCTTGCGCTGAAATGGATTCAACTTTTGGCAATCCCGCTGATCGAAGCGACCAAAAGTGTGAGCCGAGATATTGCCGAGGCTAGCGATAAGCTTGATCCCTTCGGTATGAAGGAAGCTCAGCGAACTATCCGTTGGCAGCAAGAGGTTATCCAAGCACAGCACAAGGAAATCCTCAAACTGCAGCAAAAGGAAATCGACCGACTTCAGTCTGAACTGGAAAACTTTTCAAACGATGCAGCCAATAAGAAAAAGAAAAAAGACGCCAAAGGGGGAACAAAGCCAGTTCGGTGAACTTCGAATAAGCATCGTCAATCTTCACCAGCATTTAATACCCAACTTCTTTCCGGCTGACTGAGACAGTGGCACAATCCGTATGTTGTTACCGTTTTGTTCGCCTGCTGGAGTGAAGCGATGAATTTCTTGGCTGCTGTGAGAAAGATACTGTGGCGATTAAGTCTAAGCGTAACGCTGAGCTTTTCCTTAACCCTATTTCTCAATGCACAAGATACTTCGGCTCCGGAATCGTCAAAAGTACTTAAACTCGTAGAACTCTGCCCGAATCGTGAGCCAATCGCGATGAAAAAGGTGCGAACGCTCAGTCGAGGCTCGGCAGAATACGCAGAGGATAAGCAAACCCAGGGCAATTCTTTTCCTGGCAAAGAGAATTCTGGTATTGTCAAAAGTCGTACCACCGAAAACCTTTTTTGGCTTCATAATGATTCTGGGGATGAGCCAAAGATCTATCCAATTCGCTCCGATGGAGACGATTACAAGATCTCACGGTATGCGGGTGATTTGGGCGTAACGATCGCAGGTGCCATCAATGTTGACTGGGAAGATATCGCCGTCGATGATTTGGGAAATGTCATCGTTGCAGATCTGGGAAATAATCGGAACGACCGGCGCGATCTGGTCTTTTATATCATTCCCGAACCTGCTCCGTCCGCCGGCCGCACAACTTTCATACGGCGTTATTTCGTGCGCTATCCCGAGCAATCGAGCTTTCCCGCCCCAAAAGAAAACTTTAACTTCGACTGCGAAGGTGTTTTCACGATCAACAACACGATTTATTGTTTCAGCAAGAATCGAAGCAATTCCCATGCGACTTTATATCGTCTCGATGATCCCCAAGAAGGTGTGCAAAACATGCTGATGCCGATGGAAACCATCGATGTCGGTGGGCAAGTTGTCGGCGCGGACGCCTCGATCGATGGTAAACGTTTGGTGCTTATTACTTATCAATCGATTTGGCTTTTCGAACGCAACCGCCTCGATGAGTCCTTCTTTGTTGGTTCGATCCACTACGCTCCTTATAAAGCAAAACAAGTAGAAGCAGTTTGTTTTGCCGATGAGAGAACGCTCAAAATGATCGACGAAGTCTCCGGTGACTTATTCGATGTCTCAATCTCGGAACTTACCAAAATTCGTTGATACCTTTTTGTCGCGCCAGCATCGCAAAAAACGCGCCAGATCGCACACCGCTCGTATTATTCCAATCCGATTTTGACCAAATCCCCCCAACCGCCCTCCGAAGGCCCTCCGAAGGCCTATCCCTTGAGCCTATTCGAAGACCATTAGCCGCTTGGCGTTTGCCCTGGTTTTCCGAGTTTTCGGATAGATTCTTACGTTTTTTTAACGTCTGGCATATGAAGTGCTTAGCTCTGAGGCAAACAGCCAAGCCTAGGGCAAATAAAGCCACCTTTGGAAAAACGCAGTCGCAATAGAACCAACAAAGCCAAGTGAGGGGATGGCGAGCCGTGAATACGACGAAGACATCCTTCGGATCTCAAATGAAATTGCCGTGGCATGCTGAGCGGGGGGACGAAGTGCTGCAGCAATTGCAGGGTCAGGCTTCGGGCCTTACCTCTGTCGAGGCGGCTCAACGTCTGGAGCGTTATGGTCCTAATCAACTTCCCGAAAAAGGTCCGACGCCACTGTGGTGGATTTTTTTGCGACAGTTCATCAGCCCGCTGATCTACATTTTGCTGGCTGCAGCGGTCGTCTCGATGATCATCGGCGATTTCAAAGATGCGATCTTCATCGGTTTGGTTCTGTTGATTAATGCGGTCATCGGTGCTTACCAGGAAGGGCAGGCCGAGAAAAGCAGTCATGCACTGAGGAAGCTTTTGCGCACCCATGCCCAAGTGCAGCGTGACGGCGAGGTGCGAGAGATCATGGCGGATGAACTTGTACCGGGCGATATCATCTGGCTTGAATCGGGGAATCGGGTCGCTGCCGACATAAGACTACTTTCTTCCCAGGGTCTTGAGATTGATGAGTCGCTGCTCACGGGCGAGTCGATCGCTGTGACCAAGAATGCGGATCGTATTTTAATAACCCAGATTCCTTTGGCCGAGCAGGTGAATATGGGCTTTGCGGGATCGATGATCACGCGTGGAAGAGCCAAGGGAATTGTCGTTGCCACTGGTCTGAATACTCAGGTGGGACAATTAGCGGTGGATGTGATGGCGGCCAGTGGGGGTGCCCCGCCACTGCTTACGCGAATGGAACGATTCACCAATCAGGTTGCGATCGGGACGCTGTTAGCCTCGATTGCGATCGGGGCTTTAGGCATGTTCCTGTGGAAGCATACTTTGCTGGATACCTTTTTTTTGATTATCGCTTTATCGGTCTCTGCGATTCCCGAAGGTTTACCAGTCGCGATGACGGTCGCTTTGGCTGTTGCCACCAATCGCATGGCGAAGCGCAACGTCATTGTAAGACGTTTGACGGCAGTTGAGGGTTTAGGAAGTTGTACCCTAGTTGCCACGGACAAAACGGGAACACTCACTTGCAATGAGTTAACCGTACGCGAAGTACGCCTGGCCGGTGGTCAACATTACTTGGTAACTGGCGAAGGGTTTGCGCCTTCTGGCAACATTTTTTTGATGGCCAACCACTGGAAACCGAAGTCTCCCACCCTGGTTTACAGGACATGATTCGCGCCGCTTTGCTGTGCAATGAAGCGGAGTTGCATCAGCGGGATGGTCGTTGGATGTGGCGCGGCGATGCGGTCGACATCGCTTTACTTGCACTCGGATACAAAGTGGGTCGACAACGCGAAGCCTTGATCGATTCACTGAAGCAGATCAATCAGATACCGTTCGAATCTGAGCATCAATTCGCGGCGACCTACCACCGCGATGGACAACAAACTCTGGTGGTTGTCAAAGGGGCGCCGGAACGCATCCTATCGATGTGTTACGGTGCTGAGGTGAGTCAAGAGAGGCAGCGCTGTGAGCAAACCGCCGTCAGCATGGCTGAACGTGGTTTGCGAGTGATCGCGGTCGCTCAGACGCATCTAGCCGATTGGGTTTCCGAGGAAGACGTTCCACCGCGCCCAGAGAATCTGCAGCTTATCGGATTCATCGGAATGATCGATCCTTTGCGAAGCGATTCAAAAATGGCGGTCCAGTCATGCCAAGATGCTGGTGTCAAGGTGATCATGATCACTGGAGATCATCGCGTCACGGCTCTGGCGATCGCCCGCGATTTAGGTTTGGCGATGACCGAGCAACAGGTCGCCACAGCGGACGATATTCAGGGCAAAAACTCGCAACAACTTGCAGAATTGGTTGATAAAACGCGAGTCTTCGCGCGGGTCACGCCGCGGCAGAAGCTTGATATTGTAAATGCTGCTCGCAGTTTGGGACACTTCGTTGCCGTAACGGGTGACGGCGTGAATGATGCTCCCGCACTGCGCGCCGCCAATATTGGTGTGGCGATGGGTAAGTCGGGCACTGATGTCGCACGCGAGGCTGCCGAATTGGTCATCAGCGACGACAATTTCGGCTCGATCGTGGCTGGCATAGAAGAAGGGCGAGTCGCTTACGATAACATTCGCAAAGTCACCTATCTATTGGTATCGATGGGAGCTGCTGAATTACTGATGGTATTGCTTTCCGTGATCGTTGGCCTACCGATCCCCTTGCTTCCGGTGCAATTGCTATGGCTGAATTTGGTCACCAATGGTATTCAGGGCGTCGCCTTGGCATTTGAGCCTGGGGAAGGGGATAGTCTCAAGCGCAAGCCACGCGAACCGGCTGAGCCACTGTTCAACCGCTTGATGATGGAACGAATTCTAATCGCCACTCTGGTCGTCGGTATTGGAGGCTTTGCTGTCTTTGCCATAGCCATCAAAAATGGTTGGAGCGAAGAGGCCGCACGCAATCTGTTGCTGCTGACCATGGTACTTTACGAAAATTTCCATATCGGCAACTGTCGCTCGGAAACAAAGTCGGCCTTTGCATTATCTCCACTTCGAAGCCCCGTACTTTTCTTCGGAACCCTTGGAGCGTTGTTATTGCATGTTGTCGCCATGCATGTTCCCCTCTTACAAAACGTACTGTCGACAGAGCCTGTCTCCATCGCGATGTGGGGCATAGTCGTCGGCGTTGCATTTCTCATCATCCCATCCGTCGAATGGCATAAATGGAAACGCAGCTTCATTTACGCTGATAGCCATGCCTAACTATACTTATCCCCAAAATCTGGCTATAATCTTTCGTCTTCGATACGACTTCCCTAAATGCAAATACCTGACACCCAGGCATAGGTTCGAAAGAGTCCTTGTTGGGTTTACTCAATCCAGGGGCCGAAAAGTAAGAACAAATCAGGGCTGCAACCGACGCCCGAATCGAGTACGATAAAGACAAACTGCGACCGACATCTGCCCCAAGTTTATCGATGAATACAACCACTGATCCACCGAATTCAGCTCCGAAGCCACAACGGTTCTACCGTCGCTTCACTTTGGTACTTGCAACGTTTATGTTGATCTATTTCTGCTTCGCCTACGCAGTTGCCCCATTCATTTGGAAACAATATGCTACCGGACATCCCGCTTGGGAGAATGTCCCTCGTCTCACCCACACCAGCGATAAACATCCTGGCGATCCATTGAACATTGCCATTGTCGGAAATGAACTCGAACTCAAACAGGTATTTTTAAAAGCGGGTTGGTTCCCCGCTGATCCCATTACCCTGGAAAGTTCTCTCGAAATAGCTGAGGCCTCGGTTCTGGAACGCCAGTACGATTCAGCCCCGGTCAGTGATCTCTATCTATTCGATCGCAAACAAGATCTCGCCTTCGAGCAACCTGTTGGTGATAATCCGCGCAAACGACACCACGTTCGGTTCTGGAAAAATCTCGAACCTATGCCCGACGGCCGCGAGGTGTGGTTCGGATCTGGCACCTACGATGAACGCGTCGGACTTAGCCATACCACCGGCCAAATTACGCATCATATCGATGGCAATGTGGACGCAGAACGCGATCATATCATCGATTCGCTCAAAAAAACCAGTTTAGTCCAGGAGATACGAATCGTGGCAGGCTACCACAAAATTAAGGAAGGTAAAAATGGTGGTGGCGATGCCTGGCACACCGATGGAAATTTGTCCGTCGCTGTCACCAAACCTGTCGCCCAGTAGCTGCCATCTGCGGCCGATCGCAGAACGCAGCCGTTGCCTTCTCATAACACCGACATCGAAACAACATCATCGATGCACCGCTATTTGCGGATTGGAATCAGCACCGCTAACGATAGCAACGCAACCGAACCGATGGCCAAGGCCCACTGCCAGAACCGCAACCGATACTGCGAATGAAAATTTAGCTCTAACTCCAGCGGCGCGTTTTCGGCTACCTGAACCCCTCGCACAAAGCTATACACAGTGCCATCGTCGGGAACACTGATCACAATGGCTTGCGGAGCTGGTTCTGTAGAACGCTGATGTTGCACCAATCGACCTGCGATCTGCTGCAGCACGGCATTATCTTTGCTAGAGTTACCCGCCAATAATTGGCTCATTTCCTGCGGACGAAAGTTAATATCATTTTGTTGCAGGATAGGATTGCTGTTCGCGGCGATTCGCAATTGCTCATTATCTTCGACCGATATATCCGTCCGATCATTATCCAAGTACATCCGCTGTCGCCGCGTGTTTAGGCCAACGATCGCTTGCTGCGTTTGCAGATTCTCTAGCTGTACGCGAGCATCTTCATTCGAGGCAGCGTCCAATGCGTTGCGATTGGCAACATTGTTGTAAGCCCACCATGCTTTCCCTTGTTCACCCTCTTGGAGGAACTGCCCTGCTTGTTCCAGCAATTGAGCGGCCTGCTGCGCTTGCGAATCGCGTTTCTCCATGACCGATGATAAATAAGAATTTCGGTTAAGATCATTCCGCTCGACTTCTTGCAGCAACTCCATATCCCCATCATGATCCGTCAGTTTATATCCTTTCGGAGCAATCACATTCCAGCGAACTTTCTCCAGGGGCACATTCAACATTGGGCTCGCAAGTTTCAAACCACTTAGGCCCGCTCCCTTTAGCAAGTAGACGAAACGAACCTGAGCCGTTCGATCGTCAATGCCCGGCAAGATATAAAATTGCCACGTCGTACCGTTTTGCCGTATCGAGTGCACGCTTTCACCATTCACAAAAATACTGAATAGCTCACCACCCTCCGGCAATTGGACCGAGAGACTGCTGCGTTGGATGACTTCCATCGTGATATCGACGGCCGTGAGTTGGTCGCCAGTGGGCGAAAGCACAGTCGTCAATGTACCATCGGAGACTCTCAACTTCAGAGCATCGGCCAGGGTATGCCGAAGGACTCGAACGTTCATCGAGGATGCGGCTACCAGGGATCGTATCGCCAACGTAGGTGCGTTTCGATTGCCCGCTTCCCGCAGCGAGGCAGGAACGACACTCCAATCAATAGCTTGCCAGCCCTCTGCGTATTGGGCCGGTTCCAACTCTAAACGTCCCCCAGATCGAACCGCGTAATAATAAGCCATCTGCCGAGCGTCGGTGAATTCCAGCGGCGCAAGCGTCTCGCTGTCGTTCGCTCGCTCGCCCCGGCGTTCATACTCAATCTGGAACTGAACACGACCAATCATCCGGCGTTTGAACTGCAATTCCCAGACATTCGAATCGGCTGCAGTTCTCACGAAATCGCTGATCTGCTTTCCACTCGCTCTTATCGTTTTGATTTCATCCGCATTGGTTAGTGGTAGTACGACTTTCAAGCTGCGCATCGAAGCGTTTTGAATCGTGAAGTCGCCGATCACTGTGGATTTTGTTTGCCCCTCGCGCAAGGCTACTTCATGAAGTACTTGGCCTATCACCCAAGCATCCAATTTCTCAATACCAATTACCAAACTCCAATCGCGTTGCAACAGTCGGAATGCAAGTGCACCCTCGCTTTGACCACCCACCGTGCGCGGATCGAGATCGGAGATATTTTGGCGCGTCACCGCTCGAATACGCACGCCGGTGCTTGGATTGATCACCAAATCGCCCGTCTGTCGATTCGCCTCGCTCAATTCAAAACGTGGTACCTGCCATTCGCCCACATCGACGGGTGCTGGCCCCGCCAATACCAGAGAGAATACTTGAGACCCAATTGTTTTCCCATTGAGGTGCAAGATGACTTTTCGGTTGCCGTTATCAATCAATTCGGACCAGTGGTGCAGCGCCTGGCCAGATAAGGATTCGACTTCCAAGCCTGCCGGTAAATTGAAGCTGAGCTGAAATAGACCGGTGCGGGTGATTTCAGCCGTAAAATTAACATTCAATACGATACGTTCATCTCCGAGCGATAGCACCTCCTGGCTCGCAACCCGAACTTCTGCGGACACGGGAGCCACGCGCAGCGACACGGTACCCTCTTCTGTTCCATAACGGTAAACACGATGGAGAACCGCTTGCGAATTGGTGTTGAGCGCCGCATCGAAATCGCCGAGATTTACCTGGGATAGCGTGGCTGATTCCACTTTTTCCGGCTGTGCATCAGGACCGAAAGCGACGGCCAACAAGCCCACTTCACCATCCGCTCCTTCCACACGTAGTGGAGTCACCACCACATCGGCTGGCAGTGTCTCTAAGCCTCTCTGCGTTTCGACGGTGATGGCAAAATTGGGCGTGGCAACGGGATCGATTTGCAGTTTCAAACGACGATTATCCGCATCGAATTGCCATGAATTAACCGGCCCACCTACGTTGCTTACGGTGAGTCCCTCGGGAACGATAACGTTTAGTTCGCGAACCTTACCTTGGGCAGTTCGAACGGAAAGCTGATGCCTTCCATCGACAACACCGGGGCCCGGAATATAAATCTGTGAGCCCTCAATGAAAAACTGTGTCTTCTCTGACATCAAATCACGCGATTGGGGCTGCAACAGGATAGTCGAATCGTTGGCTCGCAGCAGAATCTTCGCATGCGTTTCGCTCGTTTGGTCCTGTATCGGTTCGATGCGCGTCGCAGCTGCGCATTGCACCTCCCAGCCAGGCGTGTCATAGTGCAAATCGATTTCATGCAAAGCGGCAATTCCCGTCAGAACAGGAATACCCTCACTCGGTTTTAACGCTTCGATTTGATATTCAAAATTCAATTGGTATTTTTTTGCATCTGCGACTCCTTGCTCACCTTCGACCAAAGGAATTGTCACGACATACGTGAGTCCCAGCTTGGGAAGTTCCATTTTCGATAGCCTTAACCCTTCCCCTTCAAATCTTGTCAGAATGGCTGGAGCCCGAAGTAATACAAAGCGATCCCCAGGCTTTCCATAAACTACCATCGTACCTTTGGCATCAAGTTTTCCAGCGCGACTTGCAATCATCCATTCCTGACTCAATGATTCCGCTGACGAGCTTTCCTCTAGATTGATTGTTTCTTGCCACAGAGGGGCTGCCTGAACCTGACTGTTTGCCCCAATCGATAAGCCACCCAGCGCGAACCACACAAGCCAAGTCGGGATTGCGATTCCCTTCTCTTCACCCACAACAGAATCGCTCCCGGGGTTATCTCGCGAGGCAGCAGATGAGGCAAAGGTTTGTATCAACGCGCCCAGCGAGGGTACGAACCATGCAAAAAATCCGATGACCGCCACAGCACCGTAGAAGAAAATACCGCCATTGGCTTGCAGTAAGGTACCTACCGCAAGAAGAACAAAGGCGAGGGCCAATGCGAAGCGAACCAGCGCCGACCTGCGTACAAACCAGGCAATCGCAAGCATAAAAATACCTCCCAGTGCCAAACCGATTCCCGTCCAGGAAACCTGAACTCGCCATGATGGTATCGCATAAACGTTAACAGACAGGCTCTCACCAGCCGCCAATACGGGCAAGTCCATCTGGATCGGCTGAGGTGGTCCATACTGCTGGATCGCGTTCCAGCAAGATAAGCCTGCCAAGACTAATGCCAAACCATAGAATAAGAGTCGAGCATGTCGAATCGCGCGCTGCTGGGTGGAGACAAGAACTCCGAATAATGCCAGCACCATGATCGCAACGGTTGCTGGAAGTCCATCGCCAACAATCCATTCAAAGCCATTAGGCCACAGTTCGGGGATAGCTGGATCAACAGTCCCCGCCACAAACGTCAGCGCATAATTTTCATCGCTCTGCAAATTCCACTTCGTTTTCAGCACGGGTGCATCGATGATAGGCAACAGCAATTCTGCGTATGATTTATCCACTGCCGGTTTACCCAAACGCAGACTCACCTCGACGGGAACATTCGGATCTGCCGCACTAGGTAGCGGGATCAGTGTGTCGCTACCGGTCTGTCTGGCTGTTACGGGCTGGCCATTGACCGACACGGCCCATAGACGCACAGGTTCGTCCGGCAATTGCACGCGGAGCGAGCGTTGACCGCGGGTCTTGACGTAGTACACCACATCGGTCACCAATTCACCATCGGGCGAGACGCGACTATTGGCTTCAGAAAATTCAACGACTTGCGCCGCTGTCGTGCCAGGCTCAAACCACTTGATTCTCAATTTCAAATCAAATGGTCGTTCCGTATATTGCCAGGTACCCAGTGGCGGAGCGGTGCTCAGCAACCGAAACTCAGCGGGCAGTTCGAGTGGATCCAACACCAACAATTGGCTCGAAACGGTGACAGATTCAACTTCCACTTGCATCGGACTAACAACTTCTATGTAGCCACGATCACCTTGTACTCCGCTGGGTGCGATCAATCCTGGCTGCAACGAACCATCCGTCGCATTGGGCTTCTCCTCAAAGGCGACCAGCAAGGTATAGGGGCCCATCACCGGCTGCTGCAACGAGACGATCAGATTATCCCCATCTCTTCTCCAGGTTCTTATATCTTGCCCATCGACGGTTACATTGGCGAGCGCCGCTGGGACCTTAAGCTGCAACTCTGACACAGGTGCGCCCGTGATAAAATAGTTGATCAACGAGCTTCCATAAATCGTACCCTGGCTTAACGAATAAAGATGAAAAACGTCGGATTGAATGCTTCGTTCCAGCGGCTCGACTTGCATCGTTGCGCTCCAATTCGGCTCGCGAATTCGGAACGCTTGCTGCAAATTGGCAACAGGAGTTGGAAAATTGGAGAGCGGTTTTTCCACTAACATTTCGACCGAAGTCGGCACGATACGAAAGCCGGGGGCTCCGACCACTCCGATATCACCTCGTACCGCTTTAACCTCAGGAAAATCGACTCGCGGCAGAGGCCAAGGCCCAGCTGCCGCTGCTTCCGTCTTCTCAAGTCGAACTCGTACCAGTTGTCGACCTTGCACATCTTGACCAAATATCACTTTTAAATTTCTCTTCCCATCTACTAAATCCGAACTAGCGACATAATCTTGGCCAGGATGGACCACCGAGACGATCGAATAATCGCCCGGCAACAAGAAGTCCCATTCGCGTATGGCGGCTTCCCTTATATCCAATTCGATATCCGCTTGGATGACTCGATTGGTTTCCGTAATCTGATAGACCAGCATCTCGGTGACACTAACTTCGGGTTGAATTCGATCTGCTACGATGCTGAAGCCATAGTCGGCCGAGGGAAACCGATAGACAAACAACTGCCGTGCTTCGAGAGCATCGCCCGGAAATTGTTCCGGCGATAGCTGTGTGAGTCCTACAAGTCCCGCTGGATCCACACGGACTGAACCTGCATTGGAAATACGCACGTATCCGGAATGACGAATCGCACCCTGCGGCAGCAACCGCATACCTTCGACGCGAACTGGAAACGCACCGACCGCTGTTTGGCTGCGAATCTTGATGACGCTATCGGTCGCCAGCGGTCGACTCAATGTGACCTCTAGTCGACGTGCATCACCATCTACCAGCACTTTCCAACCAACGATGTTCGGTCCCTCGACATCGAGTATCTCACCGGGACCGAGCAATTGGATTGTCAGCGCTTTTAGTTGGCCTTGCAGTACTTGATAGGTGAGCAAGTGATCCTGCTTCATCAAACCAGGCCCGATCTGTGTTTCGATTTTCGCGTTGGTCGCAAAGAACAGTTTTCCTTCGCTGCTGGCCTGCGCATTTTTCCACTGCAAGAAAACTCGCCCTGTAGCGGGTAAAAAGCCGCCCCAGTTTTGTCCATCCAGTTTGGGTACAACAGACTGCGAATCGCGTACAAATTCAAGATCTGTTGCAAATCCCTGCAACGTGAGCGGTACCACCGCGCTGGCAGCGATGGAAAAATCAACTCCCTGCCAATTCACGTTCGTCGAAGAAACCCCAGCCACGAATTCCAACTCCAGTGGAAAGGAACCCACTTTCGCAAACAGCATGTCATAGGCCGCCTCCGCTTCCAACTTATTCAATGCGATTTGAAAATCAGCGCTCTCTGGAATTTTATTCAGGGCCGCATTGCCTGACAGCAGTCGAATTTTTGCCCCCGCTTCAGTAACGATCGCTGTGCCTTTTAACAGAAAACTTACCGATTTTCCGTTGGGATGACGTGTACCGATCAATTGCGTGTTCACGAGATCTACAGGCGGAGGTAGTGCGCTTTGTCGATTCGCTTTAAGTACCAGCTTCCCACCGGTAGAGGTTTGAAAGCGAATCTTTCGATCCTCGCTCAGCAACGGTGCGAAACCTTCCGCGATGGTTGTCTTTCCGAATAAACCGGCGACATACTCCAGCTGGATTCGAGAATCAAAACCAAGAGCTTTGCCCGGCGCGATATGCAGAACTTCAACATCCGCAGGTATCGACTCGACCGCTGCGCTGGTTTTCAACGTAGCCAGATATTCAGTTTGATCGGGCTTTAGTTGCAACTCGATGTACCGCCCTCCTGCTTGACTGCGAACCGACCATGACTCAATAAACTCTCCGACGACTTCCTTAATCTCACCCGGTCCAATCAATCCAAGGCTCACCAGATTCGGCTTGCCCTGCAAAACGCGTATCTTCAGTTCAATGGTTTGTGCCAAGTTCGTCGCCGTCATTTGAACGCTGGCATTCGCGCTAGCCGAATATAAGAACGCAGGCTCTACCGATTTACCTGGAGTCACAATGATGGTCGAGGAACCGTCGGGCACAACAATATCGGAGGAGATAGAACCAGCGGATGTCGCGGGTGGATCAGCATCCGCGCTGCTAGCCGCAGTGGCTGGTGTTGCCTGGCTGGGAGTAACATCCTGAGCAGTAACCCACGGACTTACCAGGAAGAACATTACCAGAATGAGACTGTGAAGGAAAACTCGATTCATGACCCACATTCCTCAGCAGAGGTTTGACGACAGTGAACACCATTGGACAGACAAAAGACAAAAATCAGCGGCTACCAGAACTTGCTCCAGCGACTTGACGAGCCGACTCGATCATGCGGCGAAGCTGCTCCACACGATCGACATTATCAAACGAGCGATCCAAACTACCCAACACTTCAGCGATAAATTTGAGATCAACGCTGTCACCGACGGGCTCACCTTTTAGATGAGCCGCGAAGAGTACAGCGGACGTTGCTATCTTGAGAGAAGAACTGGCCCGCTCCAATCGAGGCGTTGCCGTTTCGTAGGGGATAGGCCATCGCTTTTCGACCATCAAACCTGTAGCCAGATCTTGAAATCGAACCGAAACCGAACCTACGTCACCCACACCATCTTGAAGGACCTCGTATTGATACAAGGCGTTGCCCGCCTCTGCAGCGGCAAGTTCGGCTGCATCCACTTTATCGTTGCGAAAATCCTCTTTGTTTAGCAGATGCTTTTCAAAGCCAAGCAGCTTGTAACTGCGCACTCGCTGTGGGTTGAATTCGACTTGAACTTTTACATTCTTGGCGGATGGTCGCAGTGCGCCCGCAATTTGCTGTGCAAACCCTGCGTCGACTTGCTCTGCGTTGTCCAGCAGATAGTAGCGTCCGTCACCTTTACGCGCGAGAGCTTCCAGAACTTCGTCGTTCAAATCTTGAGCGCTGATACCCGCTGCATCGAATGCAATGCCGCTTTCGCGCATTTGCAAAATGATTTGGGATAAACGATCAGGGTCTGCATCCCCAAGATTTACGGCGCCATCGGTCATCAAGATCACGCGACTTTGAGCTCCTGAGGTTTTCGCTTCCAGCGATTTTTCCAAAGCCAAACGCAGGGCCGCTTCCATATTGGTGCCACCTTCGACAGGAGAATTTTCCAAGATATTGACAAAACTTAGAATCTCATTCCCCTTCACACGATCGGCTCTCAATTTGGGTTCATTCGCAAAACTGATCAGTGTCACTTGATCCTGCGCCGTTAATTGTGCCGCTAGTGTTTCAAAAGCGCGGTGAACGGTCTGCGCTCGATCCACGCGCTGCATCGAGCCTGAATTATCCAGAAGGAGCGTCAATCGTAGCGGCGTTGCGCTGTTGCGGCCTATTGCTGAAGTTCGCATCGCCACGCGCAACACATTGCGTTGCATCAAAAAAGGATGAGTGGCTTGCTCAACTCGGCAAGCGACCTTTTCTTCTTCCGTAGGAAGCGGATCTTGGTAATCAAATGCGTTGAGAAATTCTTCTAAACGTATTTTAGCAGCGTCAGGCCACTGTCCTTTCGACAGCGAATCGAGCGCTAATTTAAAAGAGACATCACTGACATGTAAAGAAAAGGTAGAGAAGCGTTCTGTTTCGGTAAGTGTTTCACTCAGCCCAGTCGCAGGCTTACCCTTTTCTCGCAGATCTCGACGCAGCTTTTGCTTTTCTTCTGCTATATCACGTTTTGCAAAATCCTCTGCTTCAACTTCTTTCAAAGCCATCTTATCGGATAGACTCCTCTCCAGCTTCGCGTCGTCTTGTGCGACGGAGAGTTCTTCTATTTCACGACCTTCGAGATCACCGAGCGAGAAGGCGCGGTTGTTCTTTGCAGGTTGGTTCGCTTTTTTATCGACTTCTTTCGCCTCGTAAGACTTGCCCGTGGCAGTTTGGCCACCCCCTTCAGTTTGGCCACCGCCGGCACCGGGAGGTGCACCTCGACCACCACCCCCAACCTTACGTGGGGCGTCAAGCTTGCCGCCCATGCCGCCCATGCCGCCCATGCCCCCTGCGCCCCCCGCATCGAACCATAATAATCCACTCGAGTTATTCGCTGGCTGATCTTCTCCGGTCGAAGCTGCAGCACTGTTCGGCAGGTTTTCAGCAGCGCCAGGCTTTTGGGCCAGCTCTTCCCGGTCTCTGGGTGATAAACCGTAGCGACTCGTTGTAGCGCGATCCGATTGCAAGGCTTCGAAGTCGCCAAGAGGTTCGCTGCCGCGTTCACCTAAACGCGCGTCTCTCGATCCGTTTGCCGGCGGAAGGCTATCGCTCGGTAATCCAGCGAGAGAATCTTCAAGTACCTCACCCAGGAGACGAGGCACTCCCAGGGCGGGCACTTCAGGGGCGGGCGCTTCAGGGGCGGGCGCTGCAAGGGCAGTTGCTCCAAATTCAGATACCTCAGGAGGAGGAGCTGGGGCTGCATCCAAAACTGTTACATCACCACCCAGCATGCTGACGCTTTCATCGACAGCGGTCTCAGCCACTTTACTGAGTTCCACGGGGCTATCTCCTGGTCGTGCGACACCACTCCCCGAGGTCGGCCCTGTTGGAGCTCGAAAAAAATTATCATTTCCGGAACCATAAGAATCGCCGGTGCTCGCGGCTGGAGAGCCTACCACAGGACCGCTTGAAGGTGGCGGCATCTCGAAATACCCGGGCGACTCGCGGTTGGCTTTCTGACTATTGGCTTTCTGACTAACGGAGTAGCGAGCTTTCATGCTGGTATTGAGCATCAACAAGCTGCACAGCACCACGAAACTTGCAGCGACACTCGCAGAGATGAGGAGCCACTTGGATTGGAGCCGTTGTCCCCATCTTTTCTGCCATGGCAAAACGCTCAATACTTTTTGCGCTGCCGCCACCGGTTCTTCATTCAAGACAGCCAAGACGTTCGCGCGTTTTTCGGCGGCTAATTTCCAAGTGCCAGCTTCATCCACGGTTGCGTTTAGGATTCCATCTGATTTCGCCTGTTCCACGAGGGCCCATTCATTCAATGCACCATGCAAGATTTGTAATTGCCCATACCAAACAGCTAAGTCCGGCCGCTGGATCATCAGTTCTTGCAACTGAGATGCTTCGAAGTCTGAAGCTTCGCCCAGGACCATTGCAGTCAGTCGCACATCGATCTCAGGATCTATTCCATCAGGAAACTTATGTGTATTCATTTCGAGTCACCCCTCTCCGTCGGTTGCATTCCGTTGGCGAGTGTTTGCATAATTGTGTGCAAGCGATATCCCACATTGCTAACTGTTAACCCTGTTCTCTCACTGATCTGCCGATACTTTAAACCTTCGAAATATTTCAAACGCACCAATTGCTGGTCGATCTGCGACAAATTCTCCAGCAATTGATTTAGAGCAGTTGTTGCTTCCATATTTTGCAGCGCTATATCGGGTTGCTGATCTTTATCTTCAAGACGATGGAATGTTTGTTCGTGATCGCTTTGCAAAACTTCTCTTTTTGCTTTTCGCAAATGATTGAATGCCGCATTTCGTGCGCATTGATACAGCCAAGCCCTAGGGGACTCGACATCCCTCCAACACGCATGCAACTTCAGAAAAACATCTTGCACTATTTCTTCTGCGATAGCCCGACGGCCCGTCAACGAGAAAACAAAACGCAGCAGATTCGATTCCTCAAGATCAAATAGCGAACGCAGAGTGATTCCATCTTTTGTTGACGGAACACCCGGCTTGATTTCCGATGTGGATCTCAATGGCGTCGGCTGAAGCATGAAAGAATTACACGACTTTCCACATAATGGCGTTTCTCTCGAAAGGCTCTCGCAGCTTTCTCTCCCAAAAGAAGAACCAACGAGGCGCAAATTCTTAGCTCAAAATTTCGATTTTCCGCAAAACAGTGGCCCAAACAACCCAAAAGGAGTAGACCTGCCGCCTTATTGTATGGTTAAAGGGTTGCATTGTATCGCTCAGGAGGGCTGTGATTGTACCTTGGCCCTACGCTCACAATTCAAAGCGTTAAAGATTAGTTTACAGTTTTCGACATGGGGCTTTGGTGCTGGCCGATTTTGGTCAGTCACTGGATCGGGCTGATCGTCGTAGCTGGTTTGCGGTGATGAAGCGATGGTTTGTTGAGCAATATTCACGGAAGTTGCGCGAATTACGAGCCAAGTCTTCGCCTTGCACGATCGCTGATCTTGGAAGAGAATGAGTCGAGTGCGGGGGAGAACTCGGCAGGTATGCGACGAAAGGCGAACCATGTCCGATGAAATTGTTTTGGCCAAGTTGGATCAGGGCCCGGAAATTTTCTACAGTTTGCAAGGCGAGGGTACAACGGCAGGGGTTCCAAGTATTTTTGTCCGCAGCAGCGGTTGTAACTTGCAATGTTACTGGTGTGATACCGCCTACACTTGGAATTGGCATGGGACAACATACTCTCATATCGGCGACAGGGAGAGCCAAGCAAACAAATACGATCGACAATTGGTTCAGGTCCGCATGCGACCTGAGGAGGTTGCTGATCGCATTATGGAGATCGATTGTCTCAATATCATCTTTACCGGTGGTGAGCCGTTATTGCAACCATTAAAACTCGCGGAGGTTGCACAGCTTTTGTTAGCAAAGAACTCCGACTATGAGTTTGAGGTTGAGACCAACGGAACGCTTCTTCCTCCACTCTCTTTTGATGCGTTGATTGCGCGGTACAACGTTTCACCCAAACTGAGTAACGCTCGCCTTTCCGCGGAATCACGTCTCCGCCGCGAGTCGCTGCTATGGTTCTCCAAATCTTCTAAATCAACTTTCAAATTTGTGGTGAGCTCAATACAAGACGAGCATGAAATTGAGAGTTTCCAGCAAACGTATCAAATTGAAGGTCGCAGAATACTCGTCATGCCAGAAGCACGAACCCGAGAAGATTTAGAGAAAAATAGAGAATGGGTATTTGATCTCTGCATGAAGAGAGGCTGGAGATACTCGGATCGTTTTCATGTCGCCATTTTTGGCGATCGCCGCGGCGTGTAGAACAATAGAATCGATCTATCCTTTAGCTAAGCCCCAGAGCAGTGAGATCGCTACCAGCAGGCTAACAGCGATCACTCCCGAACCTACGGCTCGCAGTCGCTTGATTTGCCACCACATCCAAAAACCGCTCACTCCCCAGAAGATCAAGACGAACGACATCGCGTCGACCAGCATCGCCCAAAACCAGCGTGCTTCGTAAATACCCGAGTACCCATGGGTCGTATGCAGCCTAAGCAGGTAACTTCGCCAAGGGATCGGCTCTTCTTTGCTGGAGGGATCGATCCACTCCGCGCTGACCGCGCCCTTCAGGGAATCATATTTGACGTACCAGTGGTTGCCTTGGCAGATCGCGCGAAATTGAAGTTGTGGTGCACTGGTCAAACGAAAGGGGCGATCGAGCCCAGGCAAATCGAGTTTTTTGGCAACTTGGGGCAAAATGACTTCTATCGCAGACGCCGCTCCACGTTGGATTCTCAGCGGTTCGGGCGTTGCGGTTTCACCAACGCGTTTATCGTTAGCCGCTTCGCTTGCTGCGCCACTGCCTGGACTGATCGTAAAGTTTGCAATTGGCCCGGCAGCCTTCGGAATCGCTGTGGAATCGAGATACGTTCCCCCGCCACCATCACGTCGGATCAATAACTGATACGTCTTCTCGGTTCCGTTTGCTGTTGCGAAAAAGAAATCACCCTGGTATTTCGCATCAGGTTCAGTTGCCAGTATCAGTGGACTATCCGGAAAACGTGTTTTGATTTTTTCGATTACCTCCAGTGCTGCGGCGTGTGGATCGGGGAGTGATCCATCAAAACCGCTTTCCTGCAGGGTTGCACTAGAAATCTCCTTCAAACCGCGATCGGAAAAATGCGTCGGATGATTGAATAGATAACCGGTAATTCCGTATAGAAAAGCCCATGGCGCCAAAAATAGTCCAAGGTAAAGATGACACCGTCGGATCCACAAACCGACTGCCTTGCGATAGCGCGCCGACTCAGGAGCATTCGTGCTGACGGACACTTCAGGCTTGGAATCCACAATCGCACCATCTTTCAACAAGAAAGCAATTCAAGAAAGTTGTCTTAAGGAGAGGGTCTCAACGTCTCGCCCGCTTCAATCCGAAGCTTTAAAATGTTTTGGCTTGGTGGCAAAGGGCAGGTGGTATATTTGGAAAACGCGCAAGGGGGATTGTAGGCTTGGTTGAAATCGAGAGTCAACACTTCTTGATCGGCTGGGCGTTTAGCGACATCGATGAACCTTCCACCACCGTAGGTTTCAGCACCTGCCGTAGCATCTCGAAAAACGAAAAATAAGCCTTCACCCTCGCGGATAGCCTCTAATCGATAGGTCATTCCATCGAGGGTGAACTCCGCGTAACCGCAGCAGGGTTGTTCCAATTTTTCACCGAGAATATTTTGGATCGTTAAGTTCTTCTCTTCGGGATAGGCGATGAAGCGAGCATTGACTTTAAAATGACTCTTCGGTGGAAACCAGGTGCAGCCCGGAAATTGGATTCGTTGTTCCGATTGGTTATCTGCAACACGGAGAAAATATTTTCCCTCTCGCGCAATCACATGCATACTCATTCGCCCTAGAGAGACCCAGTCTCTTTTGGTACCGGCAAGATCGAAGGGTCGATTCCCCTGAAAATCCTTTCCCTCGCTCTGCATCGTCACCTCGTCGGCTAATTTCAATGTGGCCGTTCCCGTCAATGGATTGATGTCGATCTTTCCCAGCCGACTTGGTCCAAGGTCTTTGAACGCGTCGGGTAGAACGATATCGTTGTCTGGACCCACACCCAAGGTGTTGGTACCTTCCTGGAGCGCGTAACGCCCAACCAACGTCAACCATCCGTTCTCGCCTCGCAATTTCTGCTCGCGCTGCTGCTGCCACGCTTTGGTTTCGGCCACAAACGTCTCATCTTCGGCTCCTACAATCGCCGAGCTGCCGAGAAGACTCAGCATCAAAATCACAACATAGCGGTGCATCTATATGGAACTTTCATTAACTTCGATCGACTTAACTTCGTCTGAAATAGCCAGTATGTTATTTTCGAGAACAACCGAAAGCCGGAACAGCATATGGCAAATTACTTTCGGTCGCAAATACTATTTCACAGATTCGATTTTCGGCGACGAAGTCCCCAAGAGCAAGTGCGCCAAAGAACTCGCCAGCTGATGGATGGTTAACACAACAGGATTTACTCTCATGGGCGCGTCTCACGGTGAATTTACCAAGTATCCTCGTACTCCCCATTTGTTTGGTTCTAAAGGAACCGACGATGATAAACATTTGTCCGAGCGCGACTCGACCAAATTTATCGCGGATCGTTCACTGATCGTTGAAGAGAAAATCGATGGTACGAATGTGGGTATTCATTTCAACGAAAAAGGCGAACTGATTTTGCAGTGCCGAGGACATCTCATCACGGCAGGTATGCACCCTCAGTACGATCTGTTCAAACAGTGGTGCCATGTCAAACGCGATATTCTTCACGAACGATTGCACCAGCGTTATATCCTCTTCGGGGAATGGATGTATGCCAAACATACGATTCATTATCGCAAGCTGACGCACTACTTTTTCGAATTCGACATCTTCGATAAAGAGGCGGAACATTTTTTAACCCTGCCGCGACGCATGGAGATTCTTGATCAATCGGGCATCCAGACGGTCCCCATTGTTTATCAAGGAGCGATCAAACGCTCGCAACTTGACGAATTGATTGGGCCGTCCGCTTTTGATAGTCAATTCGAGCATCCTGCCTCGAAGCGAACAGATGCTTTGATGGAAGGTCTTTATTTTCGGATCGAAGATGAATCGTCGGTAACTGGCCGCGCGAAATTTGTTCGTCCGGAATTCGTGGATAAAATCAAGGAAAGCACACACTGGCAGCAGCAAACACTGGTCCCTAACCAGCTCGCCGATAACGTCGATATCTGGAGTTAAGCTGCCAAGCAGTCTGGAGAATAAGCCATGAAATGGAATGAACTGAGCAAAGCCTCCATCGATGAAATCATCCAATGGTCGGCTCACCAGCCCTGGTGCAAGACCATGTCTGAGTGCATTCAAGATGCGCGCTGGCATGCGGAAGGAGATGTTTGGACCCACACTCAGAGAGTTTTATTTGAGCTTACCAAACTGCCGGACTGGGAAAACCTGACAGATCATGAACGTGTGCTCCTAAAGTTCACCGCACTGCTGCATGACTGTGCCAAACCACTGACCACCGAAGTGGATTCTATCACCGGTCACGTCACTTCACCGCATCATGCGGCCAAAGGAGAAATTCTCGCGCGTTCCATCTTGCGAGAACTTGAGTGCGACTTGGGGACTCGCGAAGCGATCTGCAAGCTGGTGCGCTACCATGGCCGCCCCGTGTTTTTGCTTGAACGGGAAGAACCTACGCATGAAATCATTCGCCTCTCGTGGCTGGTCAATAATAAGCTGCTTTATCTTTTCGCATTGGCCGATTCGCGTGGCCGAGATACCGACGCGATGGATAGACCTGAAGAGAATTTGCACTACTGGAAAGAAGTCGCGCGAGAGCTGGGTTGCTTTGAATCTCAGTATCCGTTTACAACGGATCATGCGCGATTTATTTTCTTTCGGCATGCTCAGCCCAATGTGCATTATATTCCGCACGAAAATTTTTCTTGTACCGTCACGGTCCTATCCGGACTGCCGGGAAGCGGGAAAGATCACTGGATCAGTAAACATGGCGGTAAGCAGCCCGTGGTCGCTTTGGATTCCATTCGCGAAGAGATGGATGTCGACCCTACCGATAATCAGGGTGAGGTCGCGCAGACCGCTCGCGAACGCTGCCGTGAATATCTGCGCAGCAAAACATCCTTTATTTTTAATGCGACCAATACCATGCGTTCCACGCGCGGACGATGGCTCGATTTATTCACCGACTATAATGCGCGGCTGAACTTGGTTTACATCGAACCGACTTTATCGAAAATCGTTCGACAAAATCGAGAACGCGCCGCGGCGATTCCGGAATCGGTTATCCGCCGACTCGCGGAAAAGTGTGAGCCACCCACCTGGCTGGAATGCCACCAACTCACAATGTTGGCCAGTGTCGAGGAATCCTAGAGACTATCTGAAACCCATTAGCCGATGGCGTTAGCCGCGGTGTCACCTAGGAGCGAAAAGTCAATCCGATTCGCCATGAACCACCTAATTGCTCAGCAATATTGAAATATGCTAAGGCAACAAAAACCCGAAGCTCACCATAATGCGACTGGCATCCTGCTCCGCTCCATCGTTGTTCACCCTGAGTCCCCATAGCAATTCCGATCCAATAAAAAGACTCTCGGTCGGTTGCCAGATAAGATTCGTTGCCAGATATTGCATACGATTGATGCTATCGGCGGGTTGAAGCGGTGTATTGTTTATATCGCCTTCGCTGAAGGTGAGGTTGGTTTGCCAGCGATCATTCCAGGCGTGAGTTAGCCCCACGTACCAAGCGAGCGATTCAACGGCCGTTCCTTGTCCACCGCCGATCGGTGCCACGTCAGGTAGATCTCGATAACTACCTATACCCGTCCCCCAGAGCACACCTCCGTAGAGGCGATCGCGCGGAGTTACGTGGAACAATCCTGTTGCATTGAGCCCGGCACCATTAAATTCCTCGACTTCCTGCCCGGTGCGCTGAAAGGCGACCTTTCGCATGACGCTGGCGAGTTGAAATTGATAATGATCCTCCACCCATCTTCCACGGATAATGAAATCTGGGTAGGGAGTTCGCGGATCGCCAAATTGCAAAAACTCTTCGTCGATCAATACGCGAGAATCCTCGATCGCAGCAGCCAGTGTCAGACGCTGATCGAAGAATTTTCTTGAGTATCTTACCTGCGCTTGACGTCGACCCACACTGGCAACATCACCCACGTTATCGAGTGTATTGGGCAATGCGGCCCGATGCGTCAGTGTCGTCCAAGTTTGACCCACAATGAATTCTTCGTATTCACCGTACGCATGCCGCAAACGAAAAGAGTTCTCTTCCCCAAAAAAATCTCCCTCCACCATGATACGCAGAGGATCGCCATTATCGGACAACCAACGCGCATCCAGATTCAAGCGGCTTTGTCGTACATGGAAATTAGTATTTGTTCGCTGGGGATCCCCTACGGGAATCATGGCAGGATCAAAGAAATCCTGTGAATCGATCGCACGATAATCATGGATCAGATCCGCTTTCACATAACCCCCGATCTTGGCAGCCCACCGTCCGTTACGAATGGTGATTCCCTCCAAGAAGTCGCGCGGGAAGTCATTAAAATTGATTTGTCCACCTCCGGCAGACGCGTCAGTTTCGGCAAAACTGTGGGTGTGCAAGCCATACTGCTCCCACTCCATCAATTCGCTTGTGGGCTGTGTAGTATCGCTCCCGGGCACAACCAACTCCTGCTGCGCTTCGAGAATTCCACAATGCAATATCATCCAACCCAATGCGAAAATGAAAAAGCAGCGGGCAGGAGGTCGCATCGTAGATAACACAGGAGTAGGCCTTAATCGATCAATCGCCGCTGAAGCTCAGGAAACGCCGGCAACATTTTCCGGTTGTATCGGCTTTTCTACCCCCTTCTCCCTGCGGAACTTAGGGAGTCCATGAAAAAAAATCGCTGGTCTTAAGAAAAACCAGCGACTAAACATCTGTTATTGCGAAAACAAGCAAGCGAGGCAAAATAGCGAAAAGGAATGAACTCTATGCGACCACCGATCGATGACTCCGGCAGCCTCTAAAACCGAAGGTTGGCCCGAATTCCGGTCACCAAGGTGTAGTCGATCGCTTCGCGGGCAGGTAGCAGCACTTGACCATCCCAAGTGATCGAGAGACGCGAATTCAGAGCAAAGTTATGGAATATTTCTCCACCTTGTGAATCACCTACACCTCCGAGAGCGGTCGTAAGGACTGGCAACAAATCATTGCTTGTGCCTGCGTAAAACCAGCCCACACCAAACGTGTCCGCTTCACGACCAAACAGCCGGCTGTTGCCGCCTACCCCCGCGCTCAGGAAGTAAGCGATGGGATTGGTCGCCTGGTCCGCGATACCCGCTCGAGCGAATACGCCCCAACCACGTTTCGGATTGCACGGATCAACCACCAAGTATTGATCCATATTCCAGTACAGAGACCAGGAATCATCTTCTCTGTTGATAGGTACGTTTGGCAGCAGAATACGCGGATCTTGATCGAGCGCCACGTAATTGCGACTGCTCCAGGTCCCGCCGAAGAGTTGGTGCCCAGGGCGATTTAAAAAATGGGTCTTAAGTCGCAATTCGGGCGCCAGTACGACGCCGTCTGCGAAGAGTTCATCAAAACCAGATGTCCTCACAGTATCCCGAGCATTCAATACCGAGAACGAGAAAACTGGTTCTCCTTGATCGAGAATGACAAAGCCTGTTCCCAAAGTGGAATATGCGATCGTTCTGAGCCCGATCGGTGTAATCACAAAAGCC
>Ga0169931_10000899_pt1 | contig 49558 bp, 64 predicted proteins | sample Kivu_15m_20L_FD_129675 | JGI IMG/M metagenome (GOLD analysis project Ga0169931, IMG submission 129675) | Freshwater microbial communities from Lake Kivu, Western Province, Rwanda to study Microbial Dark Matter (Phase II) - Kivu_15m_20L... | ecosystem: Environmental > Aquatic > Freshwater > Lake...
CCGTAGTCGTCGACATCGAACAACTCGGGGGCGATGGCGTAGCAACGGTTGTGGCCCTGGCACTTTTCGGCGTCGACGTGGATGCGCATGGGACGAGGGTAGTGGGCGAGAATCTCCGACATGGCTTCGACCAGGGCGTCTTTTCTCGTTCTCCTGCCTCCCTCGGAGGGCAAGGCCGACGGCGGCAGGAAGCCGGGGTGGAGACCCGGAGGTGGCCAATTCGGTCGCCGACTCGGAGCGCATCGTCGCCGAATACTCGCCGCCCTCGCCGACGTTGACGGGGGCGACGCCACGTTGCTCGGAGTCTCCGGCTCGCACCTCGACCGTGCCCGTCGCGCCAACCTCGACCTGGAGGGCGGCCCGACTCTCCCGGCGTCGGCGCGTTACACGGGGGTGGTGTGGGATCACCTGTCGCCCGCCACTCTGTCGAGTCGGGGACTCGCTCGCGCCGTCGATTCGGTGGTGGTCCTGTCGGGTCTGGCGGGTCTGGTCGGCTTCGACGACCCACTCCCCGATTACCGACTGAAGATGGGTGCCTCGTTGTCGCCACTCGGGAAGCTCTCGTCGTGGTGGCGCGACGACCTGTCCGAGACGTTGAACTCCCACGCCCGGGGTCGACACGTGATCGACCTGTTGCCGGGTGAGCACCGATCGGCGTGGATCGCCGAGCCCGAGGGTTTCGCCAGCCTCTCCATCGTTTCGTTCGTCGAGAAGACCGGGAAGGTGGCCGGTCACGACGCCAAGGCGGCCAAGGGATTGCTCGCGCGGCATCTGCTCGAGTCGAGCGGCGACCCCCTGGCGGCGCTCACCGCCTGGAGACACCCCCGCTTCGAGTTGCGGATCGAGCGCTGACGATCAGCGCAACTTGTCGCCGAAGAAGTCGATGACGCGGCGCACGCTCGGTTCGTCGCGTTGCTCGGTGAGCACCGAGTGATCGCTCTTCTTGGTCGATGGAAGTTCGACGGCCACGAATAGGTCGCCGATGAGGTCGCGCAGGGTCGAGAAGCGGTCGCCCACCAAACGGTCACCGGTGTAGCGCAAGCCGAGCACCTCGCAGCCGGCGGCCGCCCGATCGCGAACCGCCCGCTCGTCGTCGGGTGCGAGATGCAGGTTGGCCGCTCGTTTCTTTCCGAAGGCGAACGGCATGGAGGGCTGACTCAGAACCGGGGCCACCATGTGATCGTCGATCATCATGCCGAGAGCGAATCCGCCGCTGAAGCACATCCCGAGCGCTCCGATTCCCTTGCCACCGATCTCCTGGTGAAGATTGCGACCGAGCGCCCTCAACCACGCGACGATCGGCGAGGTCTTGTTCATGGCCAGTGCGCTGAATTCCTTCGAGATGCACACCTTGGTGAGCGAGGCCATCGCGTAGCCATTCGAGAAATCCTTGCCGGGGGTGCCCACCAGACTCGGCATCACGACGGTGAAACCGGCGTCGACCAGGTCGTCGGCGAAACGAACGACCTTCGGGGTGATTCCGGGAACCTCGTGCACCACGATCACACCGGGACCGTCACCCCGGCGGTACGTGTCGCGCGTGAATCCGGCGGCCGTGAAGGAACCCTTCGTCCAGCCAGCGAGCGCGTCGTTCGTCATCCCAACCTCCGTGCCGATTCGAGAGCCCGTTCGGCCAGACCCTCGGGTCCGAGCTTCATGGTGGCGAGATCGATGCCCTCCTGCTCGCCCATCGCCCCGTGAAGGTACCTCGCGTACACCCCTTCGGAGATCACCGCCAGGCGCCAACACGAGAAGGCGACGTAATAGTCGACGAGCGCCATGTCCCGGCCGGTGGTGCGCGCGTAACGATCCACGAGCGACGCGTAGGTGGGAAAGCCGCCGGCGGGCGTCGGGTCGTTGGCGCGCAACGCCCCGGAGGCACCGTCCGACCAGTAGACGCCCAGGTATCCGACGTCGGCCAGCGGATCACCGAGCGTGCAGAGTTCCCAGTCGAGCACCGCCGCGATGCGTCCGGCGGTCACGTCGGTCAGGCAGTTGCCGAAGCGAAAGTCGCCGTGAGCGATCACCACACCCTGCTGCACCGGCACCGACTTCGAGAGCCGACGCTCCACCTCGTCGATCGCCGGGAGCTCCCGTGTCTTCGAGTTCTCCCATTGCGTCTTCCAACGCTTCAGCTGACGTTCGATGTAGCCGTCGCGTCGCGCCAGATCGCCGAGGCCCACCTCGTCCACATCGACCGCGTGAAGTTCGGCGAGAACGTCGATGAGGTGGTGGGCGGCCGGTTCGCGCAACTCCGGAGCCAGAAGAGAAGCCTTGTCGGCGTTGTCGAGCACCACGCCGTCGACGAAAGACATCACGTAGAAGGGCGCACCGTTCACGTCCGTGTCGTCGCACATCGCGAGCGTGCGCGGAACCGGCACCCCGGTTCGACCCACGGCCGTGATGATCCGGTGCTCGCGTCCCATGTCGTGCGCGGTGGCGAGCACGTGGCCGAGCGGCGGACGCCGCAACACGAATCTCGTGCCATCGGCGGCCACCACGAGAAAGGTGAGGTTCGAACGTCCGCCGGCGATCAGGCGGAACTCGAAGGGCGCCACCGCTCTCTCGACGTTCCGGATCAACCAGTCGGTCACCCTGTCGGCTTCGAGCCCCTTGATCGACAACTGTCCCTCCACTCGACCGCGTTCACCTGACTCGTCAGCCGGGTCGGGTGACCCCGACAACCTTGCCCCACGACACGGGCGTGAGACGAACCGTTCGGCCGACCCCGGGAGCGTCGATCATCATGCCGCCACCGGCGTAGACGCCCACGTGCGTGATGGGGTTGTAGAAGAACAACAGATCACCCGGCTCGGCGTACTCCTTCGGGATCTGTGGTGAGGTGTTGAACTGCCGTCGCGACTGGTGCGGCAGGTACACGCCGGCCTGTTGCCAAGCCCACATCGTCAGGCCCGAGCAGTCGAAGGCCACTCCCTCCTCGGCCGCCGCGTACTTGTAGCGAACGCCGATCTGGCTGCGGGCCGCCGCGACCACGATGCCGCCGCGACTGGTCGACGGGGGAACCGTCGACGGATCGAACGATCGTCCCCCTCCCGACGAGCCGCCGGCCGGGGATCCCGTCGAGGAACCACCTTCCGTGCCACCCGACGAGTCGGTCGACGGACGCGAGCCAGCCAGACGGGCGGCCTCCTCGGCGGCCCGGGCGGCGGCGGCCCGGGCCCGACGATTGCGCTCGTCCACGATCGCCTGGCCGAGTTCGCGCTCGGCTGTGGCCTTCAACGCGGTGTACTTCTCGATTTCACCCTCGGCATCGGTACGGGCGTCCACGATCCGCGACGCCAACTCCTCGGCCCGGCGCCGGTCGCGTTCGAGGTTCTTCCTCAGGTCGTCGAGGTCGTCGATCAGCGAATCGAGACGATCGGTGTCGGCCAACCCGGTGTTCAGTGCCATGTCGGTGAGCGCCTGCTTCTGCACCGCGTCGTTCGGGCCGGCCCCGGGGGCCAGCAGACCCGTGATGCTCCCGGTTCGACCACCGCTCACGAACGCGGTGACGGCGATCTCCGACATGTCGGTGCGCATCGCGTCGACCTCGGACTCCTTGACCACGATCTCGGCCTCGGTGGCCACGATCGAGATCTCGAGATTCGCCTTGTCGTCCTCGGCGATCCGCAACTCCTCCGAGAGGCGATCGACCTCCTCCTCGGCGGCCTCGAGATTGTCGGCCATCTGCTGCACACGACGTCGGGCATCGTCGACCGAGTCGGCCACGACGGGAACCCCCGAGGCCAGGGCCACGGCCACCGAGACCGAGGCGACGACGAACGCCACGTGGAACACCGGACGCTTCAGTCCGGCCCGGGGTCGGGTCGCGTCCATCGCCGGGAGGCTAGTCAGTGTGACGATTTCGTTGCGATCGGTGTCCGGCTCGCTGGACGTGACCTTCGATCAGGGCTCTGAGCAGGGGCGATGTATCCGATGACCGTGGGGACACCGGCTCCCGACCGTCGTCACCCGTTCCCAGTCACCTATTCCCACTCGTCTATTCCCATTCACCTACTCCCATTCACCTACTCCCATTCACCTACTCCCATTCACCTACTCCCATTCAATGGTGCCGGGCGGCTTCGACGTGATGTCGTAGGCCACCCGGTTCACGCCGCGCACCTCGTTGATGATGCGGCTCGCCATCTTCTCGAGCAGATCGTGGGGCAGTCGCGCCCAGTCGGCGGTCATGGCGTCGTCGCTCGTCACCGCCCGAATGATGATCGGATGCGCGTAGGTGCGTTCGTCACCCATCACGCCCACCGAACGGATGTCGGCCAGCACCGCGAAGGCCTGCCAGATCTCTCGTTCGAGACCGGCGGCGCGGATCTCCTCGCGCACGATCGCGTCGGCCTCCTGCAGGATCGCCACCTTGTCCGGAGTCACCTCGCCGATGATGCGCACACCGAGTCCGGGGCCGGGGAACGGCTGGCGCCACACGATCTCGTCGGGGAGACCGAGTTCGTGTCCGAGACGACGCACCTCGTCCTTGAAGAGCGAACGCAACGGCTCCACCAACCTCAACGTCATGTCGTCGGGCAGGCCACCCACGTTGTGGTGGCTCTTGATCACCGCGGCGGTGCCGTCGGCCCCGCCGCTCTCGATGACGTCGGGGTACAAGGTTCCCTGCACGAGGAACTCGGCGTCGGTGACGCCACCGGTGTGCTTCTCGAAGATCCGAACGAACAACTCGCCGATCGCCTTGCGCTTGGTTTCCGGTTCGGTGACCCCCGCGAGCTTCTCGAAGAACTGCGCGCCGGCATCGACGTGCACCAATTCGATACCCATGTTGCGGCGGAAGGTCTCGACCACCTGGTCGCTCTCGCCCTTGCGCATGAGACCGGTGTCGACGTAGACGCAGGTGAGTTGGGACCCGATCGCCCGGTGCACGAGGGCGGCGGCCACGCTCGAGTCGACGCCACCCGACAAGCCGCAGATCACCCGCTTCGATCCCACCTGCGCGCGCACCGCGGCCACTTGTTCGTCGATGATGGAACCCATCGTCCACGACGTGTCGCATCCGGCGAGGTCCACGAGGAACCGTCGCAGAACGTCGGCGCCGAACGGCGAGTGCACGACCTCCGGGTGGTATTGCACCCCCCAGATGCGGCGCTCGTCGTTCTCGAGCACCGCCACCGGAGCATCGGGAGTGGAGGCCGTCGCCCGGAAGCCACCCGGCACCTCGACCACCGCGTCGAAGTGGCTCATCCACACGTCCTGTTCGCCGGGCAGACCGTCGAGCAACGACGATCCACCCGTCCGGGTGAGTCGCGCGCGGCCGTACTCGCCGCGCGTGCCGCGCTGAACGCGACCACCCAGCTGCTGGGCGATCAGCTGGGCGCCGTAGCAGATTCCGAGGATCGGCACTCCGGCGTCGTAGATCGCCGGGTCGAGGGCCGGAGCCCCCTCGACGTGCACGCTCTTCGGACCACCCGACAGGATCACGGCCGCCGGATCACGGGCCAGCATCTCGCTCGCACTGGTTCGATGAGGAACGATCTCCGAGTACACGTTGTGCTCGCGAACCCGGCGGGCGATGAGTTGGGCGTACTGAGCGCCGAAGTCGACCACGAGAACGGGGCGGCGGCTCACGAGACGATCGTAGTGTCGAACGACATCGGCCCTCCGGTCCGGTGGATGGGCGCGACGACCGCCGACGTGTCACGATGACGGGATGCGCCGTTCACTCGCCGTCGGGATCCTCGTCGCGACAACGTTCGCGGCTCCGGCTCCCCTCCTTGTATCGACCGCAGCTGCATCGACCGGAGTTGCATCGACCGGAGTTGCATCGACCGGAGTTGCGCCGATCGCGACCGGCACCCCTCCGGGTGGCGACGACGCCCCGCCGGTCACCAACGACTTCATGGATCTCGATCGCGACGTGAGCGATTGCATCAGTGCGATGCCGAAACCGGGCTGCGGACGCGAACCCACCAGTTCGGGCGACCGTGGCGGCTGGCAGCAGATCCTCCTGTTCGGGGTTCTCATGCTCGGCATGGCCGGCATCGGCACCCGGGTGGCGTTCTCCGTGCGGGCCCGTGATCGCGCGTCAGCGAGCGAGCAGGTCGGAACAGAACGCAACGGTTCCTGACACCAGCGCGTGGGGGGCCTCCCACGGTACGAAGTGTCCGCAGTTCCGCAGCAGAAACGGTCCGACGTGTCGGTCGAACACCGCGGCCGCCATCTCGTCGAAGGCCGGATAGATCACGTGATCGCTCGGACCGAACAACACCAGTGTGGGCGTGACGGAGTTGCGGGTCATCAGCGTGGGCTCGCTGCGCTTGGCCGGATCGAACACCGTCTCGTAACCCCCGAACGAGGCGCGCAACACCTCGGCCGACGCGAAAGGCTCGGTGTGGAAGTCGACCGCGGCCGCATCGAAGGTTCCGGGGTGCGCCCAGAACCGACTCGAATAGAACGTGGCGATGTAGCGGCGACGCTCGTCGGGTGTCGACAGTTCGGCGGCCAACGCGTCGGCATCGGTGCCCTGCCGCACGAAGTAGTCGGCGGCTTCGCGCGGTGCGCGCGTTCCGACGATTCCGGCCATGCGTTCCTTGTCGTACGGCAATGGCGAGTTGAAGAGCACCATGCGGTCGACGAAGTGCGGATATCGCAGGGCCATCTCCTGGATCACCGGACCACCGAGGTCGCCTCCGAGGAGCACCGCGCGCTCGTGCCCGAGGTGCACGTTCACCAGGTCGTACAGGTCGCGCGCGTGCGACGGAGTGTCGAGGAAACCGTCCGGTCCGGGTTCGCTATCGCCGAAGCCGCGCAGATCGGGAACGATCACTTCGAAACCCGCCGCCGCGAACGGTTCGATCACCTTCCAGAAGATTCGCTTGCTCTCGGGCCAGCCGTGCACGCAGACCAGAGCCGGACCGCGGCGACCGCCGGTCGGTCGCTCGTGGACGTACGCCTGACGAAATCCGCGGACATTGGTTTCGTGAACGCGGAACCGATTCGGGTCGAGATCGGCGTCGGCACGGACATCGGCCGACGGAACGTGACGGGACTCTCCGGCGCTCATCGTCGGCACGGTAGACCGTCCGGCGACACCGTGCGTAGCGTGGACCCATGGACGCCTCCGAGTTCCGTACCGAGGGGCGCCGGATCGTGGATCTGGTGGCCGACTATCTGGAGACGATCGAACAACGTCCGGTGACATCGGGTCTGGTTCCCGGCGACGTCCGCCGTCGGCTTCCCGAGCACCCGCCGACCGCCCCCGAAACGATGGACGCCGTGCTCGCCGATCTCGCCGAGATCGTGATCCCCGGCCTCACCCACTGGCAACACCCCAACTTCTTCGCCTACTTCCCGGGGAACTCGTCGTATCCGTCGATTCTGGCCGACCTCCTGACCGCCGGGCTCGGAGTGCAGGGCATGAGCTGGGTGACCTCACCGGCCTGCACCGAGGTCGAGACCCTCATGCTCGATTGGATGCAGGAGTTGCTCGGACTACCGAACGAGTTCCGCTCGACATCGGCCACCGGAGGCGGCGTGATCCAGGGTTCGGCGAGCGAGGCCACGCTCTCGTCGATTCTGGCGGCGCGATGGCGCGCCACCGGTGGCGCCGTGAACGCCGACGGCGACACCTCCCGCCTCGTCGCCTACTGCACCGCACAGTCGCACTCGAGCATCGAGAAGGGACTGCGCATCGCCGGAATCGGAACGCGCAACATCCGAATCGTTCCGCACGACGAATCGTTCGCCATGGACGTCGACGAACTCGCGAGGATGGTCGAGACCGATCGCGAGGCGGGATCGATTCCGTTCTGGGTGTGCTCGACGCACGGCACCACGTCGTCGGGAGTCTTCGACCCGACCGCGGCCATCGGCGAGGTCACCCGACGGCACCGCATGTGGCTGCACGTCGACGCGGCCATGCACGGCATCGCCGCTCTCGAACCGACGTTGCGCTGGGTGAACGACGGACTGGAGGTCGCCGACAGTTACTGCACGAATCCGCACAAGTGGATGGGCGTGAACTTCGACTGCGACCTCTTCTGGGTGCGCGACCGCGCCAGCCTGCTCGGCGCGCTGAGCATCCTTCCCGAGTACCTGCGTTCGGCCGCCGCCCAGTCGGGGCAGGCCATCGACTACCGCGATTGGCAGATCCCGCTCGGTCGACGCTTTCGTTCGCTGAAGTTGTGGTTCGCCATCCGACTCGAAGGAGTCGAATCGTTCCGCGCGATGATCCGCGAGCACGTGCGCGTCACCCGGGAGTTGGCCGACCGGGTGGCCGCCGATCCGCGCTTCGAGATCGTGGCGCCTCATCCCCTCAACCTGCTGTGCCTCCGCGCGACCGGATCGAGCGCCGACGATGCTGATCGTCGAACCGATGCCCTCATCGAGGCGGCCAACGCCACGGGGCGAGTGCTGTTCACCCGGACGGTGCTGGACGGACGCAGCGTGCTGCGTTTCTCGATCGGCGGTCGCACCACCGAGCAACGTCACGTCGAGGACGCCTGGCGTTTGCTCGGAGATCTGGTCGAACCCCGGGCATGAGAACCTTCGTCGGCGCCCTGCTCGTCGTCGCCGCATCCGTCGGATCCACGAACACGACTCGGGCCACCACGCCCGACGCCGACCGGGCACTGGCCGCGTGGGCCCTCGAGAAGTTCGACGGACACGCCCACCAGGCGGTGGTGGTGCGCGACGGCGCGATCGTCGCCGCGGCGGCCGGCCCTCCCGATTCCATCTCGTACCCGCAACGCGTGGCGTCGATCTCCAAGATGGTGACGGCCACGGCGGTCCTCCGCTTGGTCGAGGCCGGACGACTCGCTCTCGACACGCCGGTCTTCCGAATCCTGCCCGAACTGTTCGTCGGTACCGACTCGTCGTGGTCGGATCTCGAGGTCGACGACCTTCTGACCCATCGATCCGGTCTGCCCACCAACACCGAGAAGTGGTTCGACGACACGTGGTTCTCGTGCCGCGACGCGGTGGTCGACCAATTGACGAACGCCACCCATGCGACGACGTACGCGTACTCCAACACCAACTACTGCCTGCTCTCGCTGATCGTCGCCGCGGTCACCATGAAGCCCTACGCGGCCGCGGTTCGGTCGCTGGTGTTCGCACCCCTCGGCATCGACGACGTTCGGTTCGACGTCGCCTACCTGAACCTTCTGGGCGCCGGAGCCTGGCGAATCTCGGCGCCCGACGTGGCGCGACTGACGTGCACGATCGACCCCGAGTCTCCCCGGACCGAGTTCTGCCCCGACGGATTCCTCTCCGATCTCTCGCGACGCTCGCTGGTGGGGGCGAGCACCTCGGAATACGGACGCGGGGTCATGCGCTGGACCACCGGCGCGTGGGGGCACTCGGGGACCCTCGACGAGGCCCGCGTCCTGACCCTGCATCTTCCCGACGGCACCATCGGAGTCCTGCTCTCGCAGTACACGATGGATCGGGAACCCCCGGTGGCGAGCGGGACCCGGCTCTACCCGTGGGTGGAGGAGATGGTGGAAGCGACCGTGCGGGTGACCGTGCGGGCGACGGTGCGGGCGACCGGTGGCACGATGGGCACCCCGCCCTAGGCTCGGAACCACAACAGAACTACCTCGTGCGGGGTGTGGGTGAAAGTCCCAACCGGCGGTGAAAGCCCGCGAACCCCCGGACTCTTCGGAGACCGGGGGCCGACTCGGTGAAATTCCGAGGCCGACGGTCAGAGTCCGGATGGGAGCACGGGAGGCAGGTGCGCGGACGCCGTCGGCGTCCGTCGTGCTCGTCGTCCTGCCCTGCCCGCTCGCGGTCCGAGCGAGAAGGGACACCGGTGAACGACGAAACGTGGATGGCCATGGCGCTCGACGCGGCCGTCTCCGCTCGTCGTCGTTCGTCTCCCAATCCGTGGGTCGGCTGCGTGATCGTGGCTCGCGACGGCCGCACGGTGAGCGGCGCCACCGAACCCCCGGGCGGCCGCCACGCCGAGATCGTGGCGCTGCACGAAGCCGAGCGACTCGGGGTCGACCCGACCGGCTCCAACGTGTACACCACTCTGGAACCGTGCTCGCACCACGGTCGCACACCCCCTTGCACCGACGCCCTCGTGGCCGCCGGTGTGGCGCGCGTGGTGAGCGCGATCGCCGATCCCGACCCCAACGTGAACGGCTCGGGACTCGCCGCGTTGCGCGCGGCGGGAATCGAGACGTCGGTGGGGGTGCTGGCCGAGGATGCCACCGAACAACTGCGTCCGTACCTGCACCACCGCCACACCGGGCGTCCGTTCGTCGTGCTGAAGCTCGCCGCCACTCTCGACGGCCGCACCTCGGCCGCCGACGGCACGAGTCGTTGGATCACCGGCGAGGACGCGCGACGCGCGGTTCACCGCTTGCGCTCCGAGAGCGACGCCATCGCGGTGGGTGCCGGAACGGTTCGCGCCGACGATCCGGCCCTCGACGTGCGGCTGGTCGACGGTCCCTCGCCACGACGAGTGGTGCTCGGCCGGGCTCCGGTCGGTGCCCGCGTGCACCCGTGTCTCGAGTGGGAGGGCGACCTCGACGCGCTGCTCGACCACCTCGGACGTGAGGGTGTGCTGCAGCTGCTTGTGGAGGGTGGCGCCGGCGTGGCCGGCGAATTCCACCGCGCCGGACTGGTGAATCGCTACGTGGTCCACCTCGCACCGGCCTTCGCCGGTGGGGACGACGGCCGTCCGCTCTTCGGTGGACCCGGCATCGCCACCATCTCCGAACTGCGACGCGGACGTGTGGTGTCCACCCGCACCCTCGGCGACGACCTGGAAATCGTCGTCGAACCCCCGAATACGACACGATGAACGACGAGAAGAGAGAACACCCATGAGCCATCCCCAGTTCGCCCCCATCGACGAGATCGTCGCCGCCATCGCGCGCGGAGAGATGGTGGTGATGGTCGACGACGAGGACCGCGAGAACGAGGGCGATCTGATCATGGCCGCGCAGTTCGCGACGCCCGAGAAGATCGCCTTCATCGTGCGCCACACGTCAGGCGTGGTCGTGGCACCGCTGACCGGCGAGCGTTGCGACGAATTGCGTCTGCCGCTGATGGTGGAACACAACACCGAGAGTCACCGCACCGCGTTCACGGTGTCGGTCGACCTGATCGAGGGCACCACCACCGGAATCTCGGCGTCCGACCGCGCGGCGACGTTGCGCGCGCTCGCCGACCCCGAGGTGGCGTTCTCGGCCTTCGCCCGACCCGGTCACATCTTCCCGCTCCGCGCCCGCGAGGGCGGAGTTCTGAAGCGTGCCGGACACACCGAGGCCGCCGTCGACCTCGCGCGCATGGCCGGCCTGCAGCCGGCCGGAATCATCTGCGAGATCGTGAACGAGGACGGCTCGATGTCGCGCCTGCCGCAGCTCCTCGACTTCTGTCGCGAACGCGGTCTGCTCATCTCGAGCATCGCCGAACTCATCAAGTACCGGAGCCACCACGAGAAACTGGTGACGCGCATCGGACAGGCCCAGGTGCCCACCGACTGGGGCGTGTTCACCTGCACCGCCTATCGAAGCCATCTCGACGACACCGAACATCTCGCGTTCTCGATGGGCGAGATAGGCGACGGACGACCTTCGCTCGTTCGCGTGCACAGCGAGTGCCTCACCGGCGACGTCTTCTCCAGTCGCCGTTGCGATTGCGGACCGCAGTTGCACTCGGCGATGGCCCTCATCGGCAACGAGGGCCGGGGCGTGGTGGTGTACCTGCGCGGCCACGAGGGTCGCGGCATCGGGATCGGCCACAAGATCCGCGCGTACTCGCTGCAGGACGACGGGCTCGACACCGTGGACGCCAACACCGAGCTCGGCCTGCCCGTGGACAGTCGCGAGTACGGGATCGGTGCGCAGATCCTGGCCGACCTCGGCGCCCGCAAGTTGCGTCTCATGACCAACAATCCGGCCAAGTACGGCGGTATCGCCGGTTACGGCCTGGAGGTCACCGAGCGGGTGCCGCTGGTGCCGATTCCCACCCCCGAGAACATCAAGTACCTCGAAACCAAGCGTGACCGCATGGGGCATCTCATCGATCTCCCGTCGTCGAAAGGGAACAAGTCATGACCCGTTTGTCTGGTTCCGCGGCCGATCTCGACGGCAAGGGTCTCCGGATCGCCATCGTCTGCGCGCGCTTCAACGATCACATCGGTCTCGAACTCCTCGCCGGGGCCCGACGCGGGCTCGACAGACTGGGCACCACCGACGTCGTGGAGGAGTGGGTGCCGGGCGCCTTCGAGGTTCCGCTGGCCGCCAAGGTGTTGGCGCAATCCGGACGTTTCGACGCCGTCGTGACGCTCGGTGCGGTGATCCGGGGCGAGACCGCTCACTTCGAGTTCGTGGCCGGCGAATGCGCGCGCGGCATCCAGCAGGCACAGCTCGACACCGGGGTGCCGATCATGTTCGGTGTGCTGACCGTGGACACGGAGCAACAGGCCCGTGACCGTTCGGGGCCGGGCATCGACAACAAGGGCGACGAGGCCGCCGTCGGTGCCGTGGAGATGGCCCTCCTGGTGAAGCGCCACCGCTGATCCCGTCGCCGGTTCGCTCGACTCCGGCTCCACACACGACTACCGGCCTCGCGGCCCTCGTTCGTCGTTCGGCTTCGCGCCGACCCGCATCCGGAGCCTTCCGTGGTCGCTGTTCTCTCCGTCGTCCTGTCGTTGCTCGTTCCCCGCACCGTCCCGGCTCCCCCACCCGATCCCGCCCGTGATCTCCGACGCATCGAGACTCTGTTGCACTCCATGTCGTTGACGTCGTTCACGCGCACCGCCCATCGTCACTCCGCGGTCGACGACTGGTTCGACTGGTCGACCGACCTGTGTTCGGCACCCGTGGTCGGAAGCTCCGGACGCACGTTCGACTTCGCGACCGCCTGTCGTCGCCACGACTTCGGCTACCGCAACCTGAAGTTGATGGACGAGCGCTACTCGTGCCCCAATCGCCCGCTGAACGAGGTGTGCGCGGCCGGAACCTGGTCGCACGGAAAGTGGTGGAACTCCGAATCACGTCGGCGCGTCGACGATCAATTCAGGCGCGACATGTTGAACCACTGCGCCAGCCGACGCTCGTCGGATCGTCCGACCTGTCGTTGGTGGGCCGAAACCTTCCACCGAGCGGTGCGCATCGCCGGCGGCCCGTGAGGATCACCGAAGGGGTCGGCGGAACAGAATCGCGACCGACGGGGAATCACCGTCGTGGCAGCCGTCGACGATGCGCTCGACCTCCGCGAACCCGGCTCGTTCGACGCAGCGTTGCGAGGCCAGGTTGCCCACGGCGATCTTCGCGGTGAGCGACCGAGCGTCCCCGCGCGCGTCGGCCCACGCCGTCACGAGTTCGATGGCCGACGAAGTGGCCCGCCGTCCTCGTCCCCACGGAGCGATCCAGTAACCGATCTCGGCGTCACCGGATGTCGAATCGATGGAATGCACGCCGATCATGCCGATCGGTCTCTCGTCGTCGCACACCGCCCACACCGCCAACTCACCGAGTTCCCCGCCGGACGCGAACTCCTCGGCGTGCGAACGCAGGTACGGGCGGGGAACACGGGTCCAACGTTGGATCTCGGGGTCCTGACAGGCGTCGAAGATCCAGTCCGCGTCGTCGGCTCGAAGTTCACGCAAAGTCACCACGACCCGATCCTGCCTCACCAGGCCGGAAGATCGAAATGATTTGCCCCGTGCACCACGCACAACAGCTCGTGCAGCAGGCGCGCCGTGGCACCCCACACGGTCTCGTCGTCGAGATGGAAGAAGAACATCGGGCGCTCGGTGTCGTCGCGCCGCGAGAACGTCCACCACTCCCAATCGAAGGTGTCCGCGCGCACCAGTTCGACGAGTGGTGTCCAGAACGCCCGATCGACCTCGCTCGGATTCGGACGCAACTCGGGTCGCTGTTCGATGGTCGCGACCACCGGCACGATGAAGCTGCGACTGACGAAGGTGGAGATGGGACTCAGGCGTGCGACCACCCGCACCGACGACGGGTCGATGCCCACCTCCTCGTCGGCCTCGCGACGGGCCGCCGACACCACGTCCTCGCCCTCGTCGAGACGTCCTCCCGGAAAACTGATCTCGCCACGGTGACTACTGAGATGTTCGGTGCGCCGGGTGAGCAGCACCTCGGCACCCCGGGGACCGTCGACCAAGGCCAACAACACCGCCGACACGCGTTCGTGGGGTTCGGGACTCGGTGCCTCGGCGCGGGCCGACTCGTGCTCGACGAGACGGGCCACCACCGTGGTCAGATCGAACGAGGCCTCACGTCCGGTCCACACCGGTGGCCCGGCGTCGCGACGGCGAGTCGGTTCGGGGATGCGCTGGGCGCCACCCGGCCGACGCGGAACGGTCATCGATCAACGACTCGTCGGTTTCCAACCCGAGTCGATGAGCTCCTTCAGGACGTCGGCGAGTCCGGCGGTCTTCATGGAAGTCAGCACCTTGCCGGGGTTCTGCTCGCCCTTCTCCCACTCCTCCCAGGCGGCGAGGATCTTGCTGAGGTCGGGGGCGGGGCGGTCGAACGACATGTCACCGAGCCTACGAGCCGTCGACGGACGGTGGACGGTCGTGATCAATCGCGTCGACGCAGACGCGCGGCCAGACGTCCGCTCGCCCGACCCGCGAGACGCCCCAACTCGTCGGCGCGTCCCTCGGGCGTGGCGACGAAGGGCTTCGGTTCCCGTTTCGAGTAGTCGGTGCGGAACACGACGGTGGCCAGCACCACCGAGATGAGAGCAACGACGAGGCGGGTTCCGCCGTCGACGTCGGCCAGGACGGCCACCGCCGCCGTGGCGATCACCAGCAACACGTCGAGAACCCGATGCACCCGACGTCCCACGAGGCGATAGGCCGACAATGGCGCATCGACGATCGCGGCGTTCACGACGATGACTCCGCCGACGATCGCCGGTACCGCCGGATCCGGGCTCTGCAGACCGGTCGCGAGCAAGGCCGCACCGATCACGTACTCGGCCAACTGGTGCAGCCAGAACGAGCGTTTGGCGACGTCACTCACCAGGCCAGTCTGCCCGCTTCTCGACGACGACCAACGACGTGTCGGAACAGCGAGACGGGCCCGGCGCCATGCGCCGGAACAGCAAGAGGGCCCGGCGCCATGCGCCGGGACAGCAAGAGGGCCCGGCGCCATGCGCCGGGCCCATCTCACACTTCGCGCGGACGAATCCGCGTCACATCATTCCGGGCATGCCTCCCATGCCGCCCATTCCACCGGCACCGGCCGCGGCCGCCGCCTTCTTCTCGGGCTTGTCGGCCACGAGACATTCGGTGGTGAGCACCAGGGCCGCGATCGACGCCGCGTTCTGCAGCGCCGCACGGGTGACCTTGGCCGGATCGATGATGCCGGCCTTCACGAGGTCGATGTACTCGCCGGTGGCGGCGTTGAGACCCACCGCACCCTTCTCGGACTCGACGCGCTGCACCACGAGGGCACCCTCGAGGCCGGCGTTGTCGGCGATGTTGCGGGCCGGGGCCTCGAGCGACTCCCACACCGTGCGGGCGCCGGTGGCCTCGTCGCCGGTCAGCGAGTCGACGACCGAGCGCACCGCGGCGCGCGAGCGAAGGAGAGCCGTTCCACCGCCGGGCACCACGCCCTCTTCGATGGCCGCACGAGTGGCCGAGACGGCGTCCTCGATGCGGTGCTTCTTCTCCTTCAGTTCGACCTCGGTGGCCGCGCCGACCTTGATGACCGCCACACCACCGGCCAGCTTCGCGAGGCGCTCCTGGAGCTTCTCGCGATCCCAGTCGGAGTCGGTGTTGTCGATCTCGGCCTTGATCTGGTTGATGCGACCCTCGACGTCGGAGCGGTCGCCCGCGCCGTCGACGATGGTGGTCTCGTCCTTGGTGACGATCACGCGCTTGGCCCGACCGAGCAGATCGAGCGTGACGTTCTCGAGCTTCAGGCCCACCTCTTCGCTCACCACCTGACCGCCGGTGAGGACGGCCATGTCCTGCAGCATCGCCTTGCGGCGATCGCCGAAGCCGGGGGCCTTCACGGCCACCGAGTTGAACGTTCCGCGGATCTTGTTCACGACGAGCGTGGCCAGGGCCTCACCCTCGATGTCCTCGGCGATGATGACGAGCGGCTTGCCCGACTTCATGACGGCCTCGAGCGTCGGCAGGATCGCCTGGACGGTCGAGATCTTGGCGCCGTGGAGAAGGATGTACGGATCCTCGAGCACGGCCTCCTGACGCTCGGCGTCGGTGACGAAGTACGGCGACAGGTAGCCCTTGTCGAACAACATGCCCTCGGTGAAATCGAGTTCGATCCCGAAGGTGTTGCTCTCCTCGACCGTGACGACGCCGTCCTTGCCGACCTTGTCGATGGCATCGGCGATGACGCCGCCGATCGCCGCGTCGGCCGCCGAGATGGTGGCGACGCTGGCGATCTCGCCCTTGTCCTCCACCTTCTTGGCGAGGTCCTTGATCGACTCGACGGCGGCCGCGACGGCCTTCTCGATACCGCGCTTCAGACCCATCGGGTTGGCACCCGCGGTCACGTTGCGCAGACCGTGGCTCACCATCGACTGCGCCAGCACGGTGGCCGTGGTGGTGCCGTCACCGGCGACGTCGTTGGTCTTGGTGGCGACTTCTTTCACCAACTGGGCGCCCATGTTCTCGAAGGGATCCTCGAGCTCGACTTCCTTGGCGATCGATACGCCGTCGTTGGTGATGGTGGGCGCACCGAACTTCTTGTCGAGGACCACGTTGCGGCCCTTCGGACCGAGCGTCACGCGCACCGCGTCGGCGAGCTTGTTCACGCCCGCCTCGAGGGCGCGCCGCGCCTCCTCGTCGAACTTCAACTGCTTGGCCATGGGTCAGCGGCTCACTTCTGCACGATGGCGAGAACGTCACGGCTGGTGAGGATGAGAAGATCCTCGCCCTGGATCGTGACTTCGGTGCCGCCGTACTTCGAGTAGAGGACGACGTCGCCGACCTTCACGTCGAGCGCGAAGTGCTTGCCTTCGTCGTCGCTCCAGCGGCCGGGGCCGATGGCGAGAACGGTGCCCTGCTGGGGCTTCTCCTTGGCGGTGTCGGGGATCACGAGACCCGATGCGGTGCGCTCTTCGGCTTCGTTGGGCCGGACCACGATCCGGTCGTCGAGGGGCTTCAGGTTCATGGTGGGAGCCTCCGTTGGCTACTAGTTGGCTGATTGATGACGTGTTGCTGGGGGTCGGATGCGGGGCGGGCCCCGGATCCGGATCGCCGGTTAGCACTCCCAGCGGTCGAGTGCCAAGGCTAGGGGCGCGACCCGGCCGTTAGCAACCGGAGCACGAGAGTGCTAACAACCCGGCCAGCGACCACCGAGACCGGCCACGATGTCGGGCAGGCGCTCGACCGGCAACCCCACCACGGTGGAGATCCGACCCTCCACCCGGTCCACGAAATCCCGCGCCGGACCCTGGATGCCGTAGGCCCCGGCCTTGTCGAGGGGTTCCCCGGACGCCACGTAGACCTCCAACTCGGAGGGGGCGATGTGGCGGAAGGTCACCGCCGAGGTGTCGACCTCCACGTGACCCTCCCAGTCCGAACCACGACAGCCCGGCACGGCCACGGCCACCGCCAGTCCGGTGTGGACGAGGTGGGTGCGACCGGAGAGGCTCGTCAGGATCGTCCGTGCCTCGTCGGCGTCGACCGGTTTACCGACGATCGCACCGTCCAGATCGACGGTGGTGTCGGCGGCGATCACGATGGTGCCGACGGCCGACTGCCCAACCTGTTGCAACACGGCGGCGAGCTTGGCGGCGGCCAGACGGCGCACGTAATCGACCGGCGATTCGCCGGGGTGGGGTGATTCGTCGACGTCGGGCGACACCACGCGCGGTTCGACCAACTGCGACGCGAGCAACTCCCGTCGACGGGGCGAACCCGAACCGAGCACCACCGCTGGTGAGGTCATCCGCCCGAGAGAGCCATGACGTCGTCGTCGGCCGGCACGGTCATGTCGTCGAGATGGTTCAGGTAGCCCTCCGGCAGCGCGACGCGAATCGGACCACTGGTCTTTCCGCGTCGGATGCGTTCGCCACCCGGCACCACCTCGAGCGACGCACCGTGTTGCTCCAGCAGTTCGTCGAGCGACGCGTCCACCTCGCCCACGGTGTCGCAAGTGGCCAGTCGGCTGCGGATCTCGCCTCCCACCGGAAATCCGGTGAGATACCACCCGGCGTGCTTTCGGAAGTCCCGCACGCCACGGTCGCCGGGGCGCTCGTCGTTCGTTCGGTGCTCGTCGTTCGTTCGGTGCTCGTCGTCTCGCTCACCCGAACCCGGGTCGGTGGGGTCCACGAAGTGTCGCGACAACAGACGCACGTGCTCGCGCATGGTCGCCGCCACCTCGCCGAGGTTTCGTGCCGCGGGAACCGGACGACCCTCGATGGCCGCCACCAGATCGGCGAACAACCACGGGCGCCCCAGACAACCTCGACCCACCACCACGCCGTCGCAACCGGTGGTCGACATCATGCGCACCGCGTCGTCGGCCGTCCAGATGTCGCCGTTTCCAAGCACCGGAATGGAACGAACCTCATGCTTCAACCGGGCGATCGCCTCCCATCGCGCCTCGCCGCTGTAGTGCTGTTCGGCGGTGCGGGCGTGCAGGGCCACCGCGGCGATGCCCTCGTCCTCGGCGATCCGACCGGTGGCGAGATGGGTGACGATCGATTCGTCGAGACCGATGCGGAACTTGGCGGTCACCGGAATTCCGTACGGTGCGGCGGCCGCGACGGCCGACCGCATGATCGCCCGCAACAGATTGGGTTTGGCGGGCACCGCGGCTCCACCACCCTTGCGCGTGACCTTCTGCACCGGGCAACCGAAGTTCATGTCGATGTGATCCACAGCACCCGCGCCACCCAGTCGACGGATCGCCTCGCCGAGCATGGTGGGGTCACTTCCGTACAACTGCAGGCTCCGCGGGCTCTCGTCGGGATCGAACGTGACCATGCGCGCGGTCTTGGCGTTGCCGTGCACCAGTGCGGTGGCCATCACCATTTCGTTCACGTAGAGCAATCCCGGGGCGAACCTCCGACACAGCGAACGGAAGGGAGCGTTGGTCACGCCGGCCATCGGAGCGAGCACCACCGGCGACGGCAGGCGCAGATTCCCGATCACGAGTTCGGACACCGGACGAACGCTACCGACAGCGGTGCGACGGGGAATCGGACCGGTGTGCTCGGGATCAGGGTGCCGAGTCGCGGAAACACACGGCGAGTCCGCCGTCCTCGAGCGCCAGCCGTCGACCAGCCGGTCGGCCGATCCAGAGATCGACTCCGTCGTGGTCGGGCACCACCAGCACGGATCGAGGCCCGTCGTCGGCCACCGCTCGGTACACCGCCGGCAGATCGGCGCGCGACCTCACGCCGTAGGAAGGGTTCGCCACCACCAGATCGGCCGCACCAGCCGCCGGTCGCCGTACGTCGCGCTCGGCGAACTCGATGCGATCGGCCACCCCGGCGCGTTCGGCGTTCTCGCGGGCGGCCCGCAACACCTCGGCGTCGACATCGGATGCCTCGATGCGAACTCCGCGGCCGGGTCGACGATCGGCCTCGGCGGCTCGCCGCAGTTTGGCCACCAGATCGGCGTCGATCGACGGCCAGTGTTCGAAGGCGAACGCGCGCCGCGCACCGGGGGCGACGCGCATCGCCCACTGCGCGGCCTCGATGGCGATGGTGCCCGCTCCGCAACAGGGATCGCGCAACACACCCTTGCCGTCCCAACCGCTCCACAGAACGAGGGCCGCCGCCACCGTTTCGCGCAACGGTGCCTCCCCCGTCGCCGTTCGCGCTCCGCGGCGGAACAACGGCTCGCCGGACGAATCGATGCTCACCGTCACGTTGTCGCGGGCCAGTCGAATCGAAACGCTCGCGGCGTCGGAGTTCGAACCCCCGGCCGAGTCGACGTCACGAGTCACCACCGCATGTCCGGCATCGGCGAGCACCTTCGCGGCGACCTCATGGATGAGGCCGGTGTGGTACAGGCGCGAGCCCGTGCTGGAAACGTTCACGTGGATCGAACGTCCGGTGTCGAGGTACGGCGACCAATCGACGGCCCGCAGACCTCGCGCGAGATCGCGCTCACCCGAGGCGCGGAAGCGGGCCGCGCGCAATTGCACTCGCGTCGCGGTGCGCAGTCGCAGGTTGGCGTTCACCACTTGAGCGGGAGTCATCGCGCACGAGAGCCCACCTCGTCCGACCCGAGCGACGCGCACATCGAGCCGCTTCAACTCGGCGGCCGTGATCTCCTCGAGACCCGGGGCGGTCACCACCCATGCCTCCACGCGACCGGCCAACCGCCCGGTCACGAGTCGGCTCGTTCGTCGACCGGGAGTCGCAGATTCGGGAACGCTCCGGTCGACAACGGCATCGGACCGTCCGAGCAGAGTCGGTACCAAGCGGCCGATCCGATCATGGCGGCATTGTCGGTGCACATCGCCCGGCTCGGCAGCAGACCGCGTCGACCGTCCTCGACGCAGGCATCGGCGAACCGGGTTCGCAACAGCGAGTTGGCGGCGACGCCTCCTCCCAGCACGAGAGTGCGCGCACCCACCACGTCGGCGGCGCGACGGGCCTTGGTTACCAACACGTCCACCACCGCGGCCTGGAAGGAAGCCGCGACGTCCGGAGTCGACGCGTCCGGGTTCTTGCGCACGTGGTTGACGACCGATGTCTTCAGCCCGCTGAACGAGAAATCGAGGCCGTCGTGGAGCATCGCGCGCGGAAAGTCGATCGCCGTCGGATCTCCTTCGAGTGCGATCCGATCGATCGCCGGACCTCCGGGGTAGCCGAGCCCCAGGAACCGCGCCACCTTGTCGAAGGCCTCGCCCGCCGCGTCGTCGATTGTCCGACCGAGGATCCGGTAGCGCCCGTGATCGCGCATCTCGATCAGCATGGTGTGACCACCCGACACCAACAGCACCACCAATGGCGGATCGAGAGCTGGATCCTCCAACAACGCGGCGTACAAATGCGCCTCCAGGTGATTGACGCCGATGAAGGGAACCTCCCACGCGTAGGCGTAGGCCTTGGCCGCCGACAACCCGACCAACAACGCACCGACCAGACCGGGTCCGTGGGTGGCCGCCACCGCGTCGATGCGCGACTCGTCGATCCCGGCCTCCTCGATCGCCCGCGCGACGATCGCGTCGAGGCTCTCCAGATGGGCTCGGCTCGCGATCTCCGGCACCACTCCGCCGAAACGCGCGTGCAGGTCGATCTGGCTCGACACCACGCTCGACAAGACGTCGCGGCCTCCCATCACCAACGATGCCGCCGTCTCGTCGCAACTGGTCTCGATGGCCAGAACCACCGTCGAATCGTCGAAGGCGCCGACGGAACGATTCACGGCGCATCCTCGAGCCGACGACCCACCCGATCGAGCACGCCCATGAATCGCTCGCGGAAATCCGCGCCCTGAATGTCGTGGGCCCACATCACCAGAGCGTCCTCGGTGTTCTCGTAGTAACGCTGGCGCACGCCGGCCGGTGCGAAACCGAACTCGCGATACAACGCCTGCGCCGCCGCGTTGCTCGCCCTGACCTCGAGGGTGAGAGCCACGCAACCGCGATCCAGCGCCTCCCGCACGAGATCGCACAGCAGCAACCGGGCGATCCCGCGTCGACGGTGCGACTCGTCCACCACCACGTTGGTGACGTGCGCCTCGTCGCCGGAGAACATGAGTCCCGCGTAGCCGGCGACGTCGCCGAGATGGCGGGCCAGAACGTAGTGACGTCGACCCCGATCGGCCTGCTCGAGTTCGTCGCGGAACACTCCCGCCGACCACGGCTTGCGATGCGCTCGTTCCTCGAGCGGCATGATCGATCGGATGTGTCGCGGTCGCAAGGGTTCGATCGTGACGCTCATGCCGACTCCCGGGTCGACCAGTTGATCTGGGCGTCGGGGAGACGCAGGTACTCCGCCGCCAACGCTCCCGGTTCGACCCATTCCTCGCGGTTGGCCCGGAGTCGCGCGATCTCCACCAGCGCCGCCGCCGAGGGGTGCGCCGATGACGACGAACCCACCGAGCAACGAGGGATCGCCGTCAATCGTTCGGCGTGCAGTCGTGCTCCGTCGCCGACGCAGATCGCGTCGACACCGCGCTCGCGTAGATCGGCCTCGAGATCGTCGATCGACGCGCAACGCGCTTCCGACACCGGTCGGGCACTCGGTCGAGCAGTCGATCCGGGCGGGGTGTCGAACCGGAAGAAGCGATAGAAGAGTTCGCCCTTGCGGGCATCGATCACCGACGCGACCAATCGATCGTCGTGACGCAACGGATGGGCCAGCACCTCCAACGACCCCACGCCGATGGTCGGTATCCGCATCGCTCGGGCGAGGGCCTTGGCGCTGGCGATGCCGACGCGCATACCCGTGAAGAGACCCGGACCGACGTCGACCGCCACGACACCGACCTCGGCCATCGTCACGTCGGCCTCGCGACAGGCGAACTCGACCGCCGGCATCAGCATCTCGGCGTGCCGTCGTCCGCGCGTGATCTCGACGAGGGCCAGCACCGACTCACGATCGGCCAGCGCCACCCCCACCCGATCGGTGGCGGTCTCGATGCCGAGGATCAACACGTCGACACCGCCGCCGAAAGGTCGTTCCAACGGGTGGACCAACGTCCACCGACGTCGCGGATCTCGATGGTGCGCCAATCGTCGGGCGCGTCGGCCACGCGGAGCAACCGCAACTCCAAGTGGGGTCCCAACACCTCCGAGGCCACGTCGCCCCACTCGACCAGCAGCACCCCGTCGTCGCCGACGATGTCGTCGAGACCCAGATCGGCGACTTCGTTCACGGTGTCGAGACGATAGAGATCGGCGTGGTGCATCGGGAGGCGACCGCCCCGGTAGGTGTGCACGAGCGTGAAGGTCGGCGAGGTCACCGGCTCGTCCACCCCGAAGGCCTCACCGAAGGCTCGGGCAAACGCGGTCTTTCCGGCACCCATCTCGCCGGCCAGCACGACGACGTCGCCCGGCCGCACCAATCTCGCCACGGCGGCGGCCAGACGGCGCGAACCATCGAGCGATTGCACGTCGAGCGAGAGCACGAGGAGAGCCTACGGACTAGGGCGAATGGCGTCTCGGGACGCGTGCCGACACCGCGCACACGATCTCGTATCCGATGGTGCCGAGTCGCGCGGCCCACTCGTTGGCCTCGATGCACTCGCCGAACTCGTCGACACCGAACAGGGTGACGACGTCGCCCTCCGACACGTCGTCGTCGACCTCCACCATCAGTTGGTCCATCGTCACCACTCCGACGATCGGACGGCGCCTTCCACGAATCAGTACTTCTCCCCCGGTTCCGAAGAGTCGGCGCGGCACTCCGTCGGCGTAACCGATCGGAACCGTCGCCACGCGAGCCGCCTCGGAGAAACGGTGACGGAGGCCGTACGAGACACCATCGCCGGCTCTCACCGTCTTCACCAGCGACACCCGGGCGCGCAGCGACATCGCCGGACGCAGATCCCGACACAGTTGATCGAGGGCCGGATCGGGGGCGATGCCGTACATCGCGATTCCCGTCCGCACCAGATCGCGACGTGCTCGGGGGTGGGCGAGGGTGCCGGCCGAGTTGGCGACGTGCACCAGTTCCGGGGAATGCCCGGCCCGACGCAGATCCTCGAGCACCTTGTCGAAGATCGCCAATTGCCGATCGGTCTCGTCGGAGTCGGGCGAGTCCGCCGACGACAGATGTGTGAACACTCCACCGACGGTCAACTGCGGTGCCCGGGCGGCCAGACGTCCGGCCAACTCGACCGCGGCACCGGGTTGAGCACCGACCCGATGCATCCCGGTGTCGATCTTCAGGTGCACCTCGACGTTCGTGACGTCGACACCACGGGCCGACTCGGCGAGCAGGTCGATGTACGGGATCGTGTACACGGTGGCCACCAACCCGTGCGCCACCAGATCGGGCACCTGCTCGGCCGGTTGTTCGGAGAGCACCAGGATCGGAGCCTCGATACCGGCTCGTCGCAACTCGATGCCTTCTTGCACCAGGGCCACGGCGAGACCGTGCGCACCGGCCTCGAGCGCGGCCTCGGCCACCGGCACGGCGCCGTGACCATAGGCATCGGCCTTCACGACCGCGAGCAGACGAGCCGGCGCGGCCACCTCGGCCAGACGACGCACGTTGTGGCGCACCGCGTCGAGATCGACGTCGACCCAAGCCCAGCGTTCGCCTCTCACGACGACGATTCTGCCTCCGTCAGCGACGACAACACCTCGGCCACCAGTCCGGGGAGATCACCGGCCGTCAATCCGATGCTCGCACCACGAAGGGCCGCCGAGCCGTGCACTCGTGCCGCCATCGCCGCCGCCGGAAACGCCGGTGCTCCGGAGGCGATCGCCGCTCCGATGATTCCGGCCAGCACGTCGCCCGAACCGGCCGTGGCGAGGCGTTCGTCGCCCGCTCGCACGAGCACGCAACGGCCGGTCGGATCGGCCACGGCGGTCGTGGCCCCCTTCAGCAGCACCACCGCTCCGCACGACGCGGCGAGCCGGCGCGCGGCGTCGACACGATCGGTGCCCGGAGGAGAACCCGCGAGAGTCGTGTACTCCCCGTCGTGCGGTGTCAGCACGGTCGGTGCCCGCCGCCGCCCGAGCAGGGTCGACAACGACTCCGATCCCCACGACGCGGCCCAGAGGCCGTCACCATCGACCACCACCGGCAGGTCAACCTCGACCAGCAGGCGACGAACTCCCTCGGCGACACCGCCGTCGCGCCCCAATCCGGGTCCGATCACCAGGGCACCGAAGCCACGCCGTTCGCCGAGCATCGTCGACACGTCGCGCGACCAACCGAGGGTGGAGACCGGTCGACGAACCACTTCGATCGGCGCGATCCGGTCGGTCACCATTCCCGGGCTCGCCAGATGAACGATTCCGGCGCCGGCGCGCAGTGCACCGGCGCAGACGAGATGCGCGGCACCGGTCATGCCGCTCGACCCGGCCACGACGAAGAGACCGCTCCGCCACTTGTGCGCATCGGACGGACGTCGGGGCCAACACGCGCGAACGTCCTCGTCGTCGAACAGCTCCAGATCCGACTTCAACGCCGACACGTGGGACCCCAGTCCGACATCGGCCACGTGCACCTCGCCGCAGTTCGACGCACCGGGTTCGAGGATCAGACCCGGCTTCAGCGCGCCGAAGGTGACCGTCGCCGTCGCTCGCCACGGAACTCCGTGCACGGAACCGTCGAGGCCGTTCACTCCCGACGGAATGTCGACGGCGAGCACCGGAGCATCCACCGTCGGCGGTGTCCACGCGGGTCGCCCGTCGGCCCGGAAGCCGGTGCCGAACGCCGCATCGATCACCAGATCGATCACACCGGTGCGCGACACCGATGACAGCGTCCGCTCGTCGAAGCCGATCGCGTCGCGCACGACGCACGACGCACCCCACTCGCCGAGCACGCGGGCCACCACCCGGCCGTCGGCACCGTTGTTGCCGGGCCCGACCACCGTCAACACTCGACGCCCGTAGGTTCCGCCCAACATCCGCCGGGCCCGATCGGCGACCGCCCAGCCCGCCCGTTCGATGGCCGCCGACAACGAGCCGCCGTCGGCCGCGGCGACGGCGACATCGACCGCGCGCATCTGCTCGGGAGTCACGACCGGTCGGGTCACGCGGATCCCGGACCCACGGCCACCACCCACGCGATGGCGGTCGAGTCGGAGTGGGTGAGGGTCACGTGCCACGAGGCGATCCCGCGCGCCGCGGCGTGCTCGGCGGCCCGACCCGACAATGTCAACCGCGGCGCCCCCGATTCCTCGCGCCGCACCTCGACGTCGTGGAAATCGAAGGACCCGATGCCGAGTTCCATCGCCTTCATCACCGCCTCGCGCACCGCGAATCGGACCGCCAACGACGGAGCCGGGTCCGACATCCCGTCGACGTAGGTCAACTCGTCGGCCGTGAACAATCGTCCACGCATCGACGGCGTCCGAACGAGCGTCTCGCGGAAGCGGGCGATGTCGACCGCGTCGACTCCGATCCCGACGATCGACGAACCGGCCACGAGGCTCCCGATCACGAACGCCAGCGGTCGGCGACGTCGCTGATCGGGAGCACGAGAAGATCAGCCACCGGAATCCGAGCCAACAACTCGTCGCGGAACTCGCCCTCGGTCTCGGACACCCAGTCGACCAGACGGTCGTAACGCTGGTCGTATCCCTGCAGAACGGTTCGCAGCACCGACGCCGGCAGGTTCTCGTGGAAGCGGACGTGCAACAACATGATGCCGACGGTCGAGCCGGCCTTGACCTCCGGAATCATCACCACGGTGCGGCCGTCGCCACGTCCGCGAGCCACCAACACCTCGCGCTGCACGGCCACCCGACGTTTGGTTCCCACCAACGCCGGATTGCGGTCGACCCGGCTCGGGAGTTCGCGCGAGAGTCCGCCGCGGTCGACCACGGCGATGGTGGCCTCGCGACCATCGGGGTCGCCCTCCACGCGATAGCGGGTGAATCCGACCACCGACTCGACCGCCGGATCGAGATCGGCCAACACCTTCAGGGTGCGGTACGACAGGACGTCGCGACCGGCCCCGGCCTCGAGCACGGCCTGCACCAGCGCACGATCGAGAACTCCCTCGTCGCTGCGCGAGATCCCCACCGTCACCGTCTTGGCCTGGTGCTTGATTGCGTCGATGGGGCGGGTGAGTTCGTCGATGGCGCGGTTCAGCGACGCGGTGAGGTCGTCGACCACCGTGGCCGGTGAACCCACCTTCCCCGACTCGGCCTGGTGGGTCTCGACCGGCGAGTCGGCGAGAACGATGCGGAGCATCGACGCCAACTGCACCGCGGTGCTCGCCTCGAGATGTCCGTCGTAGGCACCCGAACGCATGGTGTCGCGGAAACGCTCGATGGACGGCAACAGGGTCGTGCGCAGACGTCGCAGAACCGCATCGCCGTCGGACTCGGAGCCGATGGCCTGTTCGACGACGTCGCGGGTCTCGCGCAGACCGCGAGCGAGTTCGTTGATCGAGCGGGCTGCCTCGTAACCGAACAGATGACCGACCATCGCACTCAGGACGAAACCGAGGGACCGATCGATCTCCGGAACCCCGATCACGGCAGCCGCACTCGCGAATCGAGCCTCGCCGTCGCTCGCGACCACGATCGGAGTCGCCTTGTGCGCCCGGAAGATCGCGATCTCCTTGGCCACGTCGTCGGCATTGCTACCCACCAGACCGGCGGCGCACACGAGGATCAGGGGCTCACTCGAGAGATCGATGTGCTTCTTGTCCTCGGTGATATCGCAAGCGATCGACTTGTAGCAGAGCTCGCTCAACTTGATACGCACCTCGAGAGCGGCGATGGCGTTGGGGCCGTTGCCGACCACCGCCCAGTAGCGGCGCGAAGGCGCGAATCGCCGAGCGGTCTCGCCGATCGCGTCCCGACGAGCGATCACCTCGCGCATGGCGTCCGGCAACCGCACGAGCGACGTCAGCAACTCGTGGCGACGAGCCGCACTTCCGCGACCCACGATCTCGGAGACCGCACAGGCGAGCAGAACTCCGGCGGCGACCTGCGCGTAGAAGGCCTTGGTGGAGGCCACGCTCATCTCGACGTCCCGACCGTCGCTGGTGAAAATGACACCGTCCGACTTGTCGCACAGATCGCTCCCCCGGCGATTCACGATGGCGATCACCGCCGCTCCGCGCGAACGCGCCAGATCGACGGTCCGATTGGTGTCGGTGGTGGTTCCGCTCTGGCTCACCGCCACCACCAGGGTGTCGCTCATGTCGAGGCGAAGACCGAACCCCGAGAACTCGGTGGCGGTGACCGGATCGACGTCGAGCCGTCCGTCGCAGAGCTCGTCGAGGATCATGGCGCAGGCCTGCCCGGCCACCGCGGCGGTTCCTTGACCGATCACCCGAACCTTGTCGATCGACCCGCCGGCCAGACGTCGTGCGACGTCGGCTGGAATCGAACGCGAACCGAGCACGACGCGCAACCGACCATCGACCTCGACGATTCGTCCCCGCAGGGTCTTGCGCAGGCTCTCGGGCGCCTCGGAGATCTCCTTCAACAGGTAGTGCGGATGATCACCACGGTCGATGTCGCGAGTGGTCACCTCGGCTCGCACGATCTCGCCGTCGCCGACGGGCATCGGGGCACCCGAGTACGAGAACCGCGTGATGCCCTCCACTTCGCCGGCCAATCGGCCGTCGAGCACCACGATCTGTCCGCGCACATCGGACGAGGTCGACTCGCCGTCCATCCTCACGTAACGACTCGTCTCCTCCACCACGCCGTACGGCTCGCTGGCGGCGATGAAGAGATCGTCGGCCAGACCCACGTACAACCCCTGCCCGCTTCCGTGCAGAGCGAGAAGAATCCGCTCGGGATCCGACGAATCCGCGGCCGCGATCGCCACCGAGCCCTCGAAGGAGGCCACCGTCCGACGGAAAGCCTCCACGGAGTCGTTGGTGGAACGCGAGTGCAGCGACACCAACGCCGGGATCACCTTGGCATCGGTGGTGATCGGAGCCGGAAAACGAAGTCCGTGCTGGATTCGCAAATCGGCGTGATTGTCGACATCGCCGTTCAGGGCGGCGATCACGTACGGGCCCTCGTCGACGAGGTCGCCTTCGCTGTTCACGGGGTGGGCGTTCGGTTCCGAGATGATTCCGACGCTCGCCCAACGCGTGTGACCAACCAGAGACACCCGAGCCGACGGTCCCGACAACGCCCGACGGAGCAAGTCGTCGTCGCGCACGGCTGCTCTCATCGCCGCCGTGTTGTCTCCCAGTTCGCCGATCTCGGCCGCCGCCTTGTACACGAATGACAACACCCGACCACCGTCGATCGACCGCACCGAACGATTCAGGAACAACGGATCGTCGGAACGGCGACGCACCGCGTCGGACAGCGAGGGATCATCGACCGCGATCGCGTGATCCCACACGAAGAGGTGGATGCCCGCCGAATCGCGACCGCGAACCTCGAGCCGATCGATGGCCGCGAAGGACTGCTCGACCATGAAGTAGGCGGCGATCGCGGCTCGACCGGGATTCCGACCGGCCAGTTCGGCAACCCGGCGAGCCATGCCGAGACGATCGTTGCGGATCGACCACACCGCATCGCGAAGCGCGATGATGCCGGCCGCCAGGTCCTCGATGCGGTCGGTCGGCGCCCGATCGAGTTCCCGGTCGCGGGACGCGATGGCGACCTCGAGACGATCGAGGCGTTCGCCGATCGCCGCGACGAGCTCGCGCTGATCGAGCAGGCACTCGAGACCCGGCACGCCCCGCAACAGCCGATCGGCCTCGGCCGTCGCGCGGGCGGCCTCGGCCGGATCGTCGGAGCGCACCGCCCGGTCGAGAGCATCGAGCACCTCGGACGAGGACGGAACCGCTCGTCGAGCCGGGCGAGCGGCCAGGGCGATGATGCCGCACATGACCGTCAGGTTACCGAGGGCGCCGAAGAGGCCCCGTTCGCGGCCCCCGGCCAGGGGCCACCGGAGACGACGCTCAGGACAGGTGTCGACGAACGAGGGACGCCAGACGTTCGGCGACCGCCGAGGCCGCGTCCGTCGTCGACGCCTCGACCATCACCCTCACCAGCGGTTCGGTGCCGCTGGCCCGAAGCAGCACCCGGCCATCGTCGCCGAGCCGTGCCTCCTCCTTGGCGATCGCGTCGGAGAGCAACGCCGCGACGTCGTCGGTTCGACGCGACACCACGACGTTCAACAGAACCTGGGGGAACGAGGTCATCGAATCGGCCGCCAGATCGACCAGTGACCGCCCCGATCGCCGCACGAGGTCGGCGGTGGCCACGGCGGCCAGCAAACCATCGCCGGTGGTGGCCATGTCGCGATGGATGATGTGACCGCTCTGTTCGCCCCCCAAGACGAAGCCACCGTCCTCCATGGCATCGAGAACGTGGCGATCTCCCACCGGCGTGGTGATCACCTGGATTCCGGCCTCGGCCATTGCGCGATGGAAGCCCAGATTGGCCATGACCGTGGTGACCACCACTCCTCCAGCGAGACGACCCGAACGGAAGCGATCGACGGCGGCCAGAGCGATGAGCCGGTCACCGTCCACGACGAATCCCCGACCGTCGACGGCGATCACGCGATCACCGTCTCCGTCGAACGCGAAGCCCATGTCGACGTCGTCGAGTTTCGACACGAAGTCGCACAGTGCCGACGGCGACGTGGCACCGCAGTCGCGATTGATGTTCGTTCCGTCGGGGGCGTCGCTCAGGCTGATCACCTCGGCACCGAGACGGCGCAACGCGTCGGGAGCGATGGCGCTCATCGCACCGTTGGCCGAGTCGACCACGATCCGCAGACCCGACAGCACCGCGTCACCGAATCGAGTCACCAGATCGGCGAGGTACGACGACATGCCGTCGGTGCGCACCACGATCGGAGCCGGCTCGACGGTCGCCGACGAATCCTCGAGCACTCGCGACAACTCGCCTTCGATTCGCGCCTGAAGCTCGTCGGGAACCTTGCGTCCTCCGGCGGCGAAGAGCTTGATGCCGTTGTCGTGGTAGGGGTTGTGCGAGGCGGTGATCATCGCGGCGGGCACGTTCTTGACCGCCGACACCCGCGCGATGGCGGGCGTGGGCAGCACCCCGTACTCGTCGACCCGGCATCCCTCGGCCGCGACCCCCGCGGCGAACGCCGCCGACAACACCGGACCCGAGAGTCTCGTGTCGCGCGCCAGAACGATCCGCTCGGGAACCAGGACGCGCGCCACCGCACGACCGAGGGCGAGAGCGAACTCGGGGCTGATCTCCGAAAGGGCCGGACCGCGAACCCCGTCGGTTCCGAAACGGGGATGAACTGCCGCTGGCATGGGCGCGTGGCTCGGCGCCGTGACTCAGCGCTTCGTGTACTGCGGCGCCTTGCGGGCCTTCTTGAGGCCGTACTTCTTGCTCTCCTTGCGACGCGAGTCGCGGGTGAGCAGACCGGCCTTCTTCAGCGCCGGACGAGCCTCGGGATCGAGTTCGGCGAGCGAACGAGCCAGACCCATGCGCATGGCACCCGACTGACCGGTGACGCCGCCACCGATGATCGTGGCGTCGACGTCGTACTGCTCGGCGGTGTTCGTGATGCGAAGAGCCTCGACGGCCGCGTTGCGCTGGTTGGTGGTGCCGAAGTACTGCTCGATCGGCTTGCCGTTGACGGTGACCTTGCCCGAACCGGGGCGCACGCGGATTCGAGCGACGGCCGACTTGCGGCGTCCGGTGGTCTGGGTGAGCGGCTTCGACATGATGTTGTTCCTTCGTCCTCTGGAGTGTCCGGTCAGCGGGCCTTGGCGTGCTCGATCACGAGCGTCTTCGGGTTCTGCGAGCCATGCGGGTGGTTCGGGCCGGCGTAGACCTTCAACTTCTTGATCATCTGACGACCGAGTGGACCCTTCGGAAGCATGCCGCGCACCGAGCCGCGAATCGCCTCGTCGGGTCGACGGGCCAGCAGGTTGGAGTAGGTCTCGCTCTTCAGACCACCGGGATAGCCCGAGTAGGTGTGCACCATGTGCTTGTCCATCTTGTTGCGGGTCATCACGACCTTGTCGGCGTTCACGATGATGACGTGGTCGCCCATGTCCATGTGCGGGGCGAAGACCGGCTTGTGCTTGCCACGCAGGATGCGGGCGGCCTCGGTGCAGAGGCGACCGAGGACCATGCCCTCGGCATCGATCACGTGCCACTCACGCGTCACGTCACTGGCTTTCGGCGAATAGGTACCCATGGTTCGTTCTTTCGGGTTCGAGAAATCGGTTTTGCTCCCGGAAGGGAGCCGGCGGGGTCCGCCGAGGCAACCGGGAAAGGATACGGGCGTGCCGGGCGAAAACGACCCCCAACGACCCGTCCTCAGACCGCAAAGGGCTCTCGATAGCCCACTTCCCACAAGGTGAGCCCCTCGGGGGGAGCCACGGTCCCGGCGGCCGAGCGATCGCGAGCCCGGAGAATCCCCGAGATCTCCCCCGGGGTGATCCGATGCCGTCCGACATCCACCAGGGTTCCGACGATCGAACGCACCATCTGGTGACAGAAGGCGTTGGCTCGGATCTCGAATCGCAGCATCCGTTGGCCGGCGTTGGTCCGATGCTCCGACCACGAGGCCTCGAGGAGTCGTCGGTTCATGGACGGCGGATGCGGTCCGTCGACCTTGGGGCGTCGGCAGAACGACGAGAAGTCGTGCTCTCCCACCAACGGGTCGCAGCCCATCTGCATGAGAGGGAGCGCCAGCGGCATCTCCACGTGCCAACTGGTCGCGGCCAGGAACGGGTCGGGGGTCGGGTCGTTCAGGACCTCGTAGCGATAGTGGCGCCACAGCGCCGAGAAGCGCGCGTCGAAGTCGTCGGCGACCTCCTCGACTGCTCGCACGACGATTCCCGGCGCGCACATCTTGGTGAGTCGACGGGGCAACGACTCGAGATCGACATCGCCCGGCAGGTCACAACTCACGACCTGACCACGCGCGTGAACTCCGGCGTCGGTGCGTCCGGCCCCGGTGATCTCCACGTCGCGACGGGCGATCGTCGAGAGCGCCACTCGAAGGCTTCCCGCAACCGTGGCCACGCCCTCGTTCTCGGCGAATCCGTGGAACGAGGAACCGACGTAGGCCAGAAGCAGACGAACCCGCCGGAGGGCGGGTTCGGTGTCGACCGAGGGATCGGTCATGGGGACGGTCCCCGACTGCTCAGACGAGTTCGACGCGCGCCATCGGTGCATTGTCACCGTGACGCGGACCGAGCTTCATGATGCGCAGGTAGCCGCCGTTGCGCTCGGCGAAACGCGGAGCGATGTCGTTGACCAACTTCGAGGTCATCTCCTTGTCGCCCAGGTACGCCTGGAGTTGACGGATGCGGTGCAGACTGGCGGCGTCGCCGGTCTGAGCCTTCTTGGCCTTGGTGATGAGCTTCTCGGCGATGGGACGCAGAGCCTTGGCCTTGGCCTCGGTGGTCTCGATCGCCTCGGCGGCGAACAACGACGCGGCGAGGTTGGCCATCATCAACTTCTGGTGCGCGGAGCTGCCACCGAACTTGCGGGCACGACGGGGTGTTGCGGGCATGGGATCTTCCTTCGGTTCAGCCGCGCAGCGTCAGGCCGCGCTCGTCCAACTTCTGCTTGACCTCGTCGAGGCTCTTCTGGCCGAAGTTGGTGATGTTCAAGAGGTCGTCTTCCGTCTTCTGCAGCAACTCGCCGATGGTGTTCACCTGGGCGCGCTTCAGGCAGTTGCGGGGGCGCTCCGACAGATCGAGATCCTCGATCGGAATGTCGAGGTCGGGGCTGGAACCGCTGGCCGAGATGACCTCGCCGAGTTCGAGACCCTTGGGCTCGCTCGACAGATTGGCGACCAGGTCGGCCAGGTTGCGCAGAGTCGCGCCGGCCGAGGCGAGTGCCTCGCGCGGCGAGATGGTTCCGTCGGTCTCGATGTCGATCACGAGGTTGTCGTAGTTCGTCGACTGCTCGACCCGGGTGGGCTGAACCTCGAACATGACGCGACGCACGGGTGAGAAGATGGCATCGACCGGGATCACACCGATCATGCGCGAGCCCGACTCGCGATCCGAGGAGAGGTATCCCTTGCCCGGCTCGACGGTGAGATCGATGGCCAACCGTCCCTTGGCGTTCACGTGGGCGATCACCAGACCGGGATTGAGGATCTCGACGTCGGCGGGGCATCGGATGTCGGCCGCCGTGACGATCGCGTCACCGCGCACGTCGAGACGGAGGGTGACCGCCTCGTCGGTGTGCGAACGCAGCACCACGTCCTTGATGTTCAGGATGATGTCGGTGACGTCCTCGGTGACGCCTTCGATCGTCTCGAACTCGTGGAGGGCTTCGTCGAACTTCACCGATGTGATGGCCGCACCGGGGATCGATGAGAGCAGCGTGCGGCGGAGCGAATTGCCGATCGTGTGGCCGAAACCGGGTTCGAGCGGAGAGATCGAGAACCGCTGACGGTTGTTCGACTCTTCGTTGACGGCTTCGACCGCGGGGCGCTGAATGACGAGCATGTTGTCTCTTCCTTGGATGGGTGGGGTGACTACTTCGAGTAGAGCTCGACGATGAGTTGCTCGCGCACCTGCACGTCGATGTGCTCGCGGGACGGTTCGGTGCGCACGGTGACCTGCTTGCCGCCGTCACCGCCCTCGAGCCAGCCGACGAGAGGCCGGTCGAGCACGTCGATGTTGTGCTGAATGGCGATCATGTTGCGCGCCTTGGCCGACAGCGACACCACGTCACCGGCCTTCACGCGGGCCGACGGGATGTTGAGGCGCTTGCCGTTCACGAGCACGAGACCGTGGCTCACGAACTGTCGGGCCTGCGGCCGAGTGGACGCGAAGCCGGCGCGGTAGACGACGTTGTCGAGACGCAACTCGAGCAACCGGAGAAGGTTCTCACCGGTCGGACCGGCGAGGCGGTTGGCCTCGTCGTAGGTCTTGCGGAACTGCCGCTCGAGGACGCCGTAGATGTACTTGGCCTTCTGCTTCTCCTGCAGCTGAGCGAGGTACTCGCTACCGGCATTGCGGCGGCGGGTGCGACCGTGCTGACCCGGAGGATACGGACGACGCTCGAGGGCCTTGCTGCCCTTGGTGTTCTCGAAGACGTTCACGCCGAGACGGCGCGACAGGCGGACCTTGGGTCCGGTGTAGCGGGCCATGATCAGTTCCTCTTCCGCTTGGGCTGCTTGCAGCCGTTGTGGGGCATCGGCGACACGTCCTTGATGCCGGTGACCTCGATGCCGGTGTTCTGCAACGAACGGACCGCTGTGTCACGACCGGCGCCCGGACCCTTGGCGTGCACCTCGACTCGGCGCATGCCCTGCTCGAATGCGGCCTTGGCGGCCTTCTCGGCGGCCAGCTGCGCGGCGAAGGGCGTGCTCTTGCGCGATCCCTTGTAACCCACGCCACCACCGGACGCCCAGGCAACGACGTTGCCCTCGGTGTCGGTGATGCTGACGATGGTGTTGTTGAACGAGCACTTGATGTGGCAGACGCCCACCGTGACGTTCTTGCGTTCGCGCTTGCGGGGGCGGCGTCCGCCCGGCTTCGGCTTGGCCATGACTTACTTCCTCACTGCCTTCTTCTTGTTGGCCACCGTCTTCTTCGGACCCTTGCGCGAGCGGGCATTGGTCTTGGTTCGCTGACCGCGCACCGGGAGGCCCTTGCGGTGGCGGATGCCCTGAAGGCACTGGATCTCGATCTTGCGGCGGATGTCCTGCTGCACTTCGCGGCGCAGGTCGCCTTCGACGGTGATGTTCTGGTCGACCCACACGCGGATGCGGTTGATCTCGTCCTCGGTGAGGTCGCGCACGCGCGTGTTGGCGTTCAGGCCGAGCGACGAGCAGATCTTGAGCGACATCGGACGACCGATGCCGTAGATGTAGGTGAGCGCAATCTCGAGCCGCTTCTCGCGGGGGATGTCGACGCCGGAAATACGAGCCATTCGTTGCTTCCCTGTTTCTCTCAGCCCTGGCGCTGCTTGTGCCGCGGGTTCTCGCAGATGACCATGACCCGTCCGTGACGACGGATCACCTTGCACTTCTCACAGATTTTCTTCACACTGGGTCGGACCTTCATCGGCCATCTCGCTTCTTGCTGTTGCTTGCTGTTTCTAGATTCGATCGACTGTCGCGATCGCTCACTTGTATCGGTAGGTGATACGGCCCCGGGTGAGGTCGTAAGGAGTGAGTTCCACCTGGACCTTGTCGCCGGGGAGGATGCGGATGTAGTTCATTCGCATCTTTCCCGAGATGTGCGCCAACACCTTGTGGCCGTTCTCGAGTTCGACCCTGAACATGGCGTTCGGGAGCGACTCGAGGATCGTCCCCTCGAGCAGAATGGCGTCGTCTTTGGGTTTGGCCAGAAAAGCCTCCTTGGCTGAAATTCAGTGAGCAGAACTCGCGTGGGCGTCGACGAGGCCGGTGATCGAGACGAACTCCGGGCCGGCGACGAGGCCGACTGGCGAGGCTACCGGGGGAAATCCGTCACTCCACAGGCCCCGATTCGTCGAGAGCGGGCACCCGCCCGAGACCCGATTCACTGCGATCCCCGAGCTGATTCAATGGCAGCGGTCAGGCTGTGGAAAACCTGATCGGGGGTCCCCCGGCCGTCCACCACCGTCAAGCGATCCCGACTGGCGTAGTACTCCAGCAACGGGGCGGTCTGGGACTCGTACAGGTCGAGCCGACGGGTGACCGCCTCCCGGGTGTCGTCGTCGCGTTGCACGACGTCGCCGCCGCACTGGTCGCAGATCCACGGATGACGCTCGGCTCCCCTCGCCTGGTAATTGGTGCCGCAGTCCCGACAGGTGCGGCGAGCCGAGATGCGGTCGATCACGAGGTCCCGAGGCACGTCGAGGTCGATGACCGCGTGGATCGGATGACGCTCGGTCATGACGTCCAGAGCCTCGGCCTGGATCACCGTGCGAGGGAAACCATCGAGGATGTAGCCCCGAGTCCGGGCGTCGTCCTGATCGAGACGACCACGCACCAGTTCGATCATGATCTCGTCGCCCACCAGTGACCCGGCCTCGATCACCGCCTTGGCCTCGCGACCGAGAGTCGTTCCCTCGCGCACCGCGGCCCGCAACATGTCGCCGGTGGAGATGTGCGGAACCACGTAGTGCCGCGACATGCGCTGACACTGCGTGCCCTTGCCGGCGCCCTGCCGGCCGATGATGATCAATCGGACGCCGGCGATCATCGTTCAGCCCCGGCGCGTTTCCCGACGCCGGCCCGTCGTCACTTCAGGAATCCCTCGTAGTTGCGCAGCATCAGCTGGCTGTCGACCTGACGCATCAGTTCGAGAGCCACACCGACCGCGATCAGCACCGTGGTGCCCGCGAACGGGAAGGACTGCACGTCGCCCACCCAGAGCACGATGTAGGGAAGAATCGCGATGAACGCCACGAACAACGCTCCGGGCAAGGTGATCCGGTTGACCACCCGGGCGAGGTACGACTCGGTCTGCGGACCGGGACGAATTCCGGGAATGAATCCTCCCTGGCGACGAATCTGATCGGCCTGCCGGACCGGGTCGAAGGCGATCGAGTTGTAGAAGTAGGCGAAGGCCACGATCAGCAGGGCGAAGACCACGATGTAGAGGAGTCCCTGCGAGCTCACGAGGTTGCGGTCGACCCATTCCGTGACGGTGCGTCGCCAACCGCGGTCGCTGCCGATCACGTTGGTGACGAGCACCGGCAGCAGGAGCACCGAGCTGGCGAAGATGATCGGAACCACTCCGGCCTGGTTGACCTTCAGCGGGATGTAGGTGCTCTGACCGCCGTACTGGCGGCGTCCCACGACGCGCTTGGCGAACTGGACCGGAATGCGACGCTGGCCGAGTTCGACGCGCACCACCGAGATCAGGATGCCGATCGAAATGGCCACCAGGATTCCAAAGACGACCCACTTCTTGCTCTGCAGGATCGAGTAGTACGAGAACGGCAGGCTGCTGACCACCGACGCGAAGATCAGGATGCTCATACCGTTGCCGATGCCGCGCTGGCTGATGAGCTCGCCCATCCACATGAGCAGTGCCGTGCCGGCCACGAGCGAGATGATGACCAACAAACCGCGTGGCCACATGCCGTCGGGTAGCAACACGATGTCGGGAGCGGTCTGCGAGGCCGTGAAGAACGCCGAACCGCGACCCTGGCCGAAGATGAAGGTGAGACCGGCCGCCTGCAGCAACGCGATGGCGATCGCCACGTAGCGCGTCCACTGGGTGATCTTGCGTTGGCCGACCGCACCCTCCTGCTGCCACTGCTCGAGCTTCGGAATCACCACGGTGAGCACCTGCATGATGATGCTCGACGTGATGTACGGCATGATGCCGAGCGCGAAGATCGCGAAGCTCGAGAAGGCTCCACCCGAGAACAGGTTGAGGAATCCGAGGGCGCCCTGCTGACGAGCCGACTCGCGCAACTGACGCACCGCTTGGTCGTCGATACCCGGCACGCGCACGTGCGTGCCGAGGCGGTACAGCAACACCATCAACACGGTGAAGAAGACCTTGTTGCGCAGATCGGGTACCTTGAAGATGTTCTTCAGGTTCGACAGCACGTTGACTCCTTGGATTCGGTGGTGTTCGCCGCGACCGGAATCAGCGGTTGGTGAACTGGTTGCCCTGAGCCGCCGGACGAACCTTGTACGGCAGCGGGATGATGGTGACCGATCCGCCGGCCGCTTCGATGGCGGCCTGGGCGGACTTCGACACGGCGTGAGCCGAGACGTCGACCTTGCGGGTGATCTCGCCACGGGCGAGCACCTTCAACAAGGAGCCCTTGTGCAGCACACCGGCCGCCTCGAGCGAAGCCGGGTCGACCGCCGACGCGCCGATGGCGTCGATGGTGTCGAGATTGACGGCCTGATACTCGACGCGGAAGGGGTTGTTGAAGCCCTTCAACTTCGGCACGCGCTGCTTCAGGGGCATCTGACCACCTTCGAAACCGCGGGCCACCTTGCCACGTCCACGCGAGTGCTGACCCTTGGTTCCGCGGCCGGCGGTCTTTCCGCCCTTGCCGCCGATACCACGACCGACGCGCTTCTTCGAGCGCTTGGATCCGGGTGCCGGTGAGAGTTCGTCGACGCGCATGTCAGTTCTCCGTCTTCTGGGTGCCGTCGGATTCGACGACCTCGATGAGGTGGGGCACCCGCGCGATCATCCCGCGGATCTCGGGACGGTCGGGCAGGGTGTTGGTCTTGCCGACACGACCGAGACCGAGAGCGCGGAGAGTTCCGCGGGTCTTGGGCTTGGCGTGCTTGCCGGACTTGACCTGGGTGACCTTCAAGGTGGCGGACATCAGTGCGATTCTCCCGCGGCGATGGAGCGCTTGCGCTCGGTGTAGGCCTTCAGAAGTCCCTTCGGCACGAAGCTGTCGGCCGGAAGACCGCGACGCTTGGCGACCTCGTCGGGACGCTGCAGCGACTTGAGTCCCTCGACGGTCGCGCGCGCCACGTTGATGGCGTTGGCCGAACCGAGCGACTTGCAGAGAACGTCGTGGATGCCGGCCTCTTCGAGAATGATGCGGGCGGCACCACCGGCGATCACTCCGGTACCGGGAGCGGCGGGCTTGAGGAGCACCCGACCCGCGCCCAGCACACCGATCACCGGGTGGGTGATGGTGCTGCCGGCCAACGGAACGTCGAACATGTTGCGCTTGGCGTCCTCGGTTCCCTTCTGGATCGCGAGAGGAACTTCCTTGGCCTTGCCGTAGCCGAGACCGACTCGACCGTTGCCGTCACCCACCACGACGAGCGCGGTGAACGAGAACCGACGGCCACCCTTGACCACCTTGGCCACGCGGTTGATGTGGATGACGCGCGAGTCGCGGCCACCATCCAACTGCGGTCCGGCCTGGCGGGGATTGTTGGCGGGAGCGTTCGACATCAGAACTCCAGTCCTGCGGCTCGGGCCGCCTCGGCGACGGCGGCGACACGTCCGTGGTAGAGGTAACCGCCACGATCGAAAACGACCTTGTTGACACCGGCGGCCTTGGCCCGCTCGGCGACGAGGGTGCCGAGGCGCTGGGCGGCCTCGACGGTGCTTCCACCCGAGGAGCGAAGATCCGACTCGACCGAGGAGACCGACACGAGCGTGACACCGAGGTCGTCGTCGATCACCTGGAGGATGAGGTGCTTGTTGGACCGGTAGAGCGACAGACGAGGACGCTCGGCGGTTCCGTGGATCTTCTTGCGCACGCGGGCGTGACGACGAAGTCGTCCGCTGCGGCGGGTGTTGCTGACCTTGCTCATGATTCTCCGTGTCGCTTCCGTGAGTCCTGTTACTTCTTGCCGGCCTTGCCGGCCTTGCGGAGGATCCGCTCGCCGACGTAGCGAACGCCCTTGCCTTTGTAGGGCTCGGGCTTGCGGATCGAACGGATGTTGGCGGCCACCTGGCCCACCAACTCCTTGTCGATTCCCTTCACGATGATGCGGGTTTGGGCCGGAACCTCAAAGGTGATGCCATCGGGACCCGGGAAGTCGACCGGATGCGAGAAGCCGAGGTTGAGGCGCAACGCGCTCGGACCCTTGGGCTCGGCGCGGTAACCGACGCCGACGATCTCGAGTTCCTTGGCGAATCCCTCGGTCACACCCACGACCATGTTCTGCACGAGAGCCCGCGAGAGACCGTGGAGGCTGCGCGACTGACGGGCGTCGTCGGGACGCTCGATCAGCAACACGTTGTTGTCCTTGCGGACGGTGATTCCGCCGACGAGACCGCGGGTGAGGGATCCCTTCGGGCCCTTGACCGTGATGTTGGCCCCGTTGATGGTGACGTCGACACCCGAAGGGACGACGATGGGAGCCTTACCGATACGTGACATGTCGTTCTCCTCGGGTCACCACACGTAGCAGAGGACTTCGCCGCCGACCTTGCGCTTGCGCGCTTCGCGGTCGGTCATGAGTCCCTGACTGGTGGACAGGACGGCCACTCCGAGCCCGCCGAGCACGCGCGGAACGCTGCTCGACTTGCGGTACACCCGCAGGCCGGGAGTGGAGATGCGCTTCAGGCCGACGATGGTGCGACGGCGTTCGGCGGAGTACTTCATCGCGATGGTGAGAACCTCGCCCGGACCCTTGGTGTTGGGGGCCACGAAGAAACCGCCGATGTAACCCTCCTGTTCGAGGATCTTGGCCAGGGCGACCTTCTGCTTCGAGGACGGCATCTTCACCTCGTCGTGCATCGCCGTGTTGGCGTTGCGGATGCGGGTGAGCATGTCGGCAATGGGATCAGTCAGCATCGGTACCTCACCAGCTCGACTTCGTCAGACCGGGGATCTCGCCGGCGTGCGCCATGTCGCGCAGGCACACTCGGCACAATCCGAACTTGCGGAAAACGGAACGGGCGCGACCGCACTTGCGGCAACGGGTGTACCCGCGCACCTTGTACTTCGGCGTCGCCGCCGACTTGTTGATGAGAGCCTTCTTTGCCATCTTCCTGGAACCTCTCGTCTACTTCTTCTTGCCCGTCGTCACGGGACCACGGCGCTTGGGTGACTTCTTCTTGGCGGGACCGGCATCGGCGCCGCGCTTGAACGGGAATCCGAAGGCGTCGAGCAGGGCTCGTCCGTCGGCATCGTTGGTCGCGGTGGTCACGATCGTGATGTCCATGCCGCGGGGAGCATCGATCTTGTCGAAATCGATCTCGGGGAACACGGTCTGGTCGGAGAGACCGAAGGTGTAGTTGCCACGACCGTCCCACGAGTGGGGCGGCAGACCACGGAAGTCGCGGATACGGGGAATCGCAACGGCGAGCAACCGGTCGAAGAACTCCCACATCCGGTCGCCGCGCAGGGTGACCTTGCAACCGATGGCCTGGTTCTCGCGCAACTTGAAGTTGGCGATCGAGTCGCGCGACTTGGTGACCTTGGGCTTCTGGCCGGTGATGCGGGTCATGTCGGCGACGGCGCCCTCCAGCAGCGACGGCTGCTGAGTGGCCTTGCCCACGCCCATGTTCACGACGATCTTCTCGATCGTCGGAACCTGCATGACGTTCTGCTTCCCGAGATCACTCTTCAACTGATCACGGACGGCCGACTGGTAGCGGACCTTGAGTCGGGGTGCGGTGGCGGCGGACATCAGACCTCCTCGCCGGACGAACGGGCGATGCGCACCTTGGTGCCATCGGCATTGACCTTGAAACCGACGCGGGTGGTCTTGCCCTTGTGGACCAGCATCACCTTCGAGGCATCGATCGGCATGTCGCGATCGATCACACCACCCTGCTCGTTGGCCTTGCGGGGCTTCTGGTGCTTCTTGGCCACGTTCACGCCGTCGACGATCACCTTGTTCTCGGACGGCATGACGCGGGAAACCACGCCCTCCTTGCCCTTGTCCTTACCCGAGATGACCTTGACCATGTCTCCCTTGCGGATCTTCATGTCAGATCACCTCCGGAGCGAGCGACACGATGCGCATGAACTTCTTGTCGCGGAGTTCGCGCGCCACTGGTCCGAAGATTCGGGTGCCGCGGGGCGTGAGGTCGTCCTTGATCACGACGGCCGCGTTCTCGTCGAAGCGGATGTAGCTGCCGTCGGCGCGGCGCTTCTCCTTCTTGGTGCGAACGACGACGCACTTCACGACGTCGCCCTTCTTCACCTGGGCACCGGGAATGGCTTCCTTCACGGTCGCCACGAAGATGTCGCCGATCGAGGCGTAGCGGCGACGCGTGCCACCGAGCACCTTGATCACGAGGACTTCCTTGGCGCCGCTGTTGTCGGCCACCCGAAGTCGGCTTTCCTGCTGGATCATCGTTGTTCCTCCGTCGTTTCCCGCGCGCTCACTTGGCCCGCTCGACGATTTCGACGAGACGCCAACGCTTGGTCTTCGACAACGGACGCGTCTCCATCACGCGAACCTTGTCGCCCTCGCGGGCATCGTTGGTCTGATCGTCGGCATACAGCTTCTTGGTACGCATGACGAACTTGTTGTACTTCGGGTGGCGCACCCGCTCGACGACCGCCACGACGATGGTGCGATCCATCTTCGAGGAGACCACGACTCCGTCGCGGACCTTGCGGTTGTTGCGCTCGGCGCCCTGTTCGGTGACGTTCTCGGACATCTCTCTCACTTCCCGGCCTCGGCCGCGGCGATCTCGCGCTGGCGGATGAGGGTGTTGATGCGAGCGATGCGCCGACGCACGGCACGCAACTCGCTGTGGTTGTCGATCTGACCGGTGGCGGCGCGGAACCGCAGGTTCAACGCCTCCTGCTTGGCGGCGCGCAACTGCGCGACCAACGACGCCAGGTCGAGTTCACGCATCTCGCTGCGCTCCTTGGACAACTTGTTCGCCATGATCAGATGGTCTCCTCGCGCGTGATGATGCGCGCCTTGATGGGCAACTTCTGAGCGGCCTTCTCGAGGGCCGAGATGGCCTGGGCACGGTCGGGGAACGACAACTCGAAGATCACGCGACCGGGCTTGACGACGGCCACCCAGAACTCGGGGTTGCCCTTGCCCGAACCCATGCGGGTCTCGGCCGGCTTCTTGGTGACCGGCTTGTCGGGGAACACGTTGATCCACACCTTGCCGCCACGCTTGATGTGACGGGTCATGGCGATACGAGCGGCCTCGATCTGGCGGGCGGTGAGCCAGCCCGGCTCGAGGGCCTGGATGCCGTACTGACCGAACGCCAGCTCGGCTCCACCCTTGGTGGGTCCCTTCAGGCGACCGCGGTGGTGCTTGCGATGGGTGACTTTGCGAGGGCTCAGCATGATCAGTCCTGTCCGCGGAAGTGCGGGGTCTCGTGCCCGTCGTGGGTGCGACGAGCGATCTCTTCTTCCTCGTCGAGCAGACGCTCGAGGTCGGGGTCGGCTTCCTTCAGCAGCGGTTCGGCGACGACGGCCTCGGCCTCGCCGGCCTTGGGTCGACCAGTCGACGACACGACTCGACGTCCGGGGCCTCCCGACGTCTCGCCCACGGCCATGGCGGCCTCGCGGACGATCTTGTCGTCGGACATCGGCTTGTAGGGAAGGATGTCGCCGCGGTAGATCCAGACCTTCACACCCACGCGACCCGACGAGGTGCGCGCCTCGCGGAAGCCGTAGTCGATGTCGGCACGCAGGGTGTGCAACGGAACGCGACCCTCGCGGTACCACTCGGTGCGGCTCATTTCGGCTCCGCCCAGACGACCCGAGCACTGCACGCGAATGCCGGGTGCGCCGGCCTTCTGAGCGTTCTGCACGGCGCGCTTCATGGCCCGACGGAAGGCCACACGACCGACCAGCTGATCGGCGACACCCTGCGCGATGAGCGCCGCATCGAGTTCGGGCGACTTGATCTCGACGATGTTGAGCTGCACGCGCGGATTGCCGGTGAGGCGGGTGAGGCCGGCGCGGATCTCGTCGGCCTTGGCGCCCTTGCGACCGATCACGACGCCCGGACGGGCGGTGTGGATGTCGACCTTCAGGGTCTCACCAGGCTTGCGCTCGACCTCGATACGGCTGATCGCGGCATCGGGCAGACCGTCCATGATCATTCCGCGGATCTTCCAGTCCTCGGTGAGGAACTCCTTGTACTGACGCTCGCTGAACCAACGGCTCTTCCACTCGGTGGTGACGCCGAGGCGGAAGCCGTAGGGGTTGATCTTCTGGCCCATCAGTTCTTCTCCTCGGACGGGGTCTCGACGTTCTCGACGACGTCGCTGGTCTCGATCACGTCGCTGGTCTCGATCACGTCATCGCCACCGGTGTCTTCACCGGTGTCTTCGCTCGCCTTGGCCGCCGAACCAGAACGGACCTGACGACTCTTCTCCACGCGGGCGCGACGATCGGCGACTCCACGACCGGCGCGACGACCAGCCAGGGCGCGCTCGCGTCGAGCGACCACGATCTTCAGGGTCTCCTCGTCGAGAACGTCGACCACGATCACGATGTGACACGTGCGCTTGTTGACGCGACCGGCGCGACCACGGGCCCGCGGACGGAACCGCTTCATCGTGGGACCCTCGTCGGCGTAACACGCGCGCACGAACAGCGACGCGGCGTCGAGCTCGCGGTTGTTGACAGCATTGGCCACCGCCGACGCCAACACCTTGCGCACCACGATCGCGGCGTCGCGCTCGGTGAACTGCAACACCTGATCGGCGTTCACCACGTCGAGGCCGCGAATGAGGTCGAGGACCACGCGCGCCTTGGAGGCCGACATGCGGATGTTGCGCGCGCTGGCGCGCGTACCGGTGCGCTCTCCGGCGACGAAGTCGCGCTCGTTCAACTTGGGACCGGTCATTACTTCTTACCCTTCACGTTCTTCTCCTGGCCCGCATGGAACTTGAAGGTGCGGGTGGGGGCGAATTCGCCGAGCTTGTGCCCGACCATCGACTCGGTGACGTACACCGGCACGTGCTTGCGCCCGTCGTGGACGGCGAAGGTGTGACCAACCATGTCGGGAATGATCGTGGAGCGGCGGCTCCACGTCTTGATGACCTTGCGGTCGGACGCCTGGTTCATGGCATCGACCTTCTTCAGCAGATGGTCGTCCACGAAGGGACCCTTCTTCAGACTGCGTGACATGTTCTGCCTGTTCTCCTAGCGCCGGCCCTTGCCGGAACGACGACGACGGACGATCAACTTCTGCGAGGCCTTGTTGGTGTCGCGGGTACGACGCTCGGGCTTGCCCCACGGCGACACCGCGGGACGACCACCGGAGGTCTTGCCCTCGCCACCACCGAGCGGGTGGTCGACCGGGTTCATGGCCACACCACGGGTCTGCGGACGCACACCCTTCCAGCGGTTGCGACCGGCCTTGCCGATCTTCATGAGTTCGTGCTCGGAGTTGCCGACCTCGCCGACGGTGGCGCGGCAGTCGATGAGCACCCGACGCATCTCGGTGGAGGGCAGACGCACGGTGGCGTACTCGCCTTCCTTGGCGACCAGCTGCACGCCCATGCCCGCCGAACGACCGATCTTGCCGCCCTGACCGGGTCGCAACTCGACGTTGTGCACCATGGTGCCGACGGGGATGAACCGCATCGGGAGCGCGTTGCCCGGCTTGATGTCGGCCTTGGCGCCGCTCTCGACGTGCGCACCGACCTCGAGACCCTTCGGGGCCAAGATGTAGGCCTTCTCGCCGTCGGCGTAGTGCAGAAGGGCGATGCGGCAGGTGCGATTGGGGTCGTACTCGATGGCGGCGACCTTGGCGGTCACGCCGTCCTTGTTGCGCTTGAAGTCGACCAAGCGGTACTGCTGCTTGTGTCCGCCACCGCGATGACGGGCGGTCTTGCGACCGTAGGAGTTGCGACCACCGCTCTTCGACTTCTTGGCGAGGAGTGTCTTCTCGGGAGTCGACTTGGTGATCTCGGCGAAGTCGGACGCGGTCTGGAACCGACGACCGGCCGAAGTGGGCTTGCGCTTGCGGATTGCCATGACGATGACCTCAGTTGTTCTCGAACAGCGGGATCTCGCTGCCCGCCGCCAGGGTGACGATGGCCCGCTTGGTGGAGGGGCGCTGTCCGATGCGCTGGGTGTTGCGCGTGCGCTGGTACTTGCCGCGGCGGTTCAGGGTGTTGACCTTGACCACCTTCACACCCCAGATGGCCTCGACGGCGTCGTGGATCTCGGGCTTGCTCGCATCGACGTGCACCTTGAACGTGTACACACCCTGCTCGATGAGCGCGTACGACTTCTCGGAGACGATCGGCGCGATGATGATGTCGCGGGGATCCTTCATCGGCTGCCGTCCTTGTTCTCTCTGCTCGTGTTCTCGCTGCTCGGCAGCGTGGCCTGGGTGAAGACGATGTACTCGTTGCAGAGCACGTCGTAGGCGTTGAGTTCGCCGGCTTCGATCAGCTGCACCTCGGGAAGGTTGCGGAAGGCGCGGATCGCATTGATCTCGTCGCGCTTCACAACCACCAACACCCGACCCGACACGCCGAGAGCGGCGAGCGCCGACTCGGCGACCTTGGTCTTCGGGGTCTCGAAGCTCCACGCGTCGACCACCACGACTTTGCCCTCGTTGGCCCGATCGGACAACGCCGACTGCAGGGCGATCTTCACCATGCGCTTCGGCGTCTTCTGCGAGTACTTGCGCGGCTTCGGGCCGAAAGCGACACCACCACCGGAGAAGTGCGGGGCGCGAATCGAGCCCTGACGAGCGTTGCCGGTGCCCTTCTGCTTGAAGGGCTTCTTGCCACCACCCGAAACGTCGGCACGGGTCTTGGTGCTCTGGGTGCCGGCGCGACGGTGCGCCAACTGAGCGGTGACGACCTGGTGCATCACCGGCACGTTGGGCTGGCGGCCGAAGTCGGCATCGCTGAGAGCGATCGACCCGACGTCCTTGCCCGACTGGTTCTTGAGGTTCACCGACGGCATGGCTTCACTTCCCCTTCACCGCGTTGCGAACAATCACGACGCCACCGTTCGGGCCGGGAACCGAGCCCTTCACGAGCAGCAGATTGCGCTCGAGGTCGGCCTCGACCACCTCGAGGTTGAGCGTGGTCACCTGCTCGTGGCCCATGTGTCCGGCCATGCGCAACCCCTTGAACACGCGACCCGGGAACGAACACGAACCGATCGAACCCGGAGCACGGTGGTGCTTGTGGTTACCGTGACTCGCACCCTGTCCACTGAAGTTGTGGCGCTTCATTCCGCCGGCGAATCCCTTGCCTCGGCTCACCGCGGTGACGTCGATCTTCTGACCCTTGGCCAGAGCGTCGACTGTGATCTCCTGGCCCACCTCGAATCCGTCGACCGAGTCGAGACGAAGTTCGACGATGCGACGACCGGCTTCGACGCCAGCCTTGGCGAAGTGACCGGCCTCGGCCTTGTTGAGTTTCTCGGCTTTCTTGTGGCCGTACGTGACCTGCAACGCCGAGTATCCGTCGCGCTCGGAGGTCTTCACCTGCACGATGCGCGCGGGTTCGACGCGCAGCACGGTGACAGGGACGACGCGGTTGTCGTCAACCCACACCTGTGTCATGCCGACTTTTTCGCCGACGATCGCTGTCTTGGCCATACGGCAGCCTCTTCATCCGGACCGGGTTGCCCCGGTTGTTGTTGACTTCTGTGTTGCGAACGACTCGCGTCGTTCACGCAGATGCTCCGCAGGTCGTGGACCGGCGGAGCATCAGGTTCGGTTGTCGCCGCGTAGTTCCCGGCGGGCCGGGCTTGCGCGGACATCGATTGGGGCTGACGGACCATCCGTCAGGCACGAGTTGGGAACGCTACCGCTGGTCCCGACCATGCCCAACCCCCTCACCCCGGTGTTCTGGTGAGGTTTTTCGACCCCAGGGGTGAGGATCCCGCACCAGATCCCCGCCTCTCCACACGATGCGACCGGGCGGCGACCAGGAGCCGGCCATATCGAGCCAGCCGACCCTCCGAATCGAGCGGGCTGACCCTCCGAATCGAGCGGGCTGACCCTCCGGCGAGGCCCCTACGCTGGGCATTTACCGCCCCACCCCGTGGTTCTGGTGAAGATTCTTTACCTCAGAGGTGGAATTCGCGCACCAGAAAACGATGTTATTCGTCGTGTCGGGTCCATCCCCTCGTCGACAGGAGCTCGTGGACGGTTCCGTACACGTATCCGGGTCGGCGGACGATGTCCCGCCACGTGAAGTGGGCAACGGCCCAACCACGCGACTGCAGGAAGTTGTCGCGCCGAGCCAGTCGCGCGAAATCCTCCCGACTGGCGAACTTCCCCCATCCATCGGCCTCGACCCCGACCTTCCATCGCGACCACCCGGCATCGAGCCGATACGGGCCCACCTCGATCTGCGACTCGTACGCCGGAAGCGCCGTGTTTCCGAGGATTCCTTGCAGGTGGTACTCGAGTACCGATTCCGCGACCTGTTCCTCGTAGGGCCACGACTGAAGGATCTCGCGCATCGGCCCGATACCCGCGCGACCCTGCTTCGAATGCCGCGCCACGGTTGCTGCGATCCGCCGACGCGTGATCAGGCCGGCCATCAACATCCGTTCGATCACGAAGCGAGTCGCCAGTGGATTCACCCCCGCGATGTCGAGGAGTGTGCGTGCCGGACCCGTCACGCGAACGTCGTCACGTCGAAGCGGAGCCAACTCGTCGAGATCGCGGGGAACGTGAGCGTTCACACCGGGTATGCACGGTCGACCTCGACGCTTTCCGACGATCACGTCGATCGGATCGTCGTCGTCGGCATTCCATACACCCCAGATCTCACCCGCCGAGCGGTGCGAGACGATCGCGTGATCGCCAATCGACAACACCGCCGCCGTCATCCGTTGCCGACGCGTTTCGGCGTGGCCGACGAGTACCGCCACCCCTTTGTGCGTCGGTCGAAGGATTCCGGACGACTGCAGTCGGTACCACACCCGGTCGGTGATTCCCAGCTCTCGGGCTTGGTGTCTGGTGATCACTCCGTGTTGCGATTCGGCAACGGAACGCAAAAGTCTGATGTCCATGCGCGCGGTGTGGGAACCTGCGCGATCCACTAGGCGAATCTGGTACGTGATTTCCACCGCTGAGGTGAAGAATCCTCGCCAGAACAACAGTTAGGGGTAGCGCTTGGCGAGCCAGTCGGAGACGTGGGCCAGAGCTTCTCGGCGGTGGCCTTCCAGGTAGTGCGGAGCACCCTTCATCTCGATGTACGTCTTGTCGGCGGCACCACTGTTGTCGACGATCTCCTTGGCTTGCCACACCCGAATCTCGGTGTCGGCCGTGGGGTGAACGAGGAGAGTCGGCACCGTCACCTTCGGCATCGTGTCGGCCAGTTTGGCGTGACTCGACAGACCACTCCAGGTGCTCAGCCAACCGCGCGCGGTCATGGTGCGCGCCAGACCTCCACGGCCGTAGTTGGCGTCGAACGGATCGGGAAACGCGAAGAGTGAACCCATCGCCCGTTCGTCGGGGTCGATCGACAAGTCGAGGTACGCCGGGTCGGCGAGCGTGCGGTAGATCGTGAGGTACTTGGTGAAGACGGCTCGACGGCGCAGTTCGCGCCACCCCCGGGTGTCACCGACCTTGTCGACACCTCGCAGACGACCGGCCGCATCCGTCGAATCGGCGATGCTCGCCTTGGCGATGGCGTCGATGCGCGCCACCCTCTCAACCTGCGCCGCTCGATAGCGAGCGAGCCACTCCTTGTCGTACGCGCACGGTTCGGGCCACGGACGCCA